>FUFK010042839.1_pt1 | contig 15208 bp, 9 predicted proteins | sample 1021851 | NCBI WGS metagenome assembly FUFK01 (sample SAMEA51879418, study PRJEB19060) | metagenome | reverse complement strand
TTCCGNCANANNNNAANNANNTAACAGATGAATCCAATAATCGTTGGATTCTAATTGACGGAACTGGACCTACCCCGGTTGAAGTTATCAATCCGCGACCAAACACCATTCTTGAAACCGAAGTCTACGAAGTCAGAATTGCCATTACTGAAGAAGGTGGATTGGATGTTGAGTCACTGCAACTAGAGTGGTGGGTCGAAGATGCAGAGACTGGTGACAGACTGATTACCGGCTTTGAATCGATGAATTTGGAGGGCGATGACGCTGCCGGAACTCAACTGGAGGTCTACGCAAATGTCGACCTTTCTGATATAACCGATAGTATGATTGAAAACAGACTAATTCTGTTTGTCAAGATTAATGGTCGAGACCTTGCTGATAACCCTGTCCTAGGAATGAATGGTGCACCGACGGGTAGTGAAATTGCTCAGTGGGAGCTGGAGTGGTTGCGGCCAGAATTTTCTATTGGTCCGCTAGATGTATCATACACTAGACTTATTCTCGAAGTAGGACAGTCAACCTCTGTTCAAGCACTTGTTAGCAATGATGGTTCACTTGATGGAACCGTGCAGGCAACTGCTTACATCGTTAGATTAAACGGTACTAAAGAAGTCCTCCAGCGGCCTAGTTTGGAAATCCCCGCAGAAGGTAAAGGTCTAATCTCAATTGATTGGGTGCCAACCGCAGAGGGAATTCAGTGGATTGAGGTTGAATTAGATAATGGACAAACAGCAAAAGGCCCGACTGTTGATGTCAGGCCAGCACGAGAACAGGGATTCATCGAAAACCTGTTTGGGGAAGTCAATCCAATCATTGGTTCTGCAGTTGCGCTAATTTTTGTGTCAATAATAATCACTGGATTGCTATGGGCGAGAAAAGCAACCCGTGGTCGTGGTTCAAGATCAGAATACGACTGGGATGAATATTCTTCTGAGATTGATTACGACGATTATGATGATTATGATGACAATGAGCAGCCAGAAGTTCCTGATAATTCACAATATTCAACAATTGAACCAGCGAGTTCAGTAAGTGCGGCCTCTGCTGCATTAACTGGCGGTGCTGAGACAACCACTGCCGAGGAAGAGACGGATTGGGTCATGGGCGCTGATGGCTATTGGTGGTATCATGACAAAACTACAAATGAATGGTGGTACAAAGACGAAAATGGCGACATTGTCAAGTTTAGTTAACCACGGTGAGTCATTTGTCTAAAATTATTGGATTGTTACAGATAGATTCGACTGTCGGCGATTTGTCTGGCAACGCTGAGCGTCTAGAATCACTCACGGCAATTGCGCAAGCTAATGGTGCGCAAGTCGCCATTGCGACCGAATTAGCAGTGTGCGGTTACCCGCCCAGAGATTTGTTGTTGCAGCCAGATTTTATCACTACGTCTTTTGAAACAGCAAAAAATCTCGCCGTTGAAATTCCAGTTTTGGTTGGGACTCCAATACCTCCGGACCATGAGCGTAACCTGCCGGCTAATGGAGTAGTGCGCGCTGGGGTGTTACAAGCTGTGCCTAACAAAGACAACACCAACAGAGTTGTCGCAAAAAAACAGTTGTTGCCAAGTTACGATGTCTTCGATGAAACAAGATATTTCACGCCAGCAAATCGCTCAGGCATTTGTCGCTCAATTGGTGAAATCGATCTGGGAATTACCATTTGTGAGGATGCATGGCAGGCTGCAGGTCTAACTCCGTCAGCATACGGACAAGATCCGGTGGCTAGTCTGGCAGAGTGGGGTCGTCAAGGCGTTTCTCTCGATGCCACGGTAAATCTCTCAGCGTCACCTTATCACGCAGATAAGGTCGGTTCTAGAATCAAGGTATGCAGGACTGCGGCGGAAATTCTGCAGCATCCATTCTTGCTGGCTAATCAAGTTGGTGGCAATGATGACCTGTTGTTTGATGGCTGTTCTCTTGTCGCTTGGCCAGATGGTAGAGTCGTTGTTGCTCCAGCTTGGCAGGAGGGTGTCTTGCTGGTGGATTTAGCGGTGCCAGAAAATTGTCAATGGATTGCAATGGGCGAAGCAGATGCTTTTGTTATTGGCAAAGATGAGATAAAATTCCTCAATAGTGAAGCAGATGGCTTTGAAGAATCAACCGAGATAATTGAGGATATCACGGACGCAGTAATCGCCGGCTTAGCGGATTATTGTCGTAAATCAGGAATCAAGCGTATTGTTCTGGGTCTCTCTGGCGGCATTGATTCTGCAGTTGCTGCTTGTGTTGCCTGTGCAGCGGTGGGGCCTACGAATGTACTCGGCATTGCAATGCCAAGTAGGTTTTCCTCACAGCATTCACTGGACGACGCAAAATACACCGCTGAGGCACTGGGCATGGAATTCAAGATCGAGCCAATCGACGGTATGCATACCGCACTAGAGGGAACGATTGGTGAGGTTTTGGATGATGGTAACCCAGTAGCCTCAGAGAACATACAATCACGGCTAAGAGGAATCATTGTCATGGCTCACGCCAATGCACAGAACCGGATGGCAATTGCCACGGGTAACAAATCAGAACTTGCCCAGGGTTACTGTACGCTATACGGCGATATGGCTGGTGGATATACGCCGCTGGGCGATTTGTATAAGATGCAGGTATATGCCTTGGCTGAAATTTTCAATCAGCGAGCGATTGAACTGGGTGATATGCCACCAGTAAATGAGTCAACCATGACCAAGCCGCCATCAGCGGAACTTGCTCCCGATCAAAAAGATGAGGATTCCCTGCCACCTTACGAAATACTCGACGAAATCTTGCGCCTTCACATCGAGCATACGATGGATGCCGATGATATCGTTGCGGCTGGCTATGAGCGCAGTATTGTTGTTGATGTGTTGAGTCGGCTTGAGCGTAATGAGCACAAACGTTGGCAGATGTCTCCGGCACCTAGAGTAACCAGCAAAGCCTTTGGCCAAGGATGGCGCAGGCCACTTGCATCTAGGCATGATTGGCGTGATTGATTTCGATGGTCATAAAAATCAACTCCTTCACCTCAAACCATGACCGGCACAGTTGTGAACATTGCTGGTTATCGGTTTGCTAATTTACCCGACCGAAATAACTTGCAGCAACCATTCCGCAATATATGTGGAGAACTTTCCCTCAAAGGAACGATTTTACTTGCTAATGAGGGTATTAACTTCTTTCTTGCCGGAAGTCAAACTGCAATTGATTCATTCATTGAATTTTTAGAATCTGATGAGCGTTTTACCGACATACCACTGAAGGTTTCATACTCTGATTACCAACCATTTCGCCGTATGAATGTTCGATTGAAGAAGGAGATAATCTCTCTAGGAATGAATCACATCAAGCCTGCAGAGCGGACTGGAGAGGAGATTACTCCAACCAATTTCAAGCAACTTATCGATGCCGGAGAAGAACTGGTAATTCTCGATACTCGTAATGAATACGAGTGTAAGATTGGAACATTTGCCAATGCTATTGAATTAGATATACGCTCGTTCCGAGATTTTCCCAGGGCGGTCAGCGAATTAGGTGATGAACTGAAAGATAAACAAGTAGTGATGTTCTGCACCGGTGGAATTCGCTGTGAAAAAGCCAGCGTTGTCATGATGGATGCAGGATTTTCTAATGTGAAACAACTCAAGGGTGGCATATTAGGTTATTTTGAAGAGGTCGGCGGTGATCATTGGAAAGGTGATTGTTTTGTTTTTGACCGAAGAGTTGCAGTAAATCCACAACTTGAGGAAACTGATGTAGTACAGTGTTATGCTTGTCGAGAGCCGCTATTGCTGGAAGAGCAGGAGAGCACGGACTATGTTATTGCAAAATCTTGTCCTTACTGCATCGACAAAATAAAATCACCAAATTAACCACTCATCGGTGATACTTAGCGGGCTCCACATATGTAATTCATGGCCGTTTAATCCGTTATCTGCCACAAACAGCACCATTTCTGCACTGCTAAACAGTTCGCCATAAAATCCAGCATCCGAATTATTACCTGTGCCGGACCACGGATCGTAAACAATTGTCGTTTCTAGGTTCGAGACGTCCAAACTCCACAGGCAGTGACCGGTATCGACGCCGTTATTAACGCCGTTTGCTATAATCAGTAAGTGACTATCAGTGGCCTTGAGACCTCTTATTTCGGCTGATGCCAAACCAGGCTGGAATTCATGGATAACTTTCGTTCCATCAGTCGTTCCGTCACTAACGCATAATTCCTCGGCAGTGGCTCCAGTAATGCAATCAAACCAGATTCTTCCGTCGGTAATTACCGGCGCAACTTGTTGGGCGGGGGCAACAATAATTGATGATAATTCAATCAACGCTCCAGTGAGCAAATCATAACTCCAGACCGTTGGATCAACCGCAGTAATTTGTGCGTCAAAAATCACCTGATTGCTCAGCAAATTCACTCCAAGATGTTCTCCAACTGACGTTGGTGGATTGCCATTACTTTGCAGCGTCATGCTAGTAAGCCAATTATGATTGCCAGTAGTTAGTAATTCAACCAATTGCCGGCCATTAATTCCATCATCAGCTACGACAATTGCGGAATTACCCATTGGTAATATTGGACCAGGCGAACTATCCTCAAAGGTATTGAGATCCCAAGTAGTCAGGTTACCTGAGTTACTCAGATGGTGCATCTCATAGCCATAATCATCGTGAATCCCAGAGAACCAAATGCCTAACTCATCTACGGCAAATGTAGTCCCGGAATGAGCCGATAACTTATTTTGGACACTATCTAATGCTATTTGCTCAGTGAGTGCAAAAAATGGGGCGTCGAATAAATTGTACATACTCACTCCGTCGGTCCACATGAAATCAAAATTAGCGTCAGAGAATAGTAACCCTCCCATCCATTCTGTGTGGACTGACTGCGCTAGTATACCATCGCCACTGTAACCAGTTAGTTGTAGTGTGCCGGCGGTGGTTAGGTTGCTAACCCATAATTCCCGTCCGTTAACGCCACTATCAGCATCAAACAACCACAATTCCTCCTCTCCGGATGTGACTGCCGTAAATCCGAGGTGTAGGCCAGGGCTTGAATCGCCAACGCCCGGGTTGATATCTAACAGTAATTCGGCGGAATCGGAGCTACCACCACCGGTCCATAATTCACATCCGGTAAGACCGTTACTCCCAGAGGTAATAATCAGAGATTTGGCTGTCGACCATGCAAACTGTGAGCACATAGTTGAGTAACCGTCAGAAACTCCGGTGAATATGTCTGAAGCCAGGCCGTAGTTTAGTGGCTCACTGCAAACCTTGAGAGATTCGACAATCTCACTTTCTTGCATTACTCCATCGTCAGCAATGGCATCATCTACGCCATTGTCAATGCCGAAATTTATGATAAATCCACTATTACATAGATAGGCTGGTGGGGCTACACGCTCGACTAAGGCGCTGTGCCCACTATTTCCATTGATGCCATCGATACCATTTGCACCAATGACTCCATTACATACATACTCTGAGTTAATCACTTCATCAGTGTCCAATTCTCCATTGTCATTAGTGTCAAGTCCGGTAGCAATCAATAGGCCGCCGAATAGACAAAACGTATGGCCGTTTTCAACGACCGTTGTCGCAATCATGCTGTTACTTCCAGAGGTGCCACTCATACCATTGTTGCCGGAGGCCCCTGGTAGCCCGTTATCCCCATGACACAGTCTGGTCGTGGAGGTAACCTCGATTTCTTCAAGAATTCCATTGTTGTTCTCATCGTTGCCAATTAGGATATCTGCGCCGCCAGCTGAGCAGATATGATCGGCTTCTCTACCTTCGGTTCTCACCAAGATCTCGGGATTTTCATCCTCAGCGCTATTGCTTGAATCATCGAGTGATTCGATGATGGTAAAAGAGTAGGCGGAAAGCATTAGTGCGATAATGATCGTCACACTCTGTATTACTCTTATCACTCGTTTGCCGCGCGATATTTTGCTAATTTGCTGTGACGGTTCATCGACTGACTGTCCATCAAGTGGGGGAACATTTTTTCGTGGCGTATTGGTGAGGGATTCATTGGTTGCTGTAGCAGCATCTTCTAACTCTGGAGTCTCAGACATGGTGATATCTCTAAACCTCAAAGATATCAAAACTTCCGGTATAATTTACAACAAATCTAATCTGTTAAGGGTTTAGTTCATGAGAGAGAAGGTTTGCCATAGTGCCATGGACTTGCCATCTAGACTCGCCGCTCAACTCGCCGGCGATGAGGGCTCAACTAGGCAAAAGGGGGCAAGGCTAGTTGTCGATTTAGCAGAGATTGCCAATGCTGAAGGATTCATTGAGGTTGATAACGCACACGTATCAGGTGTGTCGGTAATTACTGGTGGTCACGGACTGCGCCGATTTTTGTCTGACTTATCAGATGACAAGGATGGCCGGGTTGCCATTACCACAACGCTGAATTCAGCTGGATGCGATAAAGAAAAAATGCAAGAAATGGATATTGACTGGCCAGATTTTCTAGAGCAACAGTTTGAGATAATACATGCCTACGAACGCTTAGGTATCGAGTCAACATTGTCCTGCACGCCTTACGATAGGGGGATTGAATTGACTTCGGGCGTAGCCTCATGGGCTGAGTCAAATGCTGTTTGTTTCTCCAACTCTTGGACTTCACTAATCACCAATCGAGAATCTGGCCTATCTGCACTGGCTACCGCATTAACCGGTTTTGCGCCCAAGTGGGGCCTACATCTTGCTGCTAACAGAATACCAAACATTTTGGTTGACATTACCTGTGAAATGAATGAACTTGCTGATTGGTCGATCCTCGGCGATTGGATCGGTAAGCAGGTCCGCCCGGATTGGGATTTATCTTGGGGTCCAATGCCGTTTATCCGCGGAATGCCAAACACGGTTTCATTTGCTAGTAAGAAGGCATTGACCGCCGCTGCGGCTAATTATGGCTGCCCAATGCTTTGGGCAGAAGGGCACAGTGTCGACCCTCCTATTGACAAAGACGCGTCTGGTAATTGGTTGCCACCAGCAAATGGTTGGGCAGGCGTATTGGAATTTACCGAGTCTGATTTGCGTCAGAGGTATGAAGATTTAGCCCCCAAAGGGCAAGTTGATCTGGTAGTAATTGGCTGTCCACAGGCTAGCATCGAGGAAATAAGGCGAACGGCATCAGCAGTAAGGTCGTATGCCGAGGTAGGGCAAAAAATCCCCGACAATCGGCTGTGGCTGTTCACTAGCGGAGAGAATTACCAAGTCGCCTGCGATGATGGCAGTATTGAGTTGCTGGAGGCCGCGGGGGTAGTAATATTGCAAGATACCTGCCCTGAGGTGACGCCATATAATCGCCAGCACTACAATCATCTCTTGACCAATTCTCTCAAAGCAGAGCACTACTTGACCAGTGGACTAAATCGAATACCGACCAGCGTGATGACAATTCAAGACTGCGTAGCTCATGCTTTCAATCCGCAATTATCAGCAGGTGAACGCCCAACTATTTCTGCAAAAGCCCAACCGCAACATCAGTCAGCAAAAACCCACCAAGATGGTGATTTTACCGCCCAAGGTAATGGATTATCTTCGCAGGGTGATTTCACCATCACAGGTCGCGCAATGTCTACTGATGTTGCTATCACATACCTTGGGTATGTTAACCGTGATACTGGCGTTATCGAGGAAACGGGCCACCCACTCGATGGGCAAGCGATTGAGGATACTATCTTGATTTATCCAAAAGGGTCTGGCTCAACCGTTGCGCCATACGTGTTGATGGGTCTCATATACACGGGCAAGGGACCAAAAGCGATAATCAACCGAGATGTCTGCTCATTGACCATACCTGCATGTTCCCTCCTTGACCTGCCTTATGCTCACGGTTTTGACAAAGATCCGTGTTTGGCAATTAACTCCGGGGACTTGGTTGAGATTACTAAGCGTGGCGACAGAGTTAATCTCAAGGTAATTGAGCGTGCGGTCTGAGGTTATTTTGATGCGAATTTTGGTCACCGGCGGTGCGGGATTTATCGGCTCATCACTGTGTGAAACGCTAATACAAGAGGGTCACAAGGTAGTTGCCTTGGATTCATTGTTTCGCGGCAGTGAGTCTAACCTTGAAACAATAATTGGGCATGAGAATTTTACCTTGTTCACCGGTGATGTTCGCGATGTTGATGATTTGGATGCTTGTGTCGATTTGCTGGGAGGTTTGGACTTAGTCTTCCATCTTGCAGCGATAAATGGGACTAGATGGTTCCATGAAGCAGCACATTCAGTAATCGATGTGAACATCAACGGTACGCTTAGAACACTTGAGACAGCAATGGCACATGACGCAAAATATGTCTTTGCGTCTTCGCCTGAGGCTTTTGGTGAACCAATTTCGCAGCCATTGTCAGACGGCGATCCAATGATTTTTACCGACCCCAAACAACACCAAAGACACTCGTATGGCGGTAGTAAATATCTCGGTGAAGTTGCCTGCCAGCATGCTGCCCGTGATGGTCTCGAATTAACAATAGTGCGACCATTCAATGCATATGGTCCAAAATTAGTTGGTGATGATTATGGACAAGTAGTGTCAATGTTTTTCCACCAAATGCGGGAATCAAAAACCCTGAAAATCCATGGAGATGGCAGCCAAACTCGTAGTTTTACCTGGATTGATGATGTTGTGGACGGTTTCGTCAAGGCAGGTAGTTTGGATTTACCGACTGGCGAGGTGTTCAATATCGGCTCGCAAGAGGAAGTAAGTATCCATCAGTTAGCAGAAAAGGTGGCTAATTTCGCTGATGATGTAGAGTACACTTTCACTGAAGGATATCACGGAGATGTGTCGCGGCGGTTGCCCGATGTCACCAATTCAGCAAATTTGCTCGGCTGGCAAGCTAAAACGACGTTAGATGAGGGTCTTGCAATGATGTGGGAATCGTTCAATTCTTAGGGCCGTAGTGCTTGTCAACTTTCTTTGACCAGCCGCTTGGTGCAGCCATGATATTATCCATCCCATGTTGTGTCAATACATCGAGTCCAGTTTCTGGTATCTCGTCAGTTGATGTCCACACATGGGTTACTCTCATGACGGCTAGTCTTGCTACCGCACCCGGTAGTTCGCGGTCCTCAACATATTCAACTTCAATTGCGGCAACTGCTTGCCGGATTAGTAAATCCTCTTCCTCATCAGGATTAACGTCGATTAGGTCCCACTCGCTTTCACTCGGGCTCACCGGGCTTCCTGCCATGTCAATCCAATCGACTGCCTGAAGAGTACTAGGCATAACATGAAGAATTGCTTTACCAGTCTTGCGCATATTGAGTAATGTTCCGCGATATTCTTTCTGCCTATTTCTGCTAAATGAGGCAATAAATAGCGGAGGAGTGTTTGAAACTCCCATCACTGATGTCAGCGGAGCGAGATTTTTCACTCCATGCTCGTCAATTGTAGAGGCCAATATCAACGGTCGTGGGGAAATAACACCAGCCAACCATGCAGACCGCTCTTTGTGGGTAAATTCCATGATGTCGAGGCGAGTTCTAGTTGACAAATCGGGTCGAGATTCTCTCTCAAACCATGAATCTAGCTTTCCGGTGTGAATTTCATCGATAGCGTGCTGAGTGAATTCAATGTAGGTTTGCCAAGCTGGGATGAGTTCATCTTGGCCTCTTGCTTGTTTTCTGGCGATGGATGCGTTAGCATAATCGACACACTTGCTGAGAAAATCTGCAACTACTGCTTTCCTATCCATACAATTGCCCCACTATTCGATATCATATTATCGCTTGGCATCATAATCCTGTCTGGACATTAGATACTTTGCCGGGTTGCCAGCCCAGACTTCATCATTTGGCAGCGATTTTGTTAATACGGAACCGGCACCTAGAACAGCATTTTCCCCAATATCACATCCAGGAACAACCGTTGCACCGCCGCCAATTACTGCATTATCTCCAACCATAATTGGTTGCCACAACTCCTTGTTACCTGATGGTGGGAAACGGTCGTTGAGTAGAGTAGCGTTTGGTCCAATGAATACCGCTTTACCCAAAACGCACTCATCAGCGATGTAAACACACCCCTGTATTCTACATTCATCGCCAATGGTAACATTTCTGCCGATGTGGGAAAGTGCACCAATCGAGCAATCTTTGCCTATCGTTAGGTTGGAGCCAATGGCACAGGGTGACCAAGCAACGCTGTTGTTGGCCAATTCGATTTTGCTGGTATTGCCGGATTTACCGATGACCATCGCCTCACTCAATGCCTAATTCTTCAATCACCTTGTCTACATGGCCCTTGGTCCTAACGCCATAGCCAACCCACTTTAGATTGCCATCGCTGCCGATGACGAAGGTTGATCTTGAAGTTCCCATGTAGGTCTTGCCATACATGCTCTTCTCTCGCCAGGTGCCGTATGTTTGATGTAGCGAAATATCCTCATCCATCAACAAAGGGAAGTTTAGTTCTTGTTTGTTGATGAAGTTTTCATGTGATTTTGCTGAGTCTTTCGAGACGCCTAGAACAACATAATCGCCATTGTGCAGGCGGCTCATTGAGTCTCGGAAATCACAGGCTTGTGTGGTGCATCCCGAGGTCGAATCCTTGGGATANAAATACAGGATTACGGATTTTCCATNANTCATGTAAGCTTCCANTGAGTGAGAATTACCCTTGGAATCNACNCAGTCAAATTTTGGTGCAGGCTGGCCAACTTCTAAGTTTACAATATCGTCCATGGCGAGAAAAATGAAACATTATTGATGAATTGTTGCATTGACGCATGACAGAGAGTATTTGGTGTTCGTATTCACCTTTTACTACACTTGTTCAGGGTAAAATGCCGACCTATTAGTCTTTTATTCATAATGAATTGATAAGCATGCATATTGACTATACACCCACCCCGCAACCGATTCTTTGAATAACTGCCTTGTACAACCACAAATTATGGTAGGGCTACGTCTGTCTCGTCGAGCCCGTAGGTTCCTCAAGAAGATTAAGCGTGCTCCAGGCAAGTATGAATTACAGGAAGCCGCTTCAACAATCCAAGCAGAACTCGACAAACGACTTATCTCCTACGATGAGGCACTGACGCTTGGTAATATCATACAACACCGAGCAGATCAGTTTGTTGATGATGACACCATTGTCTATGCAATTTCAGATCGTGATGCATATCGCAGAACACTAGAGCTGTATTTGCGGGATGCGCTACTCAGCAAAACTGAGCAATTACTGCTGTGGGAAGAGCGCCGTCGCCTCGGCATCAGCGACCGCGACCATGAGCGCTTGCTAGAACAACTGCTAGCCCAATGGAAGAAACAAGGTAAGCGCGTCAACATTGACAGCTTTGAGGCTCCAAGCGACGGAGGTGGCGTATCTGCGTAGTCGTGGTAAAGCATCGATTGCATTGTTGATGCTAATGATGTTCATCCTACCAATTGCAACACCGCTTAGTTCAGCAGGTGCAGACACAGCAGCAAGAAATGTAGTAGATATTCGCATTGGTGACATGACTCTGGACGGAGGCGGCTCTGCGTATAACGGAAGCCAACTTTACGTAGAAAACGCGACTCACACAATCAACGTTGATGTTTCCAACAGTGGTAGCATCTCCAGAGATGTTATTGTGTATATTTATCACAAAGGCTCGCAGTTAGCAAATGAGATTCTAGTCGCTGAAGAAGGCCCCTTTTCCATCGGCTCGCAACAAGAGATTACCGTGCTTATTCAGTGGACTGCATCTCCGGGTAATGATCAGGAATTAATCGCTCGGACTTCTATCGGTTCTGATGAAGATCGACTGCCTTTCAATGTAAGAAGTACTCCTCAATATAATGAAGGAGAGATTCTCTCGTATAATCTACCTTCGCCTGGTGCCGGCAATACGGTGGCAGTTATACCAAGCGGACAACAGACTTTCGACACCACGGTGCTTAACACAGGAGTGAAAGATTACACCGCCAGAATGAGGTTAACCTTCACAAATGTTCTAGATAACACCAACATCATCACAGTAGAGGACATTAATAGCGAGTATCCAGTCAGTAAAGGTTCGATTAAAACTGCACCTATTCCTACAGTGGTAGCATATACGATGGATCCAGCGTCGGCAGGTTTGGGGACTGACGTCTGGACGCTCAAAGCAGAGGTTATTCTAATCACCTCAAGCGGGAATTTGATTCGTCAAGTCGGTGATGTAGTTGATGTCAGATTTTCTGATTACGCAGCAACTCTAACCACGCCAGCGAATCGTTCAACTGAGCCTGGTTCATCCACTACACTCAATTATTGGCTAACAGTCACAGGAAGCCAAAGCGATAGTTTTGCTATTTCAGTAACCTCGATTAATGGTTGGGCTACGTTGAATACCGCGTCACCAACAGCTCTGCTGAATTCTGGTGAAATAATTCCGATCACCGTAACCGTCAATGTCCCAGCCAACGCAGCCAATGCTCTAACTGATACAGTTAGACTCACTGTTACGTCACAAGACCCAAACGGCCCACCATACACTTTGACCGCAGAAACCGTGATTATGGCTAGCGAGTCTTACATTCCTCTGCTGATAATGCCTAGTACCGTTCAATATGTTACCCCCGGAGAAGAAACAAGCTTCGATGCTACAATCCAAAATTTGGGTAATTCAGATGGTGCTTTCGAACTTACTGCTGGCTTTTCATCAGCAACTAGCCGTTGGAATGTTAGGTTAGGCACATACAACACCGGCGTTATCAATGCGACAGAATCAGGAAGTTTCTCAGTTCACATCGAAGTTCCTAAACTGAAAATGCCACTCGATCCAGTTGACCACAATGCAATGGGCGACACGGTATCAGTTTGGGTGCAAGCAATTCCGGCGCTAGGTGGCACCCCAGTGATACAATCTGCTAATCTGGAAGTCAGCCCAATAATCGTCATTGACCCGGGAGTGGTTGAGGAAACAATCGATCTTACGGTTGCCGACGTTGAGGCCGCAAGAGCTGGCTCAAACCTTGATTTAGCCTCGACATTCAACATCGAAGTGCTGCACAATTTTGACCAAACTCTAGTTGACACAATTGAATTGAATGGTAACATAACTTACAATAAATCCTTCACCCCACTAAACAATGGTGGTTTTGAAGAGGCTTCCCGTTGGGACGTGTCGTTAACAAATAATTTTTCACAAACTCTACCTATGAATGGAATAAAGCCCAACATGTCACTAGAAGCAGCCTTAGGTATCGCAGGGCCAGATGACGATTACCCTCTTGCTGGTACTCTGAAAATACCATTCCAGTCTAACATCTCTCGAGTTTATGATGCAGTTACCGGTGTAAATGATCCAATTCCGGGGCTTGTCAGAGCTTCTGTTTCCAGAAATATTACCATAAATATCCCGTCGGTCCAAGAAGTGGATATTGTCCAGAAAGGTCCGTTTAACATACCGTTAGCAAACGAAACACTGATAGCGCTGGAATTAGAAAACACTGGTAATGATCTTGCATCCTATCGTTTGTCTATTGTTGACGACCTGCCTGAGGGTTGGGTTGCTAGAGTTAGTTCCGCATCAAGTACAGTTGATTCACTCGAAGCAGATATCGCTGACTGGCCAAGCGAAGGTGGACTCCACCTCAGGGAGTTTGACATTTACGTGACTACGGATGATTCAACTGCAGCGAACTCACTGGTTGATGTCAACGTAAAAGTTGAGGACCTAGATACTGGGATAATAGTCGCTGTAATCCCAGTAACTGTTAGGGTCGGGCCATCAATAGACCTAGAACTTTCACCGTTATCTCAAACGGTTGACATCAATACGATGCTCGGAGAAACCCCGCTTGCCAGAGTATTCATCACTAATACTGGCAACACTCCAACCAGCTACACGGTCGAACTAGATGAGTCTGAATCCGGCGAGGTTAATTTCACATTGGAGAGCCCAAACGAAATTCTGATTGCTCCTGGTTATACGGAAGCGGTTAAAGTTCGACTCTCGTCCAGCATCGATGCAGATTCAGCAGGAATATATCGAGCATTTTTGATAGTGAGTTATGGTGATGATGTTAATAGAAGTGCTGAAATTATCGGCAATGTAAGCGAGCAAAGTGACCTAAGCATCGATGCACCAAATCAGATTGGAGTGCTACCTGGTCAAGAGCAAGTTGTGGACTTCACGGTGATAAATTCAGGTAATCTTGTAGAGACATTCGATGTCGATGCTAGCGTAGAAAGCGGTTGGACAGTCGTCCCACAAAGTCAGCAGATGACTCTGTCAATGGATGAAGAAAATCAGGGAAGTGTTACTGTAACCGTGCCAAATTTAGGTGACGAAGAATCATTAACGGATGGCTCTGTCCACCTACTGCACATTAGTATAATCGACCAAGAGACTGACTTGCCAGTTGCTGCAGCGACTGTTAGAATGGTTATTTCTCCAATGTTTATCTTGGATTCAGTAGAGTGGCCAGACTATATGCAATATCACCGGCAGTGGGAAAGAACCTTCACTGCAACTGTAGTGAATGTTGGTAATAGGGATGTTACTGCAGACTTGGATTATTCAGTTAATGCACCTGGTGGAGTTGCTGAGAGCGATAAGTGGAGTTTGGCCGGTAATGTGCCAACAAGTTTGTTTATGCCGGTTGGACAAAATGTTTCATTCAGTTTCGTCGTTAGTGCGACCGACCCAGAACCAGTTTTGTCGGACTTCGCATTACTCTCAATCCAATTCACGCCTCGAGATACCAGCGTTGACGGCTTAGGGTTCCTTAATTCAACCCTAAACATGTCAAGATTCATTGAATCTGAAGATATTGATCTCAGACCAGATGTTAATGACGGACCGATTGACGTAGACATCACCTATTCCCACATACCAGTTGGGACAGCCACTGATTCGAGATACGAAATTGAATTGTGCAAGGCTGAAAGGTTGTATGATTTTGCTGCCGAAGGTTACGACGAGTCTGAATATCCTTGGTCCTTCACACTCGTTCTTGAGAATCAAGAAGTGGTCCTACCGCTAGATCCTGACGGCTGTAGAAGTGATGTCAATGATAACGAGCACAGATATCCGTTGGGGGAGAGAGCACCTTGGGAGATAACCAACCCACTTTCAATAAGAGTCGATGCACCAGATAGGCCGAACATAATCCCTGAGGATGGATGGGATTTGACATTCCGGCTATTCAATGAAGATAACGCTAGTTACACAATATACAATGAATCCACCTTCACCTTCCAACTCGATGTGTTTGCAGACCCCAGC
>FUFK010042912.1_pt1 | contig 15211 bp, 13 predicted proteins | sample 1021851 | NCBI WGS metagenome assembly FUFK01 (sample SAMEA51879418, study PRJEB19060) | metagenome | reverse complement strand
AGAGATACATTGTATGATTCAAATGTTAATCCAATTGCAACATTTCCTGGACAAGGTGTGACTGTATTTGGACAAAAAACATTACAGAANAAANCANNNGCNTTGGATAGAATCAATGTAAGACGATTANTNATNAGAGTTAAGAAGTTTNTNGCANNNTCNTCAAGATTCNTNGTATTTGAACAAAANACAGCNGCNACANGAAGAAGATTCTTAGGAATTGTTAATCCATTCTTAGAANANGTTCAATCACAAAGTGGNTTNAGTGCNTTTAGAGTNGTNATGGATGAAACGAATAANACACCTGACACAATTGATAGAAATCAATTAGTNGGACAATTATTCTTACAACCAACAAGAACTGCTGANTTTATTGTATTAGACTTTACAATACAACCAACTGGTGCTTCTTTTCCAGAGTAATAGTTANTTAAAATAACTAAANNAAAAGGGATTTATAGAAATATAANTCCCTTTTTTTTATATTTNTTGATATTTATATATGAANGTAAAGGTTTAAGTATTTTAATAGGAGAATATAAATGGCTGAATTATTAGAACCACAAGATATTATGTTTACNCCCTTTGAGCCAAAGCTCAAAAANAGATTTATNATGCAAATNGATGGNATNAANGCTTATTTNATTAAGAGCNATGAANNGNCCANNAATTGANNNNGANGAAGTNATTTTNGANCATATGAATNNNACAAGATATGTTAAAGGTAAGTCAAGATGGCAACCNTTNGAAATTACTTTATANGACCCANTTGTNCCANNTGCNTCNCAACAAGTAATTGAGTGGATTAGATTACACCACGANTCAGTNACTGGTAGAGATGGNTANTCNGATTTTTANAAGAAAAATATNACNTTNAANNTTTTAGACCCAGTTGGNGCTGTNGTTGAAGAATGGGAANTAAAAGGTGCNNTNATNCAAAGTGCTAATTTNGGTGANNTNGNNTTTNNNTCATCAGACCCAGTTGAAATTGCAGTCTAACATTAAGATATGATTACGCAATCCTTAAATTCTAATAAAATACTTAAANTGAACTATATGNAANAACCCTTGAAATAAAAATCNAGGGTTTTTTTATTTTATATATATTTATATATGGAGATGTTATTATGAAAACAACATTTGACGAAATAATAGAAATAGTTTTAGAACATGAAGGTGGTTATGTGAATGACCCTGATGATGCTGGAGGTGAAACCAAATATGGAATCGCTAAAAGATGGTATCCTGATGTGGACATTAAAAATCTTACCAAAGAACAAGCTAAAAAAATATATCATACAGACTATTGGAGACGAGGTAAGTGTGATGAAGTTCCCCCACAATTAAGACATATTTATTTTGATATGTGTGTTAATTTTGGTAGAAGAGGAGCTGTTAAGGTTTTACAACAAGCTGCTAATTCTAAAAACAGAAACAAAATTGAAGTCGATGGTGGTATGGGCCCAATGACTTTGAAATCAATACAAAACATCTCATTGGATAGAGTAAGAGCATATCGTGTATTACGATTTGCTAATATAGTTATAGACAAACCAAACCAAGAGAAGTTTTGGTTAGGATGGTTTAGACGAGCGATTGAAGTTTAACTAAGTTATAGGAGACAAAAAAATGTCAACAGATAAATTATATAGTGAAATAAAAGAATTATTTGAACAATTCGAAGAAAATCACTCAATATTTTCAGAAAAAGGTAATAAAGCAGCTGGTGGTAGAGCTAGAAAAGCTATCGGTGAAATAAAAAAATTAGTTACAGGTTATAGACAAGCGTCTGTTTCCGAGTCAAAATAATCGGAGGTATAAAATGGCAGAACAAAAGTTCCCAACGGAAGTAATTGATTTACCAAGTGAAGGTAAATTATATCCAAAAGAATCACCACTATCAAGTGGTAAAGTTGAACTAAAATATATGACAGCTAAAGAGGAAGATATTTTAACATCACAAAACTTGATAAAAAAAGGTTTAGCAATCGATACATTATTAAACTCATTAGTTGTTAATAAAGATATTGATATAGATGATATGGTTTTAGGTGATAAAAACGCTATTATGGTTGCAGCTAGAGTTTTAGCGTATGGACCTGAATACACTTGTCAAGTTATGAATCCAAATACAAATGAAACAATTGAACATACTTTTAATTTAGCTGATTGTCCATTTAAAAAATTACCAAAAGATGTAGAGGAAAACAAATTCGAGATTGAATTACCTATATCAAAAAAAACAGTATATTTTAAAATATTAACTGGAAAAGATGAAAAAGATATAGATGAGGAGTTAAAAGCTCAAAAGAAAATAGGTACTCAAGTAATGCCTGAGTTAACTACTCGTTTAAAATATGTCATTACATCAGTGGATGGTGATGAATCTAAATCTGTAATTAATAATTTTGTTCAAAATATGTTAGCTAGAGATTCATTATTTTTTAGAAACTATATACAAGATATTCAATGCGATATTGAATTAAAACAAGAGGTAGAATTTGGAGGTGATGTGGTTGAGGTAGATATACCTTTAACCACTGAGTTTTTTTGGCCTCAATCCTAAAAATCGTAAGGATATACACCAACAGATATTTCAAATAATCTATTTCAGTGGTGGTGGATTTGTTCACTCTGATTTGTATGCTATGCCTATATATTTGAGAAACTTCTACTATAATGAATTACTAGATACTCGTAAAGCAGAAAACGAACAAATTAAAAAAGCAAATAGAAAAAATAATTCAGTATCAAAACCTGCAATCAATCCAAGATTTAAAAGATAATTTTTCACAATTTTGATATTTATATATGAATAGATACATCTAATTAGGAGAGTATTATGTCAAACAAAAAATCATATATGAGTAACTCAAATCTAATCGCAGAGGGGTTTTTTTCTAAATTATTTAAAAAAGTTAAGGATAAAAAACTTTTTAAAAAATTAAAAAAAGATAAAGAACTGAATAGTCATATTGATACTATGAATAAAACCACTCAAAGTCTTGAGGATGATTTAAATGATGCTTTAAGAGCTGCGGGTGAAAAACCAATCAAATTAGATAAATTTTCAATAAGGGATTTTATATAAAATGGCTCAATCCACCGAAACATTAAAACAAAATCGTGATATTTTAGCAGAAATGCAAGATGAAATTACGCGTTATAATGAAAAATTAAAAGACGCTAGTAGTTTTACAAAAAAAATAACCAAAAATAACGAAAAGATTTTAAGTAGCTTAATAAAAACACGAAAAGAAAATCAAATGAGTGGTAAGCATTTAGGTAAAGTTGCTGATTTAGCTAAAAAAATAAATGCTGGTGAAATTGATATAGTTAAATCAAAAAGAATGATAGCGGATATTGATGCAAAACTATTAAAATTTACAGGAAAAAAACATAAAGGTTTAAGAAAATCGTTAAAAGCTCAAAAAGGTATGTTAGTTACCAACCAGGCAGGTTTAAAATCACAAGCGAGAAGTAATGAATTAATGGGGGTTGCTGATAAATTAACTGGTGGTATGGCTGGAAAAGCCAAAGGTTTTATGAAAAATGCGAAAAAGATGGGCCCTGCAATGTTAGCAGTTGGACTTGCAGTGGGTTTGGTAGCTGGAACTTTTAAACTACTGATGAAGTCTTTAAAATTTGTTAGTAAAATGACAGATGCGTTAGGTAAATCTTTTGGTGTAGTGGGAAGTAGGTCTAAAGAATTTAGAGATAATATGCAAGAAGCTTCAGTTGATGTAATTTCATTAGGTAAAGGAACTGCGGATGTGATAGCCCTAACAGGTAATTTAGCAGATAATTTTGGAATTGGTTTATTAGAAGCTTCAAAACTTAATAATAAAATATTAGATAGTGGTGTCGCTATGGGATTAACTACTCAAGAGGCTGGAAATTTATTTGGTATATTAATGAGTATTGGTCAATTAACCGCTGACCAAGCTGAGCATTTAGCAGAGTCAACTTATCAATTAGCTGTTGCAAATGATGTTAACCCTGCTACTATAATGAGAGACATGGCTGATAGTGCAGAACTGATTGCTAAATTTGGAGCTCAAAATGTTAAAGAAATTACAAAAGCAGCTATACAGGCAAGAAAATTAGGATTGACTTTAAAAACGGTTGATAAAATTTCAGACAGTATGTTGAACTTCCAATCATCAATTCAGGCTGAAATGGAAGCCTCAGTGGTAATTGGTAGACAATTAAACTTCCAAGAAGCTAGAAGATTATTCAACATGGGTAAGACAAGTAAGGCAATGGGTATTGTATTAAAACAATTAGGTGGAGAACAAAAATTCAACAAATTATCAATTATACAAAGAAAAATTTTAGCAAAATCCATTGGTGTTGAGGCAACTGAATTAGCAAAACTTGTTAGAAATCAAGGAAAAAGTATTCAAGCACAAAAAACTTTCAATGATTTACTTGGTGAGGATGGAATGAGTGCTTTAACATCACTGATAAATAAAATAAAAGAAATTGGGTCTAATTTATTATTAAATTTAGGCGGCCCTTTAGAAAAATTATTAGAAAAAGTTGAAGATATTTTATTAGACCCAAAAACTATGGAGACACTTAATAGTATGTTTGATGGTATGGGAGCTAGGTTGGAGAAAGCTTTAGAGGTGATGGATACTGAATATTTAGAAGCTAAATTAAAACCTTTTAAGGACGCACTTGTAGGAGCAGATGGAAAGGGTGGTATCGCAGCTTCTTTATCAAGTATCGCTGAAAGTATAATGGGAGTTATGACCGCATTTTCTACAATTGGAAGAGTTGTAGCAGGTGCTGCTTCAGGAGCTATGGCAGGTGCTTATTTTGGAGCACCAGGAGTTGGTATAGGTGCTTTAATTGGTGGACTACTTGGATTAGCTACACCTCCGTCAGAAGACCCTGTAGCAGGTGAAACAAAAGTGAATGATTTTAGAAGTGGTGGAGGTGGTTCTCATTTAATCCTTACACCAAAAGGACAATTATTAAAAACAAACCCAAGAGATACGGTATTCGGTACAACATCAGTAAATGATTTTACTAGTGCTCCTATGGGAGCTATGGGAAGAGCTGGTGCAGAATCTTCTCGATTTATGGCTACACTTGTTGAACAAAATGAAACAATGATAAATGAAGTAAGAAAAACAAATAGAGCTATTGAGGGACTAGCAGTCTAAGGAGCTTATATGTCATTAGAAAATTTAAAAAGTATATTTAGTCCAACGAGTACAAAATTTCAAGATACTCGAAGTGATTTGACCACTCTTGATAGTAAATTTGATAATGGATTAAATGTGCCTTTAAAATCCAATTTGTTAAATTTAAATAGTAAATTTGATGATGGACTCAATACACCGATTCAATCCAGTTTATTAAATTTTAACAGTATATTTGATGATGGTCTAAATCCAACTTTTCCATCTAATGTATTAGGTTTTAACAGTATATTTGATGATGGGTTAAATGTTCCTACAAGTGGATTTACGAGAAATGGCCAAACATTTTCATCTCAAGTTGATTTTGACACGAGATTTGATGATGGTATTGATATTTCTGAAATATACACTCAAAATCAACCACAAGACAAATTTGATACTAAATTTAATTATAATGACAATTCTTTAATTATGCGAACTTATGGGTTTAATGTTGAAATGAATCCTCCAATTTTAGATTCACTTTTAAGAGGTAGAGTGTATAACCCAATCCAATTCAGTCAAGATTTTGTTAATGATAATTTATTTGTAAAACCTGAAACCGGTCCAATAACTGACCAATTGTTTAAAACTCAAACATTTGACCCAAGAGCTTCATTCGCAAAAGAAGGAACATTATATTTTAACACAAATAATTCTTTTAATCCAGCTACAAATCCAACAGATTTTTCTACAGCTATTGGAAACAATGATTCACCATACACACCTTTAACAGATTTAGGTGGACAATTTAATGAAAATTTAAGTTGGGAGAATCTTTATAATCCAGACCACACACCAAAAAATATTCCAGAGTATAAAGGAAAATCAGTTGTAAACTATGGTCCAAATGTAAATAGAGATAATTTAAAAATTGGGACTACAGGACTACCTTTTATTTTTGAAACAAACGTAGGTTCTTTGGCAGGCCAATTATTTAGTGGCGAACGGGGGTCTGAACCATACAAAGTTAGTCCAATTGGCACAACAGGTAGAGAGATGAATGGTGGTAGTAGGTTTCTACCACTAAACAGAGCTCTTGAAGATGGTGACAGAATACTTCAATTTTTAAAATCACCAGCTGGTATAGCATTTATATTAAAACAAAATGTTAATATTCCAATTAGAAGTAGTGTTGTTCGAAAGCAAGGTGGTTTATTAGACTTAGACTTCAATCGGAAAGATGATGAATTAAGAAGAGTGCCACAAAGATTTGGTGCAACTTATAATCCACTTTCACCATTATTAGCTTCAGTATCAAGAGTAGTTGGACAAGGTGTTCCTAATATATTAGCACAAAAACACGCACTTGATTTAGGACTTTTTGTACCATCAGAGTATGGTCCAAGTTCAACGGTTGATAATTTTGATGTAAATGAAACTTATACAAGTAACGCTTCAGCTGGTGGTGGTTTTCTTAGTAATATAGCAGACACTTTCGCTGGAGCTCTAACTGGTAAAGTTAAAAAAACGACCAATGGTGATAAAATGACATTGCATGAGATTATGTTGACAGAAGAACTTCCCACTGATGGTGATTTACAATCGATACAGAATCCAGATGCTCCTAATTTAGATAGTGCAAAAGATGGAATGCCTTTTTATTTTAAAGATTTAAGGACAAGTGAATATATATTTTTTAGAGCATATATTGAGGGATTAACAGAAAATATCCAACCTGCTTATTCTGTACATAATTATATGGGAAGAAGTGAACCTGTTTATACTTACGAAAGAGCAGAAAGAGAACTTAATTTTACACTAAAACTTGTTGCACAGACAGAAAAAGAATTTGATAGGATATATGAAAAACTTGAACATTTAACATCATTATGTTATCCTCAATATGTTGATGAAAACGAAACCGCACCTGAAGGAGAGACTGGATATGGTCAGAGAATGAAAACACCTTTAACAAGATTAAGATATGGTGATATGTATGGTAGAACAAATAAAGAATTAATGGGATATATAAAATCACTTTCGTATTCAATTGACCAATCATCAACTTATGATACGAGAGTGGGTAAAAGAGCTCCAAAACACATCATAGCAACGATTGGTTATCAGGTAATACACAATCAAGCTCCAAGTATCAATATGTCACAAGATTTAAAACAAAAATTTTATGGGGTAAATGAAGGATTATAAAATGGCTAGATATGATAATACATTAAGACCAGTAAAAAATAAAAAAAGTTATTATGCGACTACTATTTACAAAAAAGTAAATGAAAAAAATACAGATAGTTATTTTATCGCACAAGAAGGTGATAGATGTGATAATTTAGCAGTATAGATTTTATGGTGATGCATCATTGTGGTGGTTCATAGCTCGAGTGAACAATCTAACCACAAACAATATTCCTGCGGGAACATCAATCAGAATACCAGCAAGCACACAAGACGCTGAAGGACTTTAAAAAATGCCAATCAATAGAAGAATATTTGGAACTCCAATCACAGGAAAGGTTAGGGAAGAGTTAGAAAGAAGACAAACTGATGGTGGTAAAATTGAATTTGGTGAATCTCAAGTTGGAAAAACCTATTTAACACAGCATCAAGAAGTATCCTCTCGCACACCATTTGTTCGTATGTGGACTAGTTTAAAATTAATTGACCCTGGCGTATATGCTGATGCTACACCAAGAGTAATAAATGAGGCGGAAATTAAAGCTCGAGGTGGATACCAAGTAGTTTATAAAGAATTAGAAGAAAAAATAAAAAATGATTTCACTTTTAAGGACTCATTAGGTGTGGAGTTTCAAGTGGCACATATTCAAAATGAAAAAAATGAAAAAGGTGAAATAATTAAATTTATAATACGAGAAAAAGGAACAAGAGACAAACTTGATTTTGCACGAAAAGTTTATATGATAGGTGATAAAGGTTATTCCCAAACTTATGGTGAACAAAAAGCAAATGAATCATTGACGACTACCGATAACATTAATGATACTGATAATAAAGCTATTTTAGGTAAAGTGTTTCCTCAAGAATTAAAAAAAAATCCATTACTAAAACCTGAAGCAGGTATTACAAGTCTGAGAGTTGAGACCACAGGTGAATTAGGTACGATTAAAAAAACAACGGTAAATTTTTTAGTTCATAACTTTTATGATTTTGATAAAATATTTAATAAATATTTTTTAAAACCAGGTGCGACTGTGTTTGTTGACTATGGTTGGAATACAGTAAAAAACCTATATGAACCAGCTGAATTAATAGAACAACAAGATATAGAGTTGTATTTATATGGTGATAAACAATCAGGTGACAATGTAGATGGAATAGTCACAAAAAATGCATCAGACTTTGATGTGATAGTTGGACTTGTTAGTGATTACAATGCAAAAATACTACCAAATGGTAGTGTTGAGTGTTCAGTTACATTAACCTCTGCAAACTCATCTATTTTAAATTTTAGACCTGAGTCTGATTTTACTTTTAGAATAAAAAAAATGTTAACACAAGGACTTCTTTATTATGGAGTAACTTCATTTTTAAAAGACAATGAACTAACAGACGAATTAGGTACATATTTAAACTATAATACAGATGATGCTGCTGAAAAACAACAACTCATTAATAACACAAATAAAGATGCTTTACTAAGATTTGGTAAACCAGTTCCAGATGGAGAAGCTATAAAACAAGGTATATATATAGCTAATCAAGATTTAACAGATGTTTATATAAATTGGGGATTGTTTGAAGATTTAATTATGAATACTCAATTTGGTTTTGGTAAAGATAAATTAGATATAAATAAAGGTAATAGATTTCAGGTTAGAATGGATTCATCTGAATCATTTACAGCATATAGTGTTGAGAAATTTGAACAACAACAGGTTCAACTTTCTAATAAAAATATTCCGTCACCAGAATGGGTATATCCAGAATGGTGGCATGTCGCACAAGGAATAGGTCGTGGTAAATCTTATAATTTTAAAGAGAAAAAAACCCCAACCAGCAGAGTGGTGCAAGATGAAAATATAGAAGTATTTAAAGATGACATAAACCAAAACAGAATACCGATTAGAGAAATATTTATAAAGATAGATTTAATTACAGACGCTTTTGATAATGCATCTAGTAATAACAAAAGCACTGTTAAATCAGTTTTGAAAGAAATTTTAAGTAAATTGACTGATGATAGTAAAGAATTATTTGAGTGGGATATTATTAATGGTAATTTAGATTCACAATTACAGGTTGTGGACAGAAAATTCATTGATGATGCGAATAGAAATTATTATGAAGATTTGTCAACAGAAGATGAAGAAAAATTATTTTTTAATTTCAAAATAATGTCACCAAATTCATTTGTGAAAGACTATAATTTAGAGTTTAAAATGCCGTCTACCGATATGGCTAACTACTATGCATTAAATGCACTAAGTTATGATAATGTTATGACCAGAATAAAACCTGGTGCTAAAGAAGCTTTAGCCTCTCAATATAAGTTAGCTGAGGGCACACAATTAGGTATAATTTATGAACCAGATAATGGTGGTTATAGGGCTGAACAATCTTTAAATGATAATGAGGACGCTAATGCTTTTGATGTTTTTAGCACTGTTAGACAAATGGTGTCATCAGAAACTCGTGAAGTGAACGAAAGTTTTAGTAAAGGTGCTACAGTAAGAAAAAAAACTAAATCAACTTCAAAAAAATCAAAGTCAAATGATACTAAAATTGATTTAACTGAGCTTGAAAATATTGTTACTAAAAATGAAAGTTTTGAAAAAATGGCTAACAGAGTTCACGCAAAAGAAGTTTTAGATTTTTATTCTAAAGAAGTTGAAGATGCAAAAAAAGATAAAAAAGTTGAAGATAGTGTTCCTATGCCTTATTTTTTATCAATGACAATTTTTGGTATTGGTTCAATTGTACCAGGTGATACATTTACAGTTGATTATCTACCAGAGGAACACTTAAAAAATGCGTATCAACAAACTATGCAAGTTGTACATGAAATTAACCCAAGTGGCTGGTTTACAACATTGGAGACACAATACAGAACTAAATTTATCGAAGTTGTAAATGAAGAAGGTGTGGATAAATCTAATGCTAAACCTATTAACCCAGCTTATCTTAGACTTTCACCAAGAGCTCTACAATTGTTAAATTTAGTTAATGGACATTGGCATCCTGAAAATGCAGAAAGATTTTATGGATTTCTAAATGAAGAAGACATACCAAGTGAATTTAAATTAAACTATTTATTACCACTTATGACAGATGTAACTATAAGACTAAATCAATATGAACAAGAGACTCCAATAATAAGTGGTGGAACGGTGATGAGCACGACTTCAGTTATGATTAAATTAGATGGTCAAATCTTAACATTTACAACACCTGGTGAATCAGAAAAAAAAGATGGAAAATTTGAAGACCAAGAGTTAAATAAATTAAAAGGTATTTTTTTACAATCGGCTTATGCAGAATTTGGAACTATTTATGAAGGTGTTGATGAGGATAGTGAGTATTATTCAAAAACTCCTATAAGAGATTTTGATAGTTTTACCAATGAAACCGAGTGGATGAAAAAATATCAAGATAATCCATTTTCAGGTAATGGTGTTACGAATGGTATATTAGGAGATACATCTAGTGGGTTTGGTCCTGACCCACATTCTAAGGTATGTTTAGATGCTCCTTTTTTATTTATGGATAGTCGTATGTATAGAACAATAGTAAGAACTAAAAAGTTACCCGATGGGACAAAAGGGGGAACATATTCAAAAAAAGAAAATTCTAAAAATAGAACTAGAGTTTATCCACCAGCTGTTGAATTTAAACCAAATACAACTTATGAAATGTTGATTTTGAGTAATGGTAGATATGCAATTTTTGATACATCAAAATTCAATTCTGAAGTAAGATTAGAATTTTACAAATTTTTGTCTAAAAATGGTGCAGATGTAAAGAGAAAAACACTTTAGTAAAAAAAAAGCTTGTTTTTTTAAATAAAATGTTATATATTGTAATACGATGTATTGTATTATTCCTATATTCAAAGACCCATTCTTACATCCATTACATAAAGATAATGGATTATCAGCACTATGGTGTCAACCAGAATCTGCAGAAGAACCATTCTTTTTAATCCAACACCATCCTGATTCAGATAAAATGATGGAAGATTATTATTGGTTAAATGATAAATTAATTCAAACACCTGATAAAAAACTATTGAATCATTTCTATAAATTTGATAATGTTGTGGATAAAAATTTCATTTGGTGGATAGATACAGGTAAACCATTTGAGAACAATATTCGTAATAATGCAATAGATTTCTTGAGTAACAAATACTACAATGTAAAAAAACTTAACGAAATCATACCATTATCGAAACACAACGAGTATTGTAGTGATGTTTATAAGAGTATGGCTAGAGCATATGTTGGTGGAACTGATGATTATTATATGAATGATTTTACAGAAGCCTTTTGGAGTATTGAAAAAAATGGTGTAAAGGTATCCAATGATGTGTGTGATATATTTGATATAAGAGTAAAGAAACATATATCGAATGGTAAATTATATAGTAATTACAATCTATGGACAACAACGGGTCGTCCAAGTAATTCATTTGGAAGTGTGAACTTCGCAGCTCTACCACCTGAGAAAAGAAAAGGATTTATAGCTGAAAATGATTATTTGGTGGAGTTTGATTTTGACGCATATCACTTGAGATTGATTGCTGACTTGGTTGGTTATCATACATTTGGTGAAGAATCAGTTCACGAACATTTAGCAAAATGGTATGAGTGTTCATATGAGGAGTCAAAACAGAAAACATTTAAATTATTATATGGTGGAATTGATAAACAAACCAGAGAAAAAGTTCCATTTTTTGATTTAACACATAATTATATAAATAAGAAATGGAATGAAATAAATACCCATAATTTAGTTTCAACTGATATTTATAGACGGAAACTATTATTTAAAAATTATGAAGATTTGAACAGAAACAAAGTTTTTAATTATTTAATTCAAGCTTTGGAAACAGAATCAAATATTAAGAAGATTTTAAAAGTTCAAGACTATTTATATAATAAGAAGACTAAATTGGTTTTATATGGATATGATAGTTTCCTATTTGATTTCTCACAACAAGATGGAGTGGAAACTTTGAAAGACATAAAATCAATTTTAGAAGAGGGAAAACATTTCACTAAATCCAAAATGGGATTGAATTATGGTGAAATGCAAGACATAACAAAGAGGTTATAAATGACACATATTTCAGAAATCATTGAAAATATATTAGTAGAATGGGCATATCGTGTTCACGATGGAATGCCTAATCCCAAAAACACACAACACATCCAAGAACTTCGTGAATCAATGGAAGAATTGAATTTACCAAATAAAGTTATATATGAAGTTATTCAGAATTTAATCAATGAAGAAGATGATGATAAAATAATTAAATGGAAAGATAAAGATAAAAAAGATAGAGAAACAAAATTATCTACAATTAAACAATATAAATCTGATAAAGACTTTGAAAAAAATCAAAATAAACAACTCGCAGTTAAAGCTGCTGATTTAGATGATAAAGATACTAAACCAGAAAAAGAGGATGATAGTGGAGAATCAAGTAGTGATAAATATGATACTGAAAAATATATGACTGGTAAGAGTGATGATAATGGATTGGGGGATACCAACACGGCTGTAATGAATGATTTAGTTGATGGTAATATTGATGAATTAATTAAATCAAACAATGAAGTTGTTGCAAAAAGAGCAAAAGGTATATCTGGTATGGGAGGACCTGTGGCTAGTCATGGTGAAGCTGTTTTTACAGATGCTACTAATAATTTACCAAAATATGATGAAATGTATACCGAAGATGAAGAGGTAAATCGACTAAATCAATACAAACAAGGTTTTAAAGATAGAAAAAAACCACCTTTTCCAAAACCAAATTCAGAGGAGTCTGAAATGTTTGATACTTTTGGTTGGGATAAAAATAATCCACCAGAGGAGGCTTATGATTACTTTGCAAAAAGAGAATTGTTTGCAGATAAAAAATTAGCTGAAGCAAAAAATGACCCAGACCATGTATTTCATAAAACAGGTAAAAAAGGATTCAATGGTGATGAAGAGGCGTATAAAGAATGGATGAGAACTGGATTTGATGGAGCTATGGCAACAAGAGATGAAATAGAAAATAATTCAAACATCGATACTTCACAACCTTATGTTGTAATACAAGCTGAAGATGGTGTGGATACACAAAACAATGCTGTAAAAGAAGCTTTACGAAAAAAATATGAAGAAACAGGTGATGAACATTATAAAAGACAATTAGATTTAATGGAAAAATTTAGTTATCACGACACTTTTGCAGTTGGAAAAAACTCAGATGGTAAATTAACTATATATCACATATCAAATAAAAAAGCTAGTAATTTAACAGACCCTCATAACAACACCACACCTGCTAAAAGAATTACAGTAATGTTAGAATCAGGTTTTAGTAAAGAAATATCAGAAAAAGTTGGTGAAACTTTAAAACAAGGCTTTGATGATGTTTCTGATGTTAAACAATCTACAGTTAGAAAGTCTAAAGAAGTTATTATTAGTGATGACTTGGCTAGTCTTGCAGATTTATTATCACCAAAATATATGAAGGCTATTGATGATGATTCTAATTTTGCAAAATACCGAGAAGAAAATAATATAAAATATAAAACAACTAAAGATAAATTGGAAGCAATACAAAGATACATACAACACAAACAGGCAAGTGGAGAACCAGTACCATATAAATTTGGCCAATTATTTTCAAAGATGGGTGAAGTTGGAGCTAAAAAGAAAACTCAACAAGCTAACCCAAGTATAAACTTTCAAGACAAAGGTATACTTGATTCAATAAAAATAAAACAAGAAGAAAAGGATATGGTCAAGGGGACTTATAAAAAAATAGTTGATACAATTAGTGATGAGGATAAAGAGTTAGGATTTCCTGATGATGAAGGAAACAATGGGCCAAACACACAAGCTTACATCACAACAGTTATGGATTCTCTTCATATAAATTCTTACATTGATAATTATGATGGAGACATTGGTTTAACAATGGGTGGTAGAGTCGCAGGGCCAAAAGATATAAGAACATGTCTCGCTGAATTAAGTGGTTTTGAAGGTGAAATTGAAACACCTGATGGTAGAACAGCTTTAAAAAATCACTTAAAATCAAAGTCAAAAATAGATGGTGAATTTGGTGGAGTGGTAACAAAAGGTCCTAATGGTAAAATAAAATTATTTAAAGATGAGTGGAGAAGTGCAGGAACTTCCTCTCAAAAAGTCGCAAGTTATTTTGGTAAAGATGTTCAAGATTGTTTAAAAGGTAAAATAGATAACCGAAGAAAAGAAAAAACAAGTATAGGTAAATAATGAAATCACAACTACTAGCAACATTTACAACAAAGGATAATCTTGATGATACGATTGAAAAAATCATTGACGCATATACGATTATATTTAATAAAGTATATGTATTACAAAATGAAAACAATGTGAATGAATTAATCTGCACATACAATGTCAGTACTGAAAATGGAATAGATTACAATAAAGTAGATGGAACGATTTCCTTACATAGAAAAAAACATTCTAATACATTGTATACCATCAATGCATTGAATGAATGTATAAAAAATTTAAACAATGGTGTTATGGATAATAAATTCATGGTGCCGTGGGAAAACTTTAAGAATATGTTAATGGTAACAAATTCAGAAGGATTGAATAAAATCAATACAAGAATCTATAAAATCGAAAAAGTTGAAAATAAATAAAAAAAAGCTTGACTTATATTGCTTTTTTGATATATATTATAGAAATAGGTTATATGGTTATATGTTAACCATAATTAATAAACGATAAACAATAAAACACATAGGAGAAACAAATGGATATAGATGCAATCAAATCCAAACTAGCCACACTACAATCAACTTCAAACACAAAAGATAACTTTTGGAAAC
>FUFK010043126.1_pt1 | contig 15213 bp, 14 predicted proteins | sample 1021851 | NCBI WGS metagenome assembly FUFK01 (sample SAMEA51879418, study PRJEB19060) | metagenome | reverse complement strand
AGCTCTCGAGAACCTGGTCTCAGCTGCTACTAAGTCTGAAGTTGAAGTTTCGCGAATTCAACAGGTTGGCGAAGAGGAAGGAATTGTTACGAAAACCAGTAATCAGAATTTTGAGGATACCTATAGCGATCTCAAAACTTTTCTACAGAATAATCCAAATATCAAAATAGTAGCAGAGCTCGATCATCAGGCAAATGCTACTAGTGTCGGTCTTGATTTGAGGCCTACTAAAATTATTATTTTCGGTAATCCAAATCTTGGGACGCCCCTAATGCAGAAGAATAAATCTATTGGACTGGACCTGCCGCAGAAAATGCTGGTTTGGGAGGATGCAGATGGTAAAGTTTCTATCTCTTATAATGATCCATTTTTTATTGCTGAAAGACACGGGATTGCAAATTCTGATGGTGTTTAAAATAAAATTAAAACGGCATTGGAAACTATTGCTGAAAATGCTGCTACTTCAGATTAAAAATTTGGGAAAATACAAGAGTTACAATTAGAGTTCGTCCAAAGGCAATCCAGAAAATCTGTGATCATGTGAAATAGCAAGCCAATACATATCAACCTGATAATTTTGTGTTTGATAAATATTATTCCGAAGAAATAGGCAGCGATGGCAATTTCAGAATGTAAGGGATGAAATCCAATTCCGCAACGATTGGGATCAAAAATTGGAGTAGCCAGTAAATGATCAATATCTACGATCATGGTAGCAGCGAGAATAGCCCAGTACTTTATCCAGTTTTCACGATCATAGAACCAGGCGATAGCGCCAATTACCAAAAGGTGCATGGAATAATGCACCAGACTCTGTAGCATCAGGATTTATTTTTTTCTTCCGGTTGTTCTCTAAGCAGTCCGTTAAGTTTACGTTCCAGGGCAACATACCTTGAAAATCCAACAATAATAAATAGGATACAGAGGAAAAGTGATAAATAACCTACCCACATCAGGCTGATGCCCTGGTAATCCTTGATCTGTAATAAAGCAAGTCCGCTAATTAGCAAATAAATAGATGCCCGAATATAGCTAAGTAATGTTCTTTCGTTGGCAAGTTTAGTTCTTTCCAAAGCGAGATGTTCACGAAGCAGTTTTTCGTCAATGATTCTGGCTTTAAAAGGGTTATGTAATTTTACTTTTCTCATAGTTCAAAAGGGAAAAACATCGGGATAATAAATGAGGCTGCGATCCAGATGATAAAGTTAAGTGGAGTTCCGAACTTTAGGAAATCTCTGAACCTATAATTTCCCGGTGCGTACACCATTGTATTCACGGGATAGCTTACCGGAGTCATAAAAGTAAGCGAACATGCGAACATGACGCCAATCAAAAAAGGTTTTTCGCTTACCTGCATTGCGCCTGCCAGACTTATTACTATAGGCGTCATAAGCGCTGCCGCAGCTTTACTGGATAGGACATTGGTGGAAAGAAAGGTGAATAAAAATATCATACTCAATGTCCATCGGGGATCCATATCGCCCAGAGTTTCAAAGACGTACTGNGAAACAATATCNGATCCACCGGTTTTTTCCAGGGCTTTTCCCATAGAAAGTACACCGGCGATCATAAATATCACTTTCCACTCAATGGCTTCGTATGCTTCCTGAGGTTTTAAAATCGTAAGTGTGACGATCAATAAGCTTCCAACCATCGCGCTAATGAGGATAGAAGTAAGGTTAAAGGCTGCCGCGGCAACTACACCAATCACGATGAGTAATGCAGGAATTGCCTTTTTGTAGTTCACATTTCTCCCCTGGTATTCTGAAAGTGTTACGATCATTTTTTCTGAAGCTAGTACCGAAATTGCTTTTTCTGAAGCGAATAACAACATCATATCACCCTCTCTAAGAACTACCCGGGAAACATCTTCGGTGATCGTTTCCTTGCGGTGGCGAATAGCTAGAACAGATGCGTAATAAGTGCTTCTGAAGTTCATTTCCCGAATGGAATTACCGGCAAGTTCAGATCCATACGGGATCATGACTTCGAAGATCTTTTTTTCTTCTGAAACTTCTGAGGCATCCTGATTAGCCTCCATTTCCTGGATACTTTCCTTGTCACCTCTTACAGAAATCCCTTTTTTTGATTTTAGCTTTGCTAAGTTTACTGGGTCCACCAGGATCCTAATCCTATCGTTTTCTCTTAAAACCGTTTCACCATTTATTTCATATACCCGGTAATGTTTTCGTTTAATTCTAAGTATCTGTATTTTATAGTCTTTAACCAGTCTGGATTGGGAAACCGGTAGATCGATATCAACATGATCATGATGCAGTTCGATCTCGGCCATATATTTTTCAGTTTGCTTTATCAGTCCGGTGTTTTCGGGTAATCCTCTTTTTGGTAATAGAATGGGCCCAAGCAGGAAGATATAAGTGAGTCCGATAGCAAGTAAGCACAGAGCAGCCATGGAAAATTCGAACATGCCGAAGGGTTCAGAACCCAGTTTTTCAGCGTAACTGCTTACCAGGATATTCGTTGAGGTTCCAATTAGAGTGCAGGTGCCACCAAATAAAGCTGAAAAAGAGATAGGAATTAGAAGTCTGGCAGGGCTAATTTCAGCTTCGCGGCAAACCAGTATTGCGACAGGAATAAGAATTGCAACTACCGCAGAATCATTAATAAAGGCAGAAAGCACGGCTGAAGTGAGACACAAAGAAACGAGTGCAGAAAAATAATTTATACGTGCAATCTTAATAAGCCTGGCACTAAGTCCGTCAATAATCCCCGATTTAAAAACGGCGGCACTTACCACGAACATACAACCAAGCGTAATGGTTGCCGGGTGATTGAATCCCGAGAAACCTTCTTCGGGACTTAGAACTCCCGAAATGATAAAAAGCGCCATAATTATAATAGAAGTAGTATCTATCGAAAAATAATCGCGCACAAACAGGATGATACCAATGATGATGATCGCAACGGTGAGATACAATTCCATCTGAATTTATTTAATATAACAACCTGATGTTCTTATTAAAGATAAGACTTCTTTTTATTACCTGATTTAATTTCTACTTTTCAGTAAAATATGAANATGGATAAATCTAAACCAGAGNATTGGCTNNGAGGNAAAGTGGAGAATGTTCCTGATCTGTTNCAGCCGGCAGCACATGCANTACTTCAGTCTAAAGAAGAACTCCGTAAATATCTTACTGATTTCCCATCAGCAAAATTATGGACTAAACCTGCGGGGAGGGCATCTGTAGGGTTTCATCTTCAACATATAGCTGGCGTGACCAACCGGTTGATCACTTATGCANAAGGAGAACAATTGAGGGAAGCTCAGTTGCAATATTTAAAGCTGGAAGGAGAAGCTGATGCCTCCATTAGTGTTGAAGAACTAATAATTCATGCTGAAAATGAATTGAACGCAGCGGTAGAATTTNTGAAATCNCAGAANCCTGAAGATCTAACCAATAGTGTAGAAGTAGGAAGAAAGCGAATTAAGTCAAGTTTAATTGGCGTACTTTTTCATGCTGCGGAACATTCTCAAAGGCATATAGGACAAATGCTGGTGACAATATCTGTAGTAAAAGACTCCTAAAATGGCAGNTNNNTAAGATCAACATTGCCGCCGGAAATGATCAAACCCACTTTCTTGTTTCTAAATTTATCTTTCTGTTGAAGAATTGCCGCCAGGGCTACAGCGCTGGAGGCTTCTACTACGATCTTCATGCGTTCCCAGATCAAGCGCATTGCCGCGATGATCTCTTCTTCAGAAACCCTGATGATCTCAGCAACATGATCCCTGATTATAGGGAAGTTAACGTCTCCAAGCATTGTTTTGAGTCCGTCTGCAACGGTAAGAACAGAAGAGTTGCTTTCAATTTTTCCACTTTTTAGAGATCTCCAGGCATCATCAGCTTCCATAGGTTCTGCACCAATACAAAGACAGTTTTGGAGCAAAACATGAGTTGAGATAGCAGTTCCGGCAATCAGGCCACCNCCGCCAACCGGGCAAACGACCATATNCAGTTCAGGNTGATCGAGCAATAATTCGGTTGCTGCAGTTCCCTGTCCCAGGATCACATTCATATCATTAGAAGGATGTATAAAAATTGCTCCTTTTTCTTCCATTATTCTNTTAGCNGTAGCTTCCCGATCCTGAAGAGTAGACGGACATTCTGTAATCTCCCCNCCATANGTTCGGACCGCNGCTTTTTTAACTTCTGGAGCCGAATCGGGCATTACAATGTAAGCAGGCACATTCAAACTTTNAGCTGCNAGAGACAANGCCTGCGCAAAATTTCCTGAAGAATGTGTGACCACCCCGGCACTCTTTTNGGCTTCAGAAAGCTTTGAAATCGCATACATCGCACCGCGCATTTTGAATGCACCCATCTTTTGAAAATTCTCGCACTTAAATTGAATTTCGCAGCCGGCNATTTCGTCGATTAGCNTAGAAGTTAGAACCGGAGTTCTATGGATAAANGGCGCTATGGTNTCCAGAACTTTTAGAAGTTCTTCTTTGCTGCTATTCAAATCTTTTAGTTTTATACTAAAATAAAAAATCCCCGTGATTACGGGGATTTTTTTATTCAGTAATTGGTATCGTTAACATGGGGATTTCAGCCTTTTTGACGAGTTCCATCGAGACGCTTTCATTCAGCAGATTGTAGAGGAAACTATGTTTATGAGTTCCAACTATTAGTAGATCAACATTTAGTTTTTTAGCTTCCTCAAGAACGGTACTTACCGTTGATCCTTGAATAAGTAAAGCGTCGCTCTCAACTTCTTTGCTTATAAAACTATCGCATACCTGTTGAAGACTACGATGCTCCTCGCGATATTCTTCAGCTTGAAGATCTCTTATATATTGAGGTCCTGGTTCATAACCAACAAAATCNGGTTCNGGATCTGCTACATGCAAAACCCATAATTTCGATTCATACTTTTGAGCTAGACTATCAGCAAAAATCATTAATTCACCAATGCTATCATTGAAGTCCACCGCTACCATGATATTTTTGAATGTATCCATAGCTAATTNATTAATAACCTCTGTCCATTTCAACTTTGTTCTTAAGATCNTGGTTTTCCTTCATACGATCATAATTTTCAGCGATCTGTGGAACTACAGATTCTGGCTTGGTTACACTGGCAATATGCGGAGTGATATTGATACGATCATGTTCCCAGAATGGATGTTCTTCCGGTAATGGCTCTTCTCTGAATACATCCAGAGATGCTCCCGAAAGATGACCATTATCGATCATTTTCATTAAATCATGCTCCACCAGGTGTTCACCACGCGCAACATTGATCACATATGCACCTTCCGGCAGCATATCGAATAGATCCTCGTTCAGGATATTCTCAGTGTCTTCGGTCAAAGGAAGAAGACAAACTAAAATTTCAGAATTATTTAAAAATTCTTCNAGCTGATCTTTCCCGTAATAGCTAGTAACATTATCACAATCTTTTTCTGTTTTTGACCAACCGGACACCTTGAAAAAGTTCTTGTGTAATTTGTCTGCTACAGCATTCCCCAGGACACCTAGGCCCATAATTCCAACGTTGGTATTCTGTGGTCTTTTATACTGAGATCTATCCCATTGCTTTTTATACTGCGACTTTACGTAACCATGAAGATTACGAATATGATTCATTACCTGGCTAAGTACGAAATCTCCCATATCTTCGGTAAGTGTTTCGTCTACTACCCTGGTGATCGCAACATTTTCNGGGAGCGAATTATCACTTAAAATATGATCTACACCTGCACCCANACTGGCGATTACTTTCAAATTCGGATAATTCTTGAATAATCCTCTTGGGTGGTTCCAGGTTAGAGCAAATTCTACCTCTTCCGGGTCATGTTCTTCCGGATAGGTGTAAATATTCATTCCCGGATGTTGATTTTTTAATGCTTCTACCCATGCCTCCGAATCTCTTCCCGGAGCAACGATTAATACTGACATAAATTTTTCTTTTTCATTTAACTCACAAATGCGCTGTAACCTGTAATTGCACGGCCAACGATCAATGAATTGATTTCTTTAGTTCCTTCATAACTGTAGATCGCTTCAGCATCTGCTACAAAACGAGCTACNTCGTATTCTAATAATATTCCATTTCCACCNAGAACTTCTCTNGCTCTGCTCACTACATCACGCATTCTCATGCTACAATAAACCTTTGCAAGACTGGCGTGCTCATCTGTAAGCAGATCCTGGTCCTGCATTTCTGATAATCTAAAGCAAAGTGTTTGCATTGCCGTAAGATTGGAAAGCATTTCCACAAGATGATTTTGAATAAGCTGAAAAGAGGCAATAGGTCTCCCAAACTGTTCTCTTTTTTTGGTGTANTTCAAAGCGCTTTCATAAGCACCTCTGGCACAACCAACCGCCTGCCATGCAACTCCGGCTCTGGTCATTCTAAGAACATTGGCAGTATCTTTAAATGAATTAGCGTTTTGCAACCTGTCANCTTCAGGGATCTTGCAATCCTTTAGAGTGATTAGTGCGTTTTGNACGATCCTCAATGCCATTTTATCCTGNATCTTTTCTGCNGAAAAACCNGGGTTTTCCTTACGTACCAGGAAACCTTTTACTCTGCCAGAGTCAAGATCCCGAGCCCAGATAACAATTACATCAGCGAAAGTGGCGTTTCCTATCCATTTTTTCTGACCATTCAATACCCAGTTCTCTCCATCAAATTTGCAGGTAGTTTCGAGTCCGCCAGCGACTCCAGAACCAACATTAGGTTCGGTAAGGCCAAAGGCACCGATCTTTTCCATTTTTGCCATTTGTGGTAACCATTCCTGTTTCTGTTCTTCACTTCCACAGAGATAAATGGAACCCATGGCGAGACCGCTGTGGACTCCAAAGAAGGTAGAGATTGAAACGTCTACACGTGCAATTTCCTGAGCTATGATACCTTCCATCAAAAATGGCATGTTTGGACATCCATATCCTTCATAAGGAACGCCAACAATATTCAGTTTGCTGAATTTTTTGATCACCTCAAATGGAAACTGATCTTTCTTCCAGTATTCATTTACNAANGGNCGAATCTCGTCTTCCATGAAATTTCTAACCTTAAGCTGAATTTCCCGTTGTTCCGGCGTAAGCTTGAGATCCAGATTATAAAAATCACCATCGATAGGAGGCAGGTCGTGCTGACCTTTCTTCTTCTTGGTTTTTAACATTTTCATNAATCCGGCGAGTTGACGGTCGTCAAGTTTGCCCAAAGTTTTCATCGCTTCAGCTAGATCAATCTTTTGATTGATCTTAGCTAGCTGATCCAGATCAACCGATTTTAGAAGGTTAACCGTATCACGAACTTTTTTAAATAAAGACATAGAAATTCCTCTTGGTGGAATTTCAATTTAGGAATTAAAACCGCGTTCGCTTGTTAAGGTTTTCCGAAGAATTGATAAAAAATATCGCGCTTTTCCATAATTATTTAGGGAAAGTTTACAANATCTGCTTTNCTGATATATCGANNCATTCTATAATTTTAGAGAAACCTNNAAAATCAATAATTATGGAACATCCACAGGAAAAATATCCAAAACCACCATTTGAAAATCTCAACCAGAGCGAACCGGGAACAGAAAGTAGTATTGACCCGGATACAGATCATGGTGAAAAATCCTATAAAGGTTCAGGTAAACTGAAAGGCAGAAACGCAATCATTACCGGGGCAGATAGCGGAATTGGAAGAGCAGTCGCAATCGCTTTTGCCAGGGAAGGGGCAAATGTCTTGATCTCCTATCTTGAAGAACACGAGGATGCTAAAGAAACAGCCAGGCTGGTAGAAGAGGCAGGCAAAAAAGCAGTTTTAGTTCCGGGAGACATCGGTGATCAGGAACATTGTAAAAGTATAATAGAAAAAGCTATTGCTGAATTTGGCCAGATCGATATCCTGGTAAATAATGCGGCTTACCAGATGGCGAGAGAGTCTTTGCAGGAAATTTCAGCAGAAGAATGGGACTACACCTTTAAAACGAATATTTACTCCCTGTTCTATTTATGTAAAGCGGCCGAACCTCATATGAAACCGGGCAGTACTATTGTGAATACCACTTCAGTAAATGCATACAATCCACGTCCAGATCTTCTGGCCTATGCTGCTACTAAAGGTGCGATACAGAATATTACAGCGAGTATGGGACAATTGCTGGCAGACAAAGGGATTCGGGTGAATTGTGTTGCTCCAGGGCCAATCTGGACTCCGCTTATCCCGGCAACCATGCCAAACGATGTGGTGAAGAATTTTGGAGGTGATACCCCTATGAAACGACCGGGACAACCAGCAGAATTGGCGGCAGCTTTTGTTTTGCTAGCTTCCGAAGATTCCAGTTATATGACTGGCTCAACGGTACAGGTCACTGGAGGCCAGTACACGATTTAAGCGAAATTAAAAAGCCGCTATTAAAGCGGCTTATTTTATTATTTATCCATTTTTCGAATAATCTCACGAAGCAATTCGTTTTGTTGCTCCCGTAAATGTATAAATCTGGAAACCCATTTATAAATAAGATATAGTACAGAGCCTATTATCAGAAAATACAATAAAACTATTAAAATTGGAAAAAGTGATAGAAAATCCATTGCTAAAATTTGAATTATAGATATATCAAATTATTTCAAATCGAAACTCTCTTTGATCTTGTCCACATAATCCAGTTTCTCCCAGGTAAATAGTTCCACTTCCTTGGTGATCTTACCATTATACGGACTTTCAAAAACTTTAGTTTCTGTACGCGGAGTTTTTCCCATATGTCCATATGCAGCAGTTTCCCGGTAAATTGGATTTCTTAACTTCAGTCGTTCCTCGATCGCAGCTGGTCTCATATCAAAGATCTTACGAACCTTTTCAGCAATTTCACCATCAGAAAGATCTGTATTGTTTTTTCCATAGGTATAAACCGAAATAGAAGTTGGTTCCACCACTCCAATTGCATAAGATACCTGTACTAAAATTTCAGGAGCTACACCCGCAGCTACCAGGTTCTTGGCAATATGTCTGGAAGCATACGCGGCAGATCTATCTACTTTAGAAGGATCTTTTCCTGAAAATGCACCACCACCGTGAGCACCTTTTCCACCATAGGTATCTACGATAATTTTTCTTCCTGTAAGCCCTGCGTCACCATGCGGACCTCCAATTACGAACTTACCTGTAGGATTAATATGGTAAATAATATCATCATTAAACAATTCCTGGACATAATCTGGCAGTTGTTTCTTAACTCTTGGGATAAGAATCTCAACCATATCCTTTTTGATCTTCGCCAGCATTTTCTCATCATCCTGATCAAAATCATCATGCTGAGTAGAAACCACGATCGCAACAATTCTTTCTGGCACGTTGTCATCGCTATATTCAATAGTCACCTGGCTCTTGGAATCAGGTCGTAGATATTCGATATCCTTTCCTTCTCTTCTAAGTTTAGCCAGTTCAATAAGGATACGATGTGAAATATCCAATGCCAGCGGCATATAATTTTCAGTTTCATTGGTCGCATAACCAAACATCATTCCNTGGTCACCAGCACCCTGTTCCTCCTTCTTTCCACGATCCACACCCTGGTAAATATCCTGGGACTGTTCGTGAATAAGGGAGATCACACCGCAACTATCACCACTAAATTTGTAAGCACCTTTTGTATAACCAATATCATTGATCACATCACGTGCGATATTTTGAACATCCAGGTATGTATTACTACGTACTTCACCAGCAAGTACTACCTGCCCGGTTGTAACCAGAGTTTCGCAAGCTACTTTCGATTCGCCATCGAAGGCAAGAAAATTATCCAGTAACGTATCACTAATTTGATCTGCAATTTTATCCGGGTGTCCTTCAGATACACTTTCTGAAGTAAATAAATAAGCCATTCAATTACTTTTTAAGTTTATAAGAATGGAAAAATTTGACGTGTGAAGCTAAAAAGGAGTGTAATTACCATTCTGCTTTAGCATTTTAAAACATCTATGTGATGTAGAGGGTTGCAATCAGTCAAATCTATCCCTTTCAATAAGTTGATACAAATGTATAAAATTTAAAAGGATAGCAAATCGATTTAACGCCATTTTAAAGGACGTGGAATTACAGTTGTATTTTTCGGAATAATCAGGGCGTTGCGCTTCGCCCGTTCCGGTCTCGCGCCGGGCATTCGCGACTCGCTTTTTGGTTCGAAAAAGAACCAAAAGAGCTCGAACAACTCGCTCAATCCCCAACGCAACCAAAAAAAATATACTTTGTAACTATCAGTATTTATGCGGGTTACACTTTATAAATTCTAGAAGGCTAAAAAAATATGCACGCAAAAGCTTGGATAATAAAAAACTCTGCCGTTATCTTTGTAAAACAATTTTAGAACAATGCACAGAACAGTTTGCAATATGATGATGTGTATGATGTGGAGAACTTCCGCAGTGCATCTTATTGCATAATTCTGAAAGAATATATATTGCAAAAAGCCGCTGCCAACCGCAGCGGCTTTTTTTATGGCGAAAATTGAAATTAGAACATAAAACTTTACAATTATGAAATTACAGGTAACNGTTAAAAATATGATGAACATGCGCATGATGATGTGTATGTGCAGCATGTATAGCTATTACCTGAACTCGAGAATNTAGATTTTAAAAAGGAATCAATTCAAAAGTCCCCCTGGTAATAGCATATCAGGGGGACTTTTTTATTTCANTCAATTNCAATTTTTAAAAATTTATATCATGAGTACTCAAAAATTTTCAACACAGGCATTACATTCAGGACACGATACAACTCAAAATGGAGGNACCAGAGCGGTACCAATTTACCAGACCAGTTCCTATGTTTTCAACGATAGTCAGCATGCGGCAGATCTATTTTCTCTTGCAAAGCCAGGTTTTATTTATACCCGTTTAAACAATCCCACCAATGATGTGCTGGAACAAAGACTGGCAGCGCTGGAAGGTGGAATTGGAGCTGTGGTTACGGCATCTGGAACTGCTGCGATCAATACTGCATTACTAACTTTACTAAAGGCTGGCGATCATATTGTAGCTAGCAGCAGCTTGTATGGTGGGACTTTCAACCTTTTACAAAATACACTGCCAAGGTTTGGCATAACAACCACGTTTGTGGATCCACGTGATGCTGCCAATTTCAAGAAAGCAACACAGGAAAATACCCGGGTATTTTTCGTTGAATCNCTGGGGAATCCAAANCTGGATGTTCTGGANCTGGAGGCAATTTCCAAANAGGCAAAGGAATTCAAAGTGCCGTTTATCGTGGATAATACCGTAGCCACACCTTACCTTTTGAATCCAATAGATTACGGAGCAGATATCGTAATACACTCTTTAACTAAGTATATTGGAGGAAATGGAACCAGTCTTGGAGGAGTGATAATTGATGCTGGTAAGTTCGACTGGTCCAGTGGAAAATTTCCTGAGTTTACCGAGCCATCTCCAGGATATCATGGATTAGTTTATCACGAAGCATTGCAGGAAGCTGCATTCATAGCTAAAGTCAGGATTGAAGGATTGCGTGATCATGGTGCAGCACTTAGTCCGTTTAACGCATTCCAGATTATCCAGGGACTGGAAACCCTAAAAGTTAGAATTAACGAACATAGCAAAAATGCCCTGGAACTAGCCACCTGGCTGGAGCAGCAAGAGGAAGTGGAATGGGTGAATTATCCCGGTTTGGAGTCTAGCGAATACTACGATATCGCTCAGCAGTATTTACCAAAAGGGCAAAGCGGACTCGTGACTTTCGGAATCAAAGGAGGTTATGAAGTCGCTAAAAAAGTAGTAGATGCATCAAAGGTATTTTCACTGCTTGCCAATATTGGAGATACTAAATCCCTTATTATTCATCCAGCCAGTACCACTCACCAGCAGTTGAAAGACGAAGAACAATTATCTGCCGGGGTAAAGCCGGATCTAATAAGACTTTCAGTAGGGCTGGAAGATACAGAGGACCTTAAAGCAGATTTGAAGCAGGCGTTCGCTCAGGTTACTCAACAATCACTTGTATAATTTTAGTTTGGTTTAATCGCCGGAGCCTTTATACAATGTATGCGGCTCCGGTTTAACCTCAATTTTATGTTACAACAAATAAGAATAACAGGTTTTAGGAATAGTGCCGGCAGCGTTCAGAACATTGATGTTTGTTTCCAGCTATTTGGCAGAAAACTGGGCACCGCTCCGGTAATTCTGGTGAATCATGCGCTTACCGGAAATGCCCAGGTTTGCGGTTCAGGAGGCTGGTGGAGTGATATTGTGGGGCCCGGAGCTAGCATAGATACAGATCAATTTTCCATTATTTGCATCAATATTCCTGGAAATGGAATTCTGAAGAATGATGAAGATAACTTTCATAATTATAAGGAGTTTACCTTGAATGATATTGCAAGAATCCAGGTTAAAGTTCTGGAACACTTAAATATTACCGAGCTATTTGCCATCATTGGAGCTTCTATTGGCGGGGCACTGGCCTGGCAGCTGGCAGCTTTAAAACCAGACCTTGCTTTACACGTGATCCCAATCGCTACAGATCTGAAATCGACAGACTGGCTTCTGGCAAATTGTAAAATTCAGGACAGGATTCTGAATAACAGTGAGAATCCATTGGAGGATGCGCGTATGCATGCAATGACCTTTTATCGTACACCACAATCGCTTAGCTACAAATTCAAAAATGAAAAAGATGAAACTACGAATAGTTTTAAGGTCGAAAACTGGCTGGAGCATCACGGGAGTAAACTTAGATCACGCTTTAGTTTAAGTTCCTATAAGTTGATGAACCATTTATTGACTACGATCAATATTTCAAACGACTCACAAAGCGCCATTGAAGTTGCCGCAAGGGTTAAGGGTCATATACATATGATCACNATAGATACGGATCTTTTTTTCCTGGCAGAAGAAAATTGGAACACTTATGTAGAGCTGTCACTATTCAAGAATAATGTTAGTATTCACGAGATCAAATCTATTCATGGACATGATGCATTTTTAATTGAAACTGANCAGGTAGCCAAATTTTTAGAACCCATATTTCAACAAAAAAACTACACAAATGAAAATAATAAATCTCGCTCTGTTTGGGCCGGGTAAGGTTGGGAGTAAATTAATTCAGCAGATCATCGCTGCGAAAGATCAACTTCTAAGAAATTCAGACCTTGAGATCAGAATTATCCTGATTGCCGATTCCAGTAATTTGATCACTGATAATCTAGGTTTTAATGAACACTGGAAAGAACGGTTTAGCAAGGAAAAACGCTCTTACCAATTCCGGGATATCCTGAAATATTTAGAAAATAATGCATTCACTAATCTAATTTCCATAGACACAACGGCAAGTGATAGTTTGCCTGAGAATTATATTGATTTGATCGAACATGGGAGTCATATTGTAGCCGCGAATAAAGCTGCCAATACTCTAAGTCTGGATTTTTACAAGCAGTTAAGAACAGTTTTGAAAAAACACAATAGAATATTCCAGTATGAAACCAATGTGGGAGCTGGCTTGCCAGTGGTGGAAACCATTAAAAGTCTGTATGATTCTGGTGAGCAGGTAACCAGAATTCGGGGAGTTTTTTCAGGTTCACTCAGCTATATCTTTAATACCTATTCAAAGCAGAATGTTCAATTTTCAGAAGTGCTTCGGAAGGCCGGTGAATTTGGTTATACCGAACCAGATGCACGGGTGGATCTTAGCGGGAAGGATGTAGCCAGAAAATTATTAATTCTTGCACGTGAACTTCAGCTAAAGAAAGAGCTGGAAGAAGTAAGTATTCAATCCTTACTTCCTACATCCTTGAATGGAGGAACCAGTTTACAGCATTTTCAGAAGCAAGTTTCAAAATTAGATGATATTTTTCAGAAGCATAAAGATGAGAACAAGAGCGGAGAAGTCTTGCGTTATGTGGGCGAACTCAATGTAGAAAATGGAAGTTTGCAAACCAGGTTGATCTCAGCGAATGCTGCAACTCCGCTTGGCCAGATTGATGGAACCGACAATATTTTTGAGATCTATTCTGAATCCTATAAAGAGTTTCCACTGGTTATACAGGGAGCGGGAGCAGGAATTGATGTTACCGCACGAGGCGTTTTTAGCGATATCCTGAAGATAAACAAGCAATTAAATTAAAGTAATGGCAGAATTTGAAACCATCGCAGTACGAACGCAACTGGAACGAACACAATTTCAGGAGCACTCCACACCTATGTATCTAACATCCAGCTATGTCTTTGAAGATTCAGAAGATATGCGCGCAAGTTTTGCTGAAGAGAAGGAACGGAATATTTACAGTCGCTATTCAAATCCTAATACTTCAGAATTTATTGACAAGGTGGTGCAGATGGAAGGAGCTGAAGAAGGATTTGCTTTTGCGACAGGTATGGCTGCGGTGTTTTCTACTTTGGCAGCCTTACTGGAAAGCGGTGATCATNTAGTTTCATCNCGNTCTGTATTTGGTTCAACTCANGGATTATTNACTAAATATTTTCCTAAATGGAACATTTCACATGATTATTTTGATGTGAATGCGCCGGAAGATATTGAAAGTTTGATCAAACCTGAAACAAAAATCCTGTTTGCNGAATCACCTACCAATCCTGGTGTTGATATTCTGGACCTGGAATTACTCGGGAATATTGCCAGAAAACATGATCTCATTTTGGTTGTAGATAATTGCTTTGCGACTCCGTATTTGCAGAATCCTATAAAATTTGGGGCAGATCTGGTTATACACTCAGCTACAAAATTGATGGATGGACAGGGTAGAGTCCTTGGCGGAGTTACTGTTGGTAGAGAAGATCTAATTCGGGAAATATATCTTTTTAGTAGAAATACGGGTCCGGCACTATCGCCATTTAATGCCTGGGTTTTATCGAAAAGCCTGGAAACACTTTCTATTAGACTAGAGAAGCATTGTGAAAATGCGCTCAAAGTTGCAGAGTTTCTTGAGTCTTTACCTCAGGCGGAAACTGTTAAATATCCGTTCTTAAAATCTCATCCACAATATGAAGTGGCAAAAAAACAAATGAGACTAGGCGGAAATGTAGTGGCATTCCAGATCAAAGGCGGACTGGAAGCTGGTAGAAAGTTTATCGACAGACTGCAAATGTGTTCAAGATCTNCAAATTTAGGAGATACCAGGACCATCGTGACGCATCCTGCTTCCACGACCCATAGTAAATTAAGTGAAGTAGAGTTGGAAGCGGTAGGAATCTCAGAAAGCCTGGTTAGAATTTC
>FUFK010066837.1_pt1 | contig 15214 bp, 27 predicted proteins | sample 1021851 | NCBI WGS metagenome assembly FUFK01 (sample SAMEA51879418, study PRJEB19060) | metagenome | reverse complement strand
CCTGGTTTATCTACAACTAATGAAAAAATCTCACCATTTCTAACAACAATCTTGAATGTTGCATCAACACCATCACCATTTGTGATTACAACTTTAGGATTTACGTAATTTGAACCTTTTTTATCTACTTTTACACCAGTAATAGTTTGAGATGTATGATCAAACAATACTGTAGCAGAAGCTCTAAAACTTTCTGATGCATCAACACCAATAATTGATGGTACTTTCTTATAGTTTAATCCAAGGTTAATGATGTTGACTTCATCAATCTCACCGACAGCGAACTGACCAGTAGTAGTATAAGAAATGGATCCAGAACCATCCCAAAGAGGAGTGCTGGTAACATCATAAACAAAGCGATTTTCTGTAACATAATTGAGTGTCTTAATTCCTTGTAATGGATCTGTTATAATTTTAAAATATGCTCCTCCTGCATTTACTACATTCTTATTATCAAAGTAATAGAAGTTTGTAAAATCAGTTCCTGTTTTTGTTTGATATGTATTTGATGCATCTCTATAACCAAATCCAAACTTAACATCTGTAAATGAACCAGCATTGCCAGGTAATATAGTTGATTCTGTTTTCTCTACTGTAATTAAATTAAAGTTATTACTTGGACTAATATCAAAGTAAGTCCCAGTGAGACTAGAATGAGACGTATCAAACTTATACTTGTAAAATTCTTGTAGATCTATGTTAGGGTTAGGTACAAATGTACTATTATCTTCTGAGAATTCAAATTTAGATATTAACTCATCAGCAGATTTAACAGATACTAATCTTTGTGGTGTGCTAGTATCAAAGAAACTAGAACTTAAGGTAACTTCATTTGCAGTAAGTTTTACTGTTGCATAATCATATACAATGATGATCTTTTGTGTTACAGGATCATATGATTGTATGTAACCAGAGCCAGATCCTGCAAATATTTGGTAATTATTTGTAAAGTTATATTGTGCATTGTAAAGAGATACTTCCTGTCCATCAAAATGATCTACGTCTGTAGTCCCTTCCTGCCCTCTAATTACAGAAATATCATTTCCATTAATACCAGCAACTTTTAGAATTTCTTGACCAATCTGAATTAGATCATCAACAGCAAATCCTAAAGCATCATCAACTGTTACTTTTGTACCACCAGCTGGTACACCAACGTGNCCAACGTAGATAGTAAACCTTGCAGTAGATTGAGATGCACCAGATCTAACTAAATCTTCATCGGCAACAGATAGATAATCACCTCTTGCATATCCTGCACCAGCATTTTGTATTTGTATACCAGAAACTATACCAGCATCAGATACAGTGAACGTAGCAGTGGCACCAGTGCCCGATCCACCAGTAAGAGCAACACTAGTGTAAGTGCCAGCAGTATAGTCTGCTCCNCCATTGAGTATTTCATAACGACCAATTCCAGTAAANTTNATAGCAGTTTTACTGCTAGGTGGTATCAGNACAGCNTCCTGATANAACCTCTTTCTTAAATAATAAGTCTTAGTTGTNGTACTGTCATCAGGATTGATATCAACTGTTACTTGATCACCAATNCCTAANCCATGAGGTGNTGCTGTTTCTATCAAAGCNACACTTTGATTNACTTCAAATGGATTAAGTCCATCNCTAAGAGAAGTTAGTGTTACTATNTTTGTTCCAGANGTATTGAATANATTACTTGACTGTANAAAATANTTATCATCTACAATCCATGTNCCTGTAAGAACCTTGATCTGNACTGTGTTNTGAGNNGNTGTTCCTTCTAATACTTCNGCAGTTGCNATAGGTGNATTNACACCATCAGTCAAACTTAATGTAGCACCTTTAGTATAAGAACTTCTTTGNTCNANTAANATNAAGAANGTTTTAATAGAAGCAGAGAAAGTTCCNGTACTGATCAAAAGTTCCATTTACATTTCTAAGAACAATNGTATTNTCATTTCTAACTGTACCAACAATAGAACCAAATGCACCAGANGANGGTTGAGTTAAAGTNTCATCTGCNAACAAATATGCGTTTTGNATTGTTGTTANNTTTACAACTTTATCTTCTNNACATTCTAGGTAATTNACATCTTTTCCTTTTACAGANGAAATNATAGATTCAACCTCAGANCCTTCTGTNCCTNTATTNTCAAAATATANTTGAGAGTTAANNGAAAAATTATTAGANGATCTAATTACATCAATACTATCAACAGTTCCTGATTTTACTTCNNNNANAGANGCGATGACTCCTTCACCATTNCCTTGCATTCCATCAATAAAATATTTTTTGGAATTTTTAGGAATATCATCTTGATTNATATTAGAATTGTAATTACTATCAACAGGTAGAGAGTAGAAGTTCTCTCCTAGAATGTATGGATATTGCGGTACTTGATTGCGATCAATAGTAATGAAATAAGCATAAGTTCCTTTCGGAAAGTCTGGGGTAATACAAAATCTTCCATTGTTCTCATCTAATGTACCACTCTTATGAGTGTAAGTATAATCATTGTTAAATGATCCAAGAGGATACTTGGAAAGAGAAGGTCCTTCTCTACGATTTCCATTTAAAGAATAACTAGATGTCATTCTAATAATAGATGACGTAGAATCTAAAGGATTCTCATAACCAAATGCACCATAAATTGGATTGCCATCATAAGCAAATCCAATTATGGGAGAATGAGTTTTTACGGTAGGTTCAGTTCCTGCACTGTTAATATTATCATTAAGAGCAATACGTAAAGCTTTTGGATTACCTACATGTCCATAACCATATTCTAATGCAGTATTGTAATTTTGGAAAATATAACCATACTCAGTATCAAGATTATTTCCTATTTTTTCAAATCTATTAAAATTCCATTCTTTCAATAAAGGAATACCAGTTGCATCTTCACCAACAGGAATAATATCTACAATTACGGTATTTTGATTATAAAAATTACCTTCATCAATTTTTTCAAATCCAGTGATATTACCATCAGTGTTTACAATTGCATTATAATTTGCAAATCTACCTCTACCAGCATTATCTCTAATTCTTACAGTTGGTGGAGATGAATAGAATTCACCAGGATTATCAATAATAAGACTTGTGACTTTACCGCCAGTTACTACAGCACGAACAGATGCGTTCCTACCAGAAGTGATAGTAATATCTGGAGTTCTTGGAAAAACATCTTGAGTATCTACAATAATTCTTTCTACAACTTGACCAGTTAAGACTGCTCTAGCTTTGTTAGGAACTTGATCAATCAATACAAAAGGTGGTTTTGCATATCCTCTACCCTGTGTATTAATTCTGATTTCTTCTAGTTTACCAAAACGAACACTATCATGATCTCTGAAACCATAGACAGGGACACCGTTTAGAAGGATACCAACATCTCTATTTGGAGTTTTATATGTTTCTGTAGTTCTTGTTGCTTCCTTTCTAATAATGCGAAGAATTCTTTGATCTAGTAATTCTTCATTTACTACAGATCCATCAAGAATTTTATATGATGGAAAAGAGGAAGATGTTATGTAGTAATATTGATCATCAGCAAAAATAGATGATGTATTTGTAGTTAATTGACTTAAAGATGTTTGAATACTTGGTAATGTTGGAATTACTGGTGCAGTTCCTTGATTAAGTAACCATCTTGTTTGATTAGTACCAGTTTGTACAATTTTAGGATCTGNAGTTTCAAAACCAGGTCTAGATACAAGAATCTTNTCGCCAGGACTAGAGTATGGTTGAGNATCTTCTGGTTTTAAATTNTAAACAACACCAAATGTAAGTAATGTTACATTGGAGTTTGCAATCGTTACTGGTTTGTATACTGATGTTCCTACAGGATATGCAATAGCTCCTGATGCTTGTCTCTCATCAATAATAAACTGAGTTACAGTCTTTTCAGAAAATGTAATTGTCTCAGTTCCAATCAAAATAGAACCAGTCTTCTCCCAACCAATAGTAGAAGATACATTGATTCTATCACCAGTGCTATCTGTTCCAGTAACTGCTTTCTCAATTTTAGTCTTAGTTGAGATTGCAAATTCACCATTAACTGTCTCTGGTGCTAATACGATATTATAAATTACTTCGTTATCTGCTGTGCCATCAGCATATACATTATCTACTGTAGCGTCTGCATACCCATATTCCTCAGTAGCAGTCTGAACAATTTTCTTTCCAATTAAATTATTAACATCACCAGATATAACCTTACATTTAAGAGCATATACATTGATCCAATCAGACTCAGATGCTTTATATGTAAAATCTCTCGGTTTGTATACTTCTGGTTTCTCATCTACTGTCTTAGAAACAATAGTATTGAAAACAAATTTAATAGAACTAGTAGTTCCTTTAGCTTTATAGAACTTCTGAATATTTTTAATCAGAGTTCTCTTATCTACCTCTCCTTTAAGATACTTTTCTGGAAAAGAACCAAGATACTGATTCTCAAAATTCTTTACTAATGCATATAAGAAAAGATTACTTACATTAATAACCTTTTGACCAGCATTATGTGGTGCTGCATCTGTGCTGGTGTACTCTGACGAGCTATAAAGATCACCAAGAGTTGTGTTACCGCTAACACCTCTAACTGCTCCTGATAAAGTTGTGCTTGTTCGTGACTCATAGAAGATAATCTCGTTGTCTATTCTAACGTATCCGTTTTTCTTTGGAAAACTCGTTGCATCTTGTAGTACAATTGTATCATCAGTATCAGTGATACTAACGTCCAACAGATCAGACTGTTTAAGTAAGTTTTGTTCATAGTAATCTATATCTGCATATTTTTGGATATTGTTAATAATATCCAACGTGCCACCTTGCACCTCCTGTTGTTCATAATACTTTGTGAGAAACTTACTAAAAAGTTGATACTCTGTACTGATGAATTCAGGAAGCTGTGATTCTATAAGAGTAGAAATTCTCTTGGTCTTTACAGCTGGCATTTAATTTACTCTTTATATGCAGTGAATGAGGAATTAGCAACGTCAACATCAAGGTATACCTCACGAAATGCCTTGACATCATTAAGAAGTGGTTTAACTCTAACAGAGATGCGATTATCAAAGAAACTACCTTTAATGATAGTTAAGTTGTACATTTTAAGTTCGCCTTTTACATAATCAATGTCACCGATATCGCTGTCAAGGACAACCTTTTCACCAGTCACGCTATCTAGTCTATATAGGACAATTTTCTTATTTCTATCTTCAACATAAACGTCAAAATTAGGATATTCAGTAACTCTAAATCCAGTGCTAGAAAGAATTGGATCATCACAGTCCTCNTCAAAAGCATTNTGNAAACATANNTCATAATAGAAGGTAGAATTNAGAGAAGGATAGAAATCNTTTCTCATTGTGANACTNGTGAGATTNGAATTNATAGATTTNTCTGCATCATCAATAACACCAANCATCTTACTATATCTNAACTTACCATTAAACTTNTCAGTATCACTNGTATCAAGATAAGACTGNACACTACCAATCACCTTGTCTCTAATCTGTGATGTTGTTTGATCTGTCATCTCACCGTTATAGTAGATCTTACTTGTAAGCTCAACAAACAAAATAGAAGGATCTANTAATTTTGGTTCTACAGATGCAACAACATACTTCTTCAATTCNTGTATNATACGATTTTTTGTTAATGATGTAAGGTAACTTGCATCAGTTGGTTTCAATGCAATAAAAACTTTTCCATATTCTGGTGGTTCNTGATCTTCTCCACCAAATATAATGATATCACTNGTTGCTGGATATACTTTNCTTACAATTGCTTCATAGTCCTGTGCGGTCACTGCACGCTCCTGTGTGCCGTATGCCTTAGGAGCAGTATATTTTATCTTTTGTGTNCTTTCTATCTCTTCACCACCCGCAGAGGCAACAGTAGATGTAATAGATGTTGTAATATTACTAGGAGTTACACCATTAGGGTTCTCTAGTACACCAGAAAATACAAATGTACGAACTCCGTTGCTCTCAGGACCTGCTGTTGTTAAATATGATACTTCAATACGTGCATTGTTCTCTAATTTCTTACCTAAGACACCATCACCCATGAGAATCTCATACCTCTGATCCTCAATCTCATCAAGGAAGAATACTTTTGATGTAGCATCAACACCTAAAATGTTATCTGCGACTAGATATGGTTCACTGAAGCTACCTCCAGTNGGAAATACTTTTACTCTAATTGTNTTNGTATCAATGTTCTGATTATCAAGAATAAACTTTTGACTCTTTAATGAAGCATTAACAGTAAATGTATTGACAAGTTGTGTTCCTTCTTTTACTTCAACATTGGTAAATGTTGCAACGTTGTTAATTACTTGTGCTTTTACATCATCAGTTACAACATACTGATACACGTTATTGTCAAAAGACGAAATAAATCCTGTTCCTTTCTTCAGGAGAAGTTCTGTGTCAGTTGTTGGATTACCATAAGTTGCAGTAAATGAAACATATGCAGTAGGAGCTGTAGCACTCTTGGGTCTATACCCTAGTTGCTTTGCAATCGCCACTACGTTGTCTCTCAAGGTAGCAGAATCAATGAATAGTTCATTGACTACCATGTTAGTGTTAAACGCCGTGTAGTAGGTGTTATAAGCGAGTGTGTCAATTAAGGTAGATAATGCTGATCCATCAAAATCGTAGTCAGTAAAATCTGACTGTGCTCTCATNTACTCTTTGAGAGAAGTTTTGATGTCTTCAAAATCTAAATTGGATACCTGAGTGTATGGCATTATCTTGTACGCTCTANNATGAACTCTACTGCTACTGGTATGTCGTNTCTTCCAACAATNGTNTANTNNANTTCNACNTTGTAACCATTATTGTCAAAATCTGGTTNACATNNAATTTNTNNTACAGNTACTCTTNGTTCATAGCGANTAATNGNTTCTCTAATTTCTTGCTTAATCGNACCAGCAGATGCATAGTCTAAAGGTTCAAACAGCATGTTNTGAACATCACAACCTAACTCAGGTTGAAATGGTCTTTCACCTTTTCTAGTAAGCAAGATACCTTGTATCGCTTGAACTATTGCAGCTTTATCCTTCACCTGCACCAAGTCATCGGTAACAGGATGTTTCTTGAACGTAACACTCAAATCTTTGAATGTCTGAAAGGTTGGCATTTAGACACAGCAATAGGCTGCTATTATTTATCCTCTTTTCCCCGAAACTTAGTATACTCGTCAATGAATTNCNTCTTTCTCTTCATCTCAAACAATTCTCTATCGTCATTCTTCTCAATTCTATCCATAAGAGGTTGAGCATCATACTCTGAGATGAGTTTCTTACCACTCTTGATAAATTCTTCTGATTTGTCTACTTTAATTACCATGATACTCCTCCTATTGCTTGTATTTATAAACGCGGATCTGTCGCGGACTTCTCATTAGGTGTCTCCCAGAAGTAATCGTCAGTATCACCTAATCGTCCCCAGTTCGTTCCTGACTCTACTTGNTATTCTATAGTAGAAACCTTAAAGTCTGGTGTCTTGGGATGCTGTGGAGTGATAGAGAGGTCATAGAGACGCATCCTGTTATTTGGATACAATGCATACTGTCCATTCTCTAATTGTATGCAGTTATGACTCTTGTGCTCCTGTGGAACCTCACTCACATTATTATCCACGATATCAATATTCACATGGTAGTTATCTAGAGTAAACAGATACTGCCCATGTATCAACCCGTGGTCTCTTGTGCGGATCTCACAATCCATAGAAGATATAAAACCTTTATTAATAGCCATCACACCATAATCCATACAATTCCAAAATTGCAGATTCTCTAGACTCATATCGGGCGTCGGCGTTTTCGGTGCTCGGAGAAAAGCGGATATAGGTAACTTATCATACATCGCACCATACTCAGGTAGATACGTCTCAAAATAAAACGCGCGACCAGGTATACTCTTAGCAGATACCCAGACGCCCTCAACAAATTCTCCGTGCCCACTTTGATGGTCGGTAAGGTATTCTTTCCGCACCCATACTTTCTCAGCAGGTAAATTACAAATCAGATTCATTCTAAAGGTTCAATTCCGTATGGTGTCAAATCGTAATAAGGTATCTCTAACGCTTCACCCTTCAGTGGTGTAGGCTGCCCTATCTTATCTAAGATACTCGCAGGTATCTTCTTCTTGGTAATATCATAAGGAATAGGAGCATTACTCACACACACTCTTACACACTCCCATTCCTCCTCGGTTAAGTCAAAGTTCATTTGTGATGAAATACCTCAACGTATGCTTCACACTTCGGACAAGTAAAGCTAGACCAGAAATCATATTCAGACTCCTCTCCGTCATTTATATCCTCCATGTCAAAATCAGATCCCCAGATCAATTGCGTTCCGCAGTGCCAACAGTTCATCGTATTATCGGCATCCTATCTGGTTCTTTATAGATATACGGATCTATGCTGTGTGGCATAGTAATAATATCAATAGTCTCTTCAAACCACCTNTTCATNGATCGTGACATAGCACGATATCCAGAACCAACATAGATTTGTCCTGCAATGACTCCTACAGTCGCTGCACCCCAGAAAAGATAATAGTAAGAAGACTTAAATTGACTTCTGACTTTCGTTATGTAGTTTTTAGTTTTCATCTCACTTTAAAGTATTGTATCATAAGATATGTGTAGTATGCCATNGCACATACACANGCNATNCCAATCATTAATTCCATTACTTACCCTGTCCTCTNTATCTCTTTCTTGCTTTGTTTCTACTCGTTGCAGAATACTTGGTATGTTGCCCAGTACCTTGACGAGTCTTTTTGGGTGTTGTTTCAATAGTCGGGGTAATACCCCATCCACCCTTTGCTTTTGCCATATTTAATTAATATTACTACCAATTACTATTTTAGTATGTTGATACGGTCCTGTCAAGGGTCTATTTGAATTTACTACATCACCACTTACAACAGGAAACTTCCCATCAATTAAAACACTGGTATTAACAACTGCCTTAACTGTTCTTGGAAGTGCAGTACAAGGAAGAGGATCATTTGCAAAACCAGGTGCTGGTGTACAAACATAAGGATCACCTGCAATAATCAGTAAAGGTTGACTACCTTGAACAACTACTGAAGTTGGAACTGGTGCTCCTCCTATTGCTATCAATGGATAGTTACACCTTCCAGTACTAGAACTACTGTCTATTGTGAATGAACTTGCTAGGAACGGCATTTCTTTATAAACATTTTGAGACGTTTCTTGGCTTGACGAAGTTTCTGAGGTCTTAACGTCCTCTTCTGTTCTTTCTTACTGTGGTGGATCCAGTTCGGAACTTTCATTGTCTTCTCTTAAAACTTCATCAATATACTGAGGATGATCTTTCAGAAAAGGAACATCTTCCTTAGCATGTTGTATTGCATCAAATGTGTTATCTGCATACTCGCAGATTTCAAAGTGATGTCTTTGTTGGTCATGATAACCTACGGTGTAGTGCGACATGTTAGTATGCTACTGATTTTGCAATTTTAACAAGGTCTCCCTTGATACCTTCTACATTATTATGTAGATAATCCAGAGTCTGGGCGACGGTTTCGTAGTCCTCGCCCGAAGGACGCTTATACATCAACGATGGATTCGCTAGCTTTTCCAAAGTCTGTTGTAGGGTGTTCAATTTCTCGGACTGCCACAGGAGTGTTTTCTCCAACTCGTTCAATCTCGCTGACAACTCTTCCATTATTTTGGTCTCCTTTATGATATGCTTGTGATGCACGATCTTCAAATTGGTCACAGAAATTATCAAAGTCATTCAGCATGTCTTCATAATCTAATCCGTCATCTTCAAAGAATTGGTGTGCGACTTTTTTCATGATTTTTTACCAGGAAAATTTTTTTCGTTTTGAGGTTTTCAAATATCCATTTTCAAATATATTTATCTGTCGTCTGGATACTTTTGTAGGTTAGCAAATGGTTAGGAGTCCCAACCGCTTGGCGACCCTTAACCAAACAAAAAAAGGGCATATTACTGCCCTTAGTCTGTTCTTTCTCTGTGTGGTGGTGTGGTAGAGGTTCGCCTTAAAGAACAACTTCTGTGTTCACCCTTGCCTACCACGGTGGGACTTACGTTAGCCGCGGGTAATCCCGTGTGCTTGACTGCCCAACACAGAGCTAGAGGTTTATAACTCCTCTAGCATTTCGTCCATCTCAACCGCGTTAATCTTTGGGTCGTCCCATCTAACGCCGTCGCCTGTGGTTTCTGTTCCCCAGTTAGCGAAGATCTCAAGTAGATGCTCCCAGTCCATTGCTCTGCGTGCAATGTCATAGAGTCCTTCGTCACTGCCTATCCATAGAGCAGCGTTCCATGTTTCGTAGTTTGTCCAACCATTGTACTCTGTATCAGGTGTGAGTAGGTTTGCTTGGTAAGTTGCGGTCATAACAGAAAGAGAAAGATTTGTTTGTTATACACTTATTATAGTGCATGTACTATACAGTGCAACCACTAGTGGACAGTTTGTTAACTGTCACACTAACCCGTTCGCCCAGACTTGCGTCTTGAATTTCTTCACCGCTTTGTCTAGTTGTTTAATGTCCCCGTCACATATGCGGGGTTCGTCCTCTTCACCAACAAAATAGAAAGCTTTGTTGATGTCATTGATTAGGTCTAGCAGTGCTAATTCGTTTGGGGTGTAGTCGTCCATGATTAGTGCCTGTCTGAGATGTACCATACCCCGTAAGCATTTAGTCTTTGGGGTTCAAAATTTCTTTTTGACATTGCNGTTAANGCNNNCATNACNGCTTTGTCTTNNATNGCGGTTTCGTTCATNAGNACTGCACCGTTGAACATTGGTTTTAGTTTGTTGTTTGTCATGTCTTTATTATAAAGGATAACAGCTGCCATGCAACAAGGTATGTGCCACTAATTAAAGTGGCATAATACCTTTGACATCGTTTGATAATATGGTACGCTTACCATTGGTGACATTATCAACCATATTATCATATGTCTGAATGTCCCAACCCTTTTGATCTGGGACATCTAACTCATATGCCATCATGATTACTTCATAGAGGTAATCAAACTGGCAAGGTGTGAGTTCAATGTTTATGCCTTCATTAAGTCTCATGCTGTGTACTCTCCCTCAACTACGCGGGTGCCGTTGAGTGAATACCACACTAACTGAGCATGACCATATTGCTCTGCCATGCTATAGAGTAGATCATAAGCGAATGATCCAAAAGGGACTTCTTCGCGGATCGCGGGTTGAGATGGGATTTCAATAAATTTTTGTATCATAACAAGAGAAAGAATAATTTGCTTATGTACCTATTATAACCGATAGGTGCGGTATGTCTATAAAGACTGTGCCACTAATCTTATTGGCACAAGTCCTCAAATCTTTTGTTAGCAATTTCAATTTGCTTATCTTCGNNATAGGTANGGGAATGCACTCNTGNACNTCTTCAAAGATTGNNAGNANTANATCCTCNTGATGTAGTGTTGACATAGAGAAAGAAATAATTGTCTTATGTACCTATTATAACCGATAGGTGCGGTGTGTCTATACTGTGTGTGCCACTAAATGAACTGGCACACNGGCAGCTGCGTCTCTGTCATGAGTACGCTATCCTGACGNAATGACTCTTTGAATGAGTCTGCGATCTCCTGCACTTTGGTTGATCCGTCAGCGGTGACGAAAGTAATAATNGCAACTTTCTCCTGCTCACCCTTCCAAAATCCTGTACCATCAGTGACAGTGAAACCGTCAAATCTTGTTGAGACTTCTGACTTAATAAAGTCGCTCATCATCTCGTCTGTAATCTTACCAGCGTCTGGTATGTTACGTCCGAGGAATAGTTGGAACTGTGTTTGTTTCATGTACTCATTATAGTGCATGAACACGGCAATGCTAGTGGGTGTGTACCACTTCTTCAACTGTCACACGTACCCATTTAATTGGATCACCCGCTGTCATCCTCCAGATCATCTGATCACCAAATCTGGTCTGATCCCTTGCCACTCTATAAGCAGTGTCAATGTCTGCACAGTATACAACACCGTCAGGATCAAATTTGAACCAGCTTGCTGGTTGGACTGCCCATCCTCTTGGATCATTCATTTGCGTTTCTTAATTTCTTTTATTATAGCACCAACTAGTGACGCGATGCCCATATAAGTGGACAGTTTAGTAGCTGGACTATGATAGGTATATATCGGGTGATAAGGTGTGGTATTATTCATATGGTACCCCGTTCCTTTTTAACGTCACATTTCATGTAGTCTTGGACCTCTGCTACGACTTCATCAAAACTGTCGTCCCAGTAGTTGCGTGCTTCCTCTAGGAATTCATGTTCACCTAACTTGTCAAAGTAATTGAACAAGTCATCCGCGACGTATTGTTCCAAGTCCTTGGTGGACATATTATCCACCATGCGTTCTGTCAGAAACTCTTTGAGTTCTAATAACGTTTCACGATCCATAATTCCTCCATTGAAATTCGGTGAGTTTGTCTAGTATCNNTTGATACTCTTCATTATACTGCCGTTCTAGTCTAGAATCAACTAGGTCTATGACAGTTTGTAATTCATCAGCGGTTAGTGGCATTAGAATTCATAGTAATAAGGGTGTTCCGTGCCACAGGGTTCGGGTTCACATACCGTGTCACTGTCAACATTTTGTCTCAAGTTGTCATCATATGCGCGGATGGACAGTTCACTGTTGTCAACGTCCCANCCTTTGCGCTCCATTGCTTCGGCGCATATGTCCCACACTTGGTGAAGTTCCTCATCATTGAGGAACCCGATCACNTTAAANTAACAAGTCTATAATGCAAACTCGTAACCGTTGATGAAATCTCTAACACCGTTAGCAGTGTTAATGAACCAACAGAAATTCTGTTGAAATACACCGTCATTGTATGCATCAGCAAATTCNTTGATGAGTGCATTAAGTCTTGACTTAGTGGTGTTAGACTGCCACCCGCCGTCAAAGATTTGTAAGAAGTCACTGCCTACGGTAGCAATGTGGTTACCGTGTAGATAGACAAATGACTTGGTGCCAATGTTGATAACAACGGTATTACCCTTGCTAAAGTTTTTACCGCAACGAATGGCGGTGTTCATTTCTTGTTCAATAAGACGCATAAGAGAAAGAATTGCTTAACTATTAATAATATAAATCACCGCTGATCGGAATGCAACCAACGGTGTGACAGTTTCTAAACTGGTCTACGTTGCTCCCTAACATATAACTCTTTTGTTATCATGTCATCAAGCTCTGGCGAGATGTCCTCTTTTAAACAACTACGTAAATAGTTGCTTGATGCTCTAAGTACATCATCATAGGTGAAATCGTGCATTTGATACTGAAAAGTCATAGCTTTTTTAATAAGGTCGTTGTACTCTGTGTAGGGTGATGTGTGGTCAAAGGGCATCTATAGATACCCTGCGACTTCACAACCTGGTTCATCATAGAACCATGAGATGCTGAGATCATCAAACTGTTCACGGATTGCGTNGCATACCTCCTCAGGTGGACACCATGCAGTTTCAAATTCAACTTGCAAACCATGTGGCATTTCTGATTCATCTATTTCCATAGAGTATGCGTCCCACTTAGTACCCCAGTTCTGATTTCGCCAATCATACCAGCGATCATCTTGAATACCNGTNNNTGCNAANTGNAAACCTTTGAANTTNTCACCAGACTCAACTGGTAGTTCACCTATCTCACCTCTTTTGCTTGAGAATGAATACTGGTACTGGTCACTCTCTTTAAGTGGTGTGTTCTTCCAATCTGGTTCGGGTATGAACTCACCGAATACAGTTCTAGTGTCATTCTCGTCTAATGCTCTTGAAAAGATTTCATGTAGTCTGAGAATTACTGTTGTATCATCTGCATAGAATGATACTCTGTTTTGGCAATGATTAGGCATAAGAGAAAGTTAATTGCTTATGTGTTTATTATAGTATAGTGAACACATGAAACAACAACCTATGTACCACTAATAAAAGTGGCACAANNGCTGTTGACTAGTTACCAGTTNCCGTTNGATTCTGAGTATACGTCTTCATTCCANTGTTCATGATCCTCTAGAACNCCAACGTGTCTCATNATGCCGTCNTAGATTTCCATACCTGAGCGAGACATGCGTCCCGCTGTATANTCCCAACCTAATTCTGTTAGATTGTCTAGAATGAATGAGAAAGAAACTTTTTTCATGTGATGGACCTCCTACGCGAATAATGGACGCATGTACTCTTTGAATTCTTCGCATCTGTGCGCCGCGAGGACTTGCATCTCTTTTTCTGTGATGACGATATCATAACCGTCTGCTTTCATCTCATCGTAGCATGCCTGTGTGATGCCTTTGTCTGTGATGTCGTATTTGTGAAGTTGTACGTGTTTGAAAAAACTCATAAGAGAAAGAATGTTTGTATGTTTATAATATAAGGCACCTAGGGAGACGTTGCAACCCTAGCTGTGCCACTTTGTTAACTGTCATGCATAGGCGTTGACCCATGACATATCTGCTATATTATCTGTCTCTGGTACATACACATAGTTGTATTCATCTAATAGTATGTCTCTGACTCTCTCACGGTCTAATGAATCACCATCACCCCATGAGTAATGTACATATTCAAGATCACCTTTCTCAATCCTTTCAATATATGTGTGAATTGCTCTCACAATATCATATATGCAAAGAGGTTGTTTTGTCTCAGCACTCATTAAAGGATAAAGAGGATCGTTAGTGCCGTAGAATGAGTCAACGTAGTTAACGAACTCTGTGTCAATAGGAATAGAAGTCATAAAAAAACCTGATCTGTACATATAGTAGCAAATCAGGTAACGTTTTCAACTATTAGTGGACAGTTTAATTACTGTCACTGGCTGTGTTGTCCTCTTTCTTATATTTTGGTATTCTTCTCTTATTCCATCTCTGTTGTTTTTTTATGTCATACCCAAAGTCTTCAAAATCATTTGTTTCGCCGTCCTTAGTGACTTTGCTCATTAGTATAATAGCAGTTTATTCAGTGATTGGGACTAATTCTCCTTCTTTTATGGTCTTATGTAGTAGTTTACCTAGTGATTCTTTGTTTTTTAGTGTTTTTGACACTTTTTCGGCAAATATGTCACACTTTTGGCAAGAAAATGCGTATTCTTTGTCAATATTACTATTATAAGTAACAAATACTACATTTTCTCCCAATTTTATGCGAAATAGCGCGGAAGAATCCAAGTTTTCGTA
>FUFK010605871.1_pt1 | contig 15225 bp, 14 predicted proteins | sample 1021851 | NCBI WGS metagenome assembly FUFK01 (sample SAMEA51879418, study PRJEB19060) | metagenome | reverse complement strand
TGTCGCCGTGGGGGCAGGCCGTTTTCGACACGCTGAATGCAGTGACAACGTCCGAGGTGGTGGATGAGATCACGGACCGGGGAATGCTCGAAGTTCTCCCTCTCACGCACATTCGGGGTCGGTCACTGCACGATGCGTTCGTCATCGTCGACGAAGCCCAGTCCTTGGAGAGGAACGTCTTGTTGACCGTTCTCTCCCGCATTGGAGCAGACAGCCGTGTGGTTCTGACGCACGATGTCGGTCAACGCGACAACCTGCGCGTCGGGCGTTTCGACGGCGTGGTCGCCGTCGTCGAGAAACTCAAGGGCCATCCGTTGTTCGCTCACGTCACGTTGACCCGCTCCGAGCGCTCGCCGATCGCCGCCCTGGTGACGGAGCTGTTGGAGGACGGAACCCTCTAAGCGTCACTACGAGGGTGAGTGACTTTCTTCACACGAGACAGCACATCGATTATTAAGCGCCTCGTTTGCCCCTTTTGTCCCATATAAGCGGTGCGTCCCGACGTGACAATTTCGACATCGTTAGGCACGGTAATGACGATGTTCAATCACATAGCGCGTCATTCACCGCGTCACTCTGGCCGGATCCCTGCCGATCGCCGGCTAGGGCGCGCGATGCGGGTCGCCGTTCCGACGATTCTCATTGCAGCGCTCCTGCCGGCAGTTGTTGCGACGACTGCCCACGCCGATGAGGAGATCAACCCGTCGCTGAGCGTCGAGGCCGCAACAGTGGTGGACATGGATGGAAACCCGATCCCGGTGTCCGAGGATCCCGGCGTCCCCGGCGGTGACTCGCAGAATACTGGCGTCGCACAGACTCCGGCCGGCGAAGCCGAGGGTGGTGCCGGTGCCTCGGGCGATTTGAGTCACGCTCTCGGATCGAAAAAGTCCAAAGACATGAAGGGGTACGAACCGTCGCTGTACCGGGGGAAGTGGTTCATGCCGAAGAAGGAGCATCGCCGCCGCTGCATCATGGACCGAGAGTCCAACAACTTTTACCGTGCGGTCAGCGCGGGCGGGAAGTATCGGGGCGCGTACCAGATGAACCGCGCCCTAGCCATCGGTGCGACGCACATGATGATGAAAGAAGTTCGCAAAGAGATGGGCAAGCCAGGCGTCCGAGCACTGAAGCGATTGCGCGAGATTCCGACGCAGCAGTGGAACCGTTATTGGCAAGATCGAGCGTTTTGGACCATTTGGCGCAAAGGTAAGGGTNCCTTTCACTGGCGCCACACGATTCCGGGGACGCGCTGTTAGCTCGCTCGNNANGTANGGGCTAGTGCGATGTGGGCGGCCCTACCGGGATAGACGTGGTGATCGGCCGAAGCGTCTCGGCAAAGAAGTCGTTCCCTTTGTCGTCCACCACGACGAATGCGGGAAAGTCGACAACCTCGATGCGCCACACGGCCTCCATGCCCAACTCAGGAAAATCGAGCACCTCGACCTTGGTGATGTTGTCCTGGGCGAGACGGGCAGCGGGGCCGCCAATGGAACCGAGGTAGAAGCCCCCGTTCTCGTTGCACGCGGTGGTCACCGCAGGGCTGCGGTTCCCCTTCGCCAACATGACGAAGGAACCGCCCGCCTTTTGGAATTGGTCGACGTACGAGTCCATCCGGCCGGCCGTTGTCGGGCCGAAGGAGCCGGACGCATAGCCCTCGGGCGTCTTCGCCGGGCCGGCGTAGTACACCGCGTGGTCCTTGAGGTAGTCAGGTAGCGGCTCCCCGCGATCCAACATCTCCTTGATTCGAGCGTGCGCAAGGTCACGGGCGACGACGAGGGGACCGGTGAGTGACACCCGCGTCTTCACCGGCAGTGTCGACAAGGTCGCGCGGATGCGATCCATGGGTTCGGTGAGATCTAGCCGGACGACATCGTTGTCGAGGTGATCGTCGGTGATGTCGGGGAGGAAGCGTGCGGGGTCGGGTTCGAGTTGCTCGAGGAACGCGCCTTCCGGTGTGATCTTTGCGAGTGCTTGACGATCCGCCGAGCAGGACACCGCTATACCGACGGGACATGACGCCCCGTGCCGCGGCAGTCGAATGACTCGAACGTCGTGGCAGAAGTACTTGCCCCCGAATTGAGCCCCGATGCCGAACTGCTGCGTCATGTGCAGGACGTCGGCTTCCAGGGCGAGGTCGCGATAGCCGTGTCCGGCGTCGGTTCCGTGGATGGGTAAATCGTCGAGGTAGTGCGCGCTGGCTAACTTGGCTGTCTTCAGCGTGTGCTCCGCACTGGTGCCGCCGACCACGATCGCCAGGTGGTACGGAGGGCAGGCTGCGGTACCGATCAGGCGGAGTTTCTCGTCGAGAAAGGCCGCGAAGGTCTCCGGTTTTAAGAGCGCGGTCGTTTCCTGGAACAGGAAGCTCTTATTGGCGCTGCCACCGCCCTTGGCGATAAAAAGAAACTCGTACGTGTTCTCGTGCCCGGCGTGCGTGTCCGCGTAAATCTCGATCTGCGCGGGAAGGTTGCTACCGGTGTTGCGCTCCTTCCACATGCTCAGCGGTGATAGTTGTGAGTACCGCAGGTTGAGATTTCGGTACGCGTCGAAGACGCCACGACTGATGTGCTCCTCGTCTTGACCGGTGGTCCAGACGTTCTGACCGCGCTTGCCCATGACGATCGCGGTGCCGGTGTCCTGGCACATCGGCAAGACCCCGCCGGCGGAGATGTTGGCGTTCTTCAGCAGATCGAGAGCGACGAAGCGATCGTTGGGGCTGGCTTCGGGGTCATCGAGGATGGAGGCTAGTTGTGCCAGGTGATCGGGGCGAAGCAAGTGCGAGATGTCGTGGAACGCCTCGTAGGTGAGCAATCGCAAAACTTCGGGCTCGATGGACACGAACGAGCGCCCACCGGCGTCAACAACGTTGATTCCCTCGGAGGTGACAAGCCGATAAGGGGTTTCGCTGCCGCCGGACTCCCGGGGCAGCAGATCGGTGTAAGAGAAATCCGTCACGACGCCAGCGTAAGCCCGCGAAGGCGTGGGAGGAGGCCCATCAGTGAGCCGATCGGGTGGCGTCAGTCACCACGACCACCGAAATCCACGGCGGCGTACGTCGACAACTTCGCGAGGCGGTGTTCACTGCGGACATCACGAATGGTGCCGCTCTTGCTGCGCATAACGATCGAATGAGTCGTGGGTCCATCGCGCGTATATCGAACCCCCTCCATGATCTCCCCGTCCGTGATGCCGGTTGCGCAGAAGAAGATGTTCTCTCCAGAGACCAGATCGGCCGTGGTGAGCACCCGATCCAGATCATGACCGGCCTCGAGGGCAGCGCGTCGCTCAGCCTCGTCTCGGGGCCAGAGACGACCCTGAATGCTTCCTCCGAGACAACTCATCGCGCAGGCCGCGATGATTCCCTCAGGAGTTCCACCGATACCGGCGAGCACGTCGACACCCGTTCCCTCCCGAGCCGCCATGACGGCGCCGGCAACGTCNCCGTCCACGATGAACTTGATGCGCGCGCCGGACGCCCGAACATCGTCGACGAGCGAGTCATGGCGGGGTCGGTCGAGAATGCACACGGTNAGATCGGCGACCCGCTCACCCTTCGCTCGNGCAATCTGCTGGAGGTTCCACTCGATCGGAGCCGTGATGTCGATCGCGTCAACACAGTCAGGCCCGACGACGAGCTTTTGCATATAGAAAACCGCGCTGGGATCGAACATCGCACCGCGCTCGGCTACCGCGATGACGGAGATAGCGTTGGGCATCCCTTTTGCTGCGAGAGTTGTTCCGTCAATGGGGTCGACCGCGACATCGACTTCTGCACCGCTGCCATCTCCGACGCGCTCCCCGTTGAACAACATGGGTGCAGCGTCCTTTTCGCCCTCACCGATGACGACGACCCCGTCCATCGAGACGCTGCTGACCAGTGTTCGCATCGCGTTCACTGCGGCACCATCGGCGCCGTTCTTGTCCCCACGGCCAACCCAACGGGCCGCGGTCATGGCGGCGGCTTCGGTGACCCGGACGAGCTCGAGGGCCAGGTTGCGATCTGGCGCCTCGGGGGCTCGCTCGTTCATTCGTTCAGCGTAGTGAGCCGCGATGGGCGGGTACTAGTCATCCGGGCCAGCCACCCGTGCTGTCCAGCGGCGCCTCTGTCGCGGGAAGCGCCGAAATGCCGCATGATGACGAAATGAGCATTCCCGAGCCGACCGGGCGCCGCAATCGCGGCTTGAAGCAAAGCGTCGGCGACATGCTCCGCTCGATGGTGGTGGTGCTCGCCGTGGTCGGAGCCATCCTGCTCGTGACCTGGCGCCCTCAGCCAGCCGCGGTAAAAGCGGTCACGCTCGAGCCGCTCGTGACGCTCGCGAGTGGCCAGGCTTCTTTCCCGGTGCTCGTTGTGGATTTCGATGCGCAACCCACGAGCGTTCGGTGGGCGTCGACTCCTGCTTCAGACGGTGAGATCGTCTGGCATGTCGGGTATGTGACGGACGAGGGCGGGTACCTGCAGTTGTCGCAATCGTCCGCCGAGGGTGACCTGTATGTGGAGGAGCAGACGTCCGAGGGTGTGGTGCTGGAGGATTTCTCCGACCTGCCTGCGCTGGTGCAGACGCTCACCGCGGAGGGCTGGGTGCCGCTCGAAGGTCTCGGCGACGACGGCCGTCGCTCACTGGTACGCACCAACGACGGATCGACGACGGTGATCAGCGGAACCGGCAGTTGGGGTCAGGTGGGGGACGCCGCCCGCAACCTCGTGCTCCCGTAGCGCGCGCGTCTACTCCTGCGTCGAATCGCCGGCCCCGGTTTCGGCATCGGCGTCGGTATCGGCAACTGCATCTGCATCCTCGCTGTCCTCGGCAGCAGCATCAAGCACCGCTTGCGCCTTCTCGAGCCATTCTGTGCACACCCGAGCCACTTCTTCACCGCGATTCCACAAAGCCAGTGACTCTTCCAAAGTGAGCCCCCCGGCCTCGAGTTTCGCAACGATCTCCGCCAGTTCGTCGCGGGCTTGTTCGAATGTTGGTTCGCTCACGATGCAGCCTCCTCGGTAACGCTGGCATGAAATGCGCCATGTTGAACGGTGATGGTGACGAGATCGCCCGGGGTCGTGTTGCTCGCATCGCGCACGACGGATCCGTCCGTGCCTTGAACGACGGCGTAGCCGCGATCGAGCGTTGCTGCGGGGGACAAGCTGCGNGCNCGTGCNCGCAAGTGTGAAACGTCGCTCGTCCACGATTCGATGCGATGAAGGAGAGTGCGTCGNGTTCGAGCTCGAGCGTCGGCGATGACGTGGGATTCCTGCTCGAGCCGGCGCCGAATGATCATTCGGCCCTGCTGGTGGAGTTTNTCCACGATGGCNCGCTGCTCAGNAAGNGAAGGAACGATCCTCTTGCCCGCATCAGTCGGGGTCGATGCTCGGTAGTCGGCAACGTGATCGAGGATCGGCGAGTCCTGCTCGTGGCCGATGGCNCTGACGATCGGTGTTGTTGCTTCGGCTACCGCCCGAACGAGAGCTTCGTTACTGAAGGGCAGAAGATCCTCGACGCTCCCGCCACCGCGAGTGATCACGATGACGTCGATGTCTGCGCGCGAATCAAGTTCCTGAAGAGCCTGAGTTACCTCCCGCACCGCGTTGACCCCCTGCACGGCGACTTCGCGAATCTCGAAGTCGGTGGCGGGCCAGCGATCCCGNGCGTTGACCACGACATCGTGCTCGGCGTCGCTGTTGCGGCCGCAGATCAGACCGACACGACCCGGGAGAAACGGAAGTGGCTTCTTGCGTTCTGGGGCGAACAGTCCCTCGGCGGCCAGGGTTGCTTGGAGTTGGGCGAGGCGGGCGAGGAGTTCTCCGATACCGACGGAGCGGATAGAACGGGCGCGCAACTGCAGACTGCCGCGACCAGCCCAGAATTCCGGCCGAGCCCAGACCACAATGCGCGCTCCGGGCTCCAGTGGTGGGTCGAGCCGGCCGACGAGCTCGGAATCGGCGACGACCGTCAGCGAGGCANTGGCTTCGATGTCTCGCAGGGTCAAGAACTGCATGCGCGCCTGCGAGCGGGGACGGAAGTCGGCCACCTCGCCTTCGACCCAGATGGCGCCCAGCTTTCCTATCCAGTCGCTGAGCATCTGTGACACCGTGCGAACGGGAACAGGGGAATCTGGGCCCGTCTCCAACGCCATGGCATGAGGGTAGGAGGTGGACGTCGTGGAGTGCGCGAACGCCGCCTGTCGTGCGATCGGGCGGTCATCACCGCGGGGACCTACGATGGGGGCATGACGACGACCGACGGACAGCGCAAAATCCTGCTGGCTGCGCCCCGGGGCTACTGCGCGGGAGTCGATCGTGCCGTCGTCACCGTGGAAAAGGCCCTGGATCTTTACGGTTCTCCCGTCTACGTCCGCAAGCAGATCGTGCACAACAAGCACGTCGTTGAGACGCTGGAGAAGCGGGGCGCGATCTTCGTCGACGAAGTCGAAGAGGTTCCCGAGGGCTCCACGGTGGTTTTCTCGGCCCACGGTGTCGCACCCGAGGTGCACACGCAGGCAGCCGAGCGACAACTCAAGACCATCGATGCGACATGTCCNCTGGTGACCAAGGTGCACTCCGAGGCCAAGCGTTTCGCCTCGGAGGGCTACGACATCATCCTGATCGGTCACGACGGACACGAAGAAGTAGTCGGCACCATGGGCGAGGCGCCGGAGGCGATCACCCTCGTGGAAGACCCGGCGTCGGCAGCGGATCTGGAAGTGGAGAACCCCGACAAACTCGTCTGGCTGTCGCAGACCACGTTGTCGGTCGACGAGACCATGCAGACGGTGAACACCCTGCAGGGGCGGTTCCCGAATCTGATGAGCCCTCCCAGCGACGACATCTGCTATGCCACGCAGAACCGTCAGGTGGCGGTGAAAGAGATCGCTCGAGNCAGCGACGTNGTGATCGTCGTGGGCTCAGGAAACTCATCCAACTCCGTTCGGCTCGTAGAGGTAGCTCTCGAAGCCGGGGCGGGCAGTTCTTACCGTGTGGACTCCGCCCACGAGATCGACCCGACGTGGTTCGACGGTGCGACGACGGTCGGGGTGACCAGCGGTGCGTCGGTACCAGACGTTCTCGTCAATGACGTGCTGGATTCGCTGAAGGAGCTCGGCTTCGGAACGGTCGAAGAAGTCACGACCGCGGAGGAGACGCTGGTCTTCGCCCTTCCCCCCGAACTACGCCGTGACCTGAAGGCCGCGTCAGCGGAGGCTTCAGCCAACGCGTCGTCGTAGGGCGACGATCACGAGCGAAGCCGCGGTCGCTCCGATAATCCACGGCCAGTTATTTCCCAGCAGGAAGAACACCACGACCGCGCGACTGGACGTATCGGTCGCCGTTACCCCCATTTGACCCGCGGTGAGCGCTGCAACGAGGAAGGCGATGGGCGGAGCGAAGATCGCGTGGAGGCCGTCGCGTGGGCGAACGACGAATGCGGCAACAATCGAGACCACGACAAGGCCGATGCCCGTAATGAGTCCCAACTCGCCGCCGAAGAGCATCGCCTCACCGAAAGCAAGAATCACCGTGACGCCGATGGTGACCGCGTAGACCCCGAGGCCGGTCAGTGATCCACTGGAGGGCTTCTCGGTGCGTGCCGATCGGCGGGGGNGTTCGGGGGTGGCTGGCTGGCCCGGTGCTGGTGCGGGCGCCGACATCACCGCAAGGGCTGGCGCGGGTTCCCCACTCGAGGCGACGGGCAGTGGTGGCGCCGGCAGCAGATCATCTGCACCCGTTGGCGGGTAGGCCGCCGGATCATCGAGGTCCCGGTTTGTCTCTGGTTCGCCCGATCGAGACATCGTCTTCAGGCGCAGTGCTTGCAGCGATCCGACAGCGGTGATCGCATCATCACGCTCCGGTGCGCCGCGGCTGCGAAACAGGCGACTGCCGTCGGGGGCCGGGGCGGGCGTGGACGAGGCCTCCATGGGCTCGCTATCGGATGGCGCCTTCGATGCCGGCTCGTCAGATACAGCCTCGCCGGATGCCGCCTCGGAGGGCGCGCTCACCGGTAGCGGGGGGTCGGCTTCTGCATCGGGGCTCGGATTTGGTGGGCTCGGATTTGCCGGGGCTGGAGGTGGTGATGGCGAACCAGCGTCGGGCCGAAAGAGATGGGCGAACTCGTCCGGGGTGACGTTGTCGTCCCCCTGGCCGTCTCTCTCACCGTTCACAGGTGCTCACGTTAGCCGCCCTCCCCTCCAACAGGCAGCCGTACGGCACCGAAGGAGTGGTTCTGCAACGTCGAATACGCAGCACCGATTCCGTCAGGGTGGGACGGCGAATACCGGACATCGCCTGACCACTCTTAAGATCTCGCGGTGTGGCTCTCACCCTAGGAATCGTCGGATTGCCGAATGTTGGCAAATCGACGCTGTTTAACGCCTTGACGAAGAATGACGTGCTCGCCGCGAACTACCCTTTCGCGACGATCGAGCCGAACACCGGTGTTGTCGGTGTGCCCGATGCGCGTTTGGCGCATCTCGCGCGAATCTTCGACTCTACGGAAATCATCCCCGCCACCGTCACCTTCGTCGACATCGCCGGAATCGTGAAGGGCGCTTCGGAAGGAGCGGGGCTGGGGAACAAGTTCCTGGCAAACATTCGTGAATCCAATGCGATTTGTCAGGTGCTCCGCGCGTTTGACGACGACGACGTCGTGCACGTGGAGGGCCGAGTCTCGCCGGCCGACGACATCGAGACGATCAACACCGAGTTGATCCTGGCCGATCTCCAGACCCTGGACAATGCGATACCGCGCTTGACCAAGGAGGCGCGCAACGACAAGACAAAGGCGCCGGTACTTGCCGCGGCAGAGCAAGCCGTGGAGATCTTGAACAATGGAACAACGTTGTTTTCCGCCGGATTCGATGCCGAGCCGGTGCGAGAACTGTCTCTCCTTACGGCGAAGCCGTACGTGTACGTGATCAATTGCGACGAGCAACAACTCAACGATGACGAATTCAAGAGCCGAATGCGCAAACTCGTTGCACCCGCAGAAGCAGTGTTCCTGGATGCCAAAGTGGAAGCGGAGCTCGTGGAATTGCCAGCCGATGAAGCTCTGGAATTGCTGCAGTCCGTGGGCCAAGAAGAATCAGGTCTCGATGCCCTCGCGCGGGTGGGATTCGCAACCCTCGGCTTGCAGACATACCTCACGGCAGGTCCGAAGGAAGCTCGCGCGTGGACCATTCCTCGGGATGCCACGGCTCCCGAAGCCGCCGGCGTCATTCACACGGACTTTCAGAAAGGTTTCATCAAGGCTGAGGTGGTCTCCTACGACGAATTGCTGGATGCAGGATCCATGGCGGAGGCCAAGGCGCGAGGCAAGGTCCGGATGGAGGGCAAGGACTACGTGATGGCCGACGGCGACGTGGTGGAATTCCGCTTCAACGTGTAGGCCTCGAGCGTCGACGCCAGTTCGACCAGGCGTCGGTGCACCACAGCGCCCACACGACCAGGACTGGCTGGAACAACAGGCGGATGAAGCGGGCCGCGTCTGAGTCAAGGCCGAAGCCGGGAGTTCCGCTCACGAAGTGCGAGATGTTGCCCGGGAAGATCAGAACGAAGAACGCGGCGACCACCCAACCGAGCACAGGTTGGAAGCGCCGCGGTGCGGCGAGAAGGGCAACTCCCAGCATCACCTCGATGACCCCGGAGATCGCAACAACGGCATCGGGAGCCGGTAGCCACGATGGCACTTGAGCGAGGAACGATTCCGCGTTGGTGAAGTGACTGATTCCGGCGCCGACGAGGACCACTCCGAGAGCCAGCCGGGCGAGTATGTGCAGCACGCCCCGAGAATGCCACGGGACCTGCGTCTAGTGTTCGCGAGTGCCCTTCAGAGACGACTTGCGCAATATCGCCATCATCGCCCACGTCGATCACGGAAAGACGACGCTGGTCGACGCGATGCTGTGGCAGTCCGGTGCCTTCCGTGAGAACCAGGACGTCGCCGAGCGCGTGATGGATTCGATGGATCTGGAGCGAGAAAAGGGCATCACGATCCTGGCCAAGAACACCTCAGTTCGGTACGGGGGACCGTCAGCTCCCGATGGTGGCGTGGTCTTCAACATCATCGATACGCCCGGGCACGCGGACTTCGGTGGCGAAGTCGAGCGTGGCCTGGAAATGGTCGACGGTGTGGTGTTGCTTGTTGATGCATCCGAAGGTCCGCTTCCCCAAACTCGTTTCGTGTTGCGCAAGGCATTATCCAAGCGTTTGCCGGTGGTGCTGGTTATCAACAAGGTGGACCGCAATGACGCGCGTATCGAAGAAGTGGTCGACGAGGTCTACGAGTTGTTCCTCGACCTTGACGCCGATGACTCCCAGATCGATTTTCCGATCATCTATACCAGCGCCATCTCCGGCCGGGCATCCACGACGATGCCCAACGACGGCGAACAGCCTGATTCCGACAACCTCGAGCCGCTCTTTGCAACATTGCTCGCGACCATCCCGTCACCGACCTTTGTCGAGGGAGCGCCACTGCAAGCCCATGTCACCAACCTTGATGCGTCGCCCTATCTCGGGCGGCTTGCTCTGTGTCGCGTGCACGAGGGCAGCATTCGCAAGGGTCAGCAGGTTGCGTGGATTCGATCGGACGGGAGTGTCGATGGCGCCAAAGTCGTCGAACTGCTCATGACGGAGGCGCTGGAGCGAGTTCCCGTCGAGAGTGCGTCCGCCGGTGACATCATCGCGGTCGCAGGCATCCCCGAGATCACCATCGGTGAAACACTCTCCGACCCGGACGATCCACGGCAGCTCCCCATCATCACGGTGGACGAGCCATCGATTTCGATGACTATCGGCATCAACACGTCACCGCTGGCAGGCCGAAGTGGTGGATCCAAGCTGACCGCACCGATGGTCAAGAGCCGACTGGAAGCGGAAACGATCGGCAATGTGTCGATTCGGGTGTTGCCGACCGAACGCCCGGACACATGGGAGGTGCAGGGCCGAGGAGAACTGCAACTGGCGATCCTCGTGGAGTTGATGCGCCGAGAAGGCTTCGAAATCACCGTCGGGAAACCTCAGGTGGTGACGCGAACGATCGACGGTGCCATGCACGAACCCGTCGAGCGTCTCACCGTGGATGTTCCGGAGGACTACCTCGGGGTGGTGACGCAACTGATGGCGCTTCGCAAAGGTCGCCTCGAGCAGATGGTGAATCACGGATCCGGTTGGGTCCGCATGGACTACCTGGTGCCGGCTCGGGGGCTGATCGGTTTCCGCACGGAATTCCTCACCGAGACCCGCGGCACCGGATTGCTGCACCACGTATTCGATCGCTATGAGCCGTGGCACGGCGAACTTCGCACCCGGCCGACGGGTTCTCTCGTCGCCGATAGGAGCGGAAGCACCACGGGATTTGCTCTCGCCAACCTCCAAGAGCGCGGAACGATGTTCGTCGGACCCGGGACCGAGGTGTATGAGGGGATGATNGTCGGCGAGAACTCCCGATCGGATGATCTGGATGTTAACCCGACGAAAGAGAAGAAGCTCACGAACATGCGGTCGAGCACCGGTGAGGTTCTCGTGCCACTGATCCCGCACCGGGAGTTATCGCTTGAGCAGGCACTGGAGTTCTGCCGTGAAGACGAATGCGTGGAAGTGACTCCGTCGGCGGTGAGAATGCGGAAGGTCTTGCTGGACGTTACCGAGCGAGTGAAGGCCGGGCGCAAACGAAAGTAGTGATGATCAACCGAGATGCTTGGTGAAGAAGTCGACTTCGGTCCACAAGAGATTCTCGGCGACAACCTCTTGCGGCGTCATATGGGTGACACCACTGAGGGGAAGGACATTGTGAGGCCGCCCCGCTTCGAGCAGCGCACGAGAGAGTTGCAGTGTGTGGGCGGCGAGCACATTGTCGTCCGCGAGGCCATGAATGAGCAGCAAGGGACGAGTGAGGGCCGCGGCGCGAGACAGGAGCGAGGTCCGCTCGTACGGGGAGTCGTGAGTCGAGGGGTTCCCCAGGTACCGCTCGGTGTATGCCGTGTCGTAGAGCCGCCAGTCAGTCACCGGAGCTCCGGCGACCGCGGCATGGAAGACATCGGGACGATCGAGCACCGCGAGCGCGGCGAGATAGCCGCCAAACGACCAACCCCGAATACCAACGCGAGAAAAGTCGAGTGCGTCGTGGGAATTCGCGATGGCGAGTAGAGCGTCGACTTGATCCTCGAGCACCGGGCCGGCGAGGTCGTGGTGCACCGCGTACTCCCAGTCGGGGCCGCGCCCGGGAGTCCCTCGGCCATCGATAACGACCACGGCAAACCCTTGGTCGGCGAGCCACTGCTCGGTGAGATAGGCACCGCCGGCGGCGATCACACGTTGGGCGTGCGGCCCCCCATAGGGACTGCAGATGATGGGCCAACGCGCGCCAGGCTCGTGCTGCTGCGGGAGAAGAACCGCGGCGCTGAGATCTCGGACCCCGACGCGAAGAAGGTGCGGCCTTGCGGTGACAACCGGCTGCTCGGCGTGCGAGGCAATGGTGACAAAGCCGCGGGAGTCGATGATCCGCATCGTGGACGAGGTCAACGATGTATTCGTGGAAGCAACGACGCTGACGTCGCCCTCGACGACCCCGGCGGACCAGTGCTCGGGGTCGGAGATGACGTCGACGTCACCGGAGAATCCAAGTCTCGCGAGCACTCGGGTCTCCGGTGCCACGGCCGCTACGACGGCGATGTGATCGACTCCGACGTCGAGAATTGCTTCCACATTCCAACCCTCGGGAGAGAAGGGCTCTCCGTCCCTGCAGGCGCGGAAGTTGCCCTGTCGATCGAGAACCTCGATCAGTGAACCCGATCGATCCAGGGTCGGGGATCCGGGGATCACGGTGATCCACGGATCCTGCTCGTTCTCAGTGCGGGTCATCCAGGCGTCGTCCACCAACGCGAGAACTTGTTGGCGCTGCTGCGTGCGGTCGAGAACAGAGATGACGGGAGTGTGTCCGGGATCGACGTGGACGCTCGCGAGGTAGCAGTACGTGTCGGTATCCCACGACGCTCCTTGGATGGTTCCGTCCAACGCAACGAGGTGGAGAGAGATGCTCGCGTTGGGTGTCCCCGCCGACGGGTACCGGTGCGGCACAGGTTCGCGCTCAGGTTGGGCGGGGTCGAAGATCCATCGAGTCTCGACGTCGGATTCATCGACGCGCTCAACGATGAGTCGCGTTGAATCAGGCATCCACCACATCCCGCGGTGTCGTTCCAGTTCCTCAGCGGCGATGAAGTCTGCCAACCCCCAGGTGATGGGCTCGTCTTCCACCGGTGTCAGCGGTGAGGCGTGGTCGCTGGTGATGTTCGCGCACCAGACGCGGCGATCGTGAACGAAGGCCACGTGTGCGCCATCCGGGCTGATCTGCGGATCGACGACGGGTCCTGGGTGAGCGACGGTGTGAATAGATTCCTCGTCCACATTCACCACGTAGGGAGTGCCGTCTACTGCGAATGCGGCGGTAGATCCGGTGCGGTCGAGTGAGTAGGTGGTGATTCCGGCGGTTACTTCCCGGAGCCGCTCGCGTCGGGCGAATTCAGCGGCCGGCAGTTCACCGTCGGTTCGCCGTGATGCACCGTCGACGAGCAGTCGTTCCTGCCAGCCGTCGCCCTGGTCGGCCACCCACAGGTCGCCGGTTGCTGTGCGCCCATCACGGCTTCGGATGAAGAACACGCGCGCCTGTCCATTCGGACGCCGGGCGATCCGAACGCTTCGCGGGGCACCGAGCCGAAATCCGCGGGTTATGGCCCGTTGTCGCGGAAAACTCGTGACGGTCTCATCGGATAGCGCCTTGGCGTGCGCCCCGTCGTCCGGTTCGGTCATCGCCCTATCGTGCCCGAGGCAATGGGAGAGTGAGGAGCCACGTCCGCGCAAGTAGCCTGGCGGTATGACGATGCCCGACCGCCGACTTCTTCTCGTCCATGCGCATCCCGATGACGAGACGATCGGAACGGGAGCGGTCATGGCCAAGTACGTGACCGAGGGTGTGCAGGTAACGCTGGTGACGTGCACGCTCGGAGAAGAAGGCGAAGTGCTCGTCAACGACCTGCAGCACCTCGCGGCTGACCAAGACGACACTCTCGGTGAGCATCGCATTGGTGAGTTAGCAGACGCGATGGCGATCCTCGGCGTGAGTGATCATCGTTTCCTCGGGGAAGCGGGCAAGTACCGCGACTCGGGGATGATGGGTGTACCGAGTAACGATCGCGATGACTGCTTTTGGCGGGCAGATCTTCTCGCCGCTGCCTGCGATCTGGTGCAGGTGATTCGCGAGATACGGCCGCAGGTTGTCGTGACGTACGACGATTTCGGAGGCTACGGGCACCCCGATCACATCCAGGCTCACCGCGTGACGCACTACGCCGTGGCGTTGGCGGAGTCGCCGTCGTTCCGGTCTGATCTCGGGCCGGCGTGGGGCGTGTCGAAGGTCTACTGGACGGCGTTCCCGCGCAGCGTCATCCGAGAAGGAATCATGATGCTTCGTGAGGTCGATTCCGACAACGAGTTCGCCGCAATGGATCCCGATGACCTGCCGTTCGCCTGCGATGACGAACTGATCACGACTGCCGTCGATGCGACCGAATTCCTCGATACGAAAATGACGGCGTTGGCGGCTCACAAGACCCAGGTGACGGTCGACGGCGGCTTCTTCGCGCTGTCCAACAACCTCGGGTCCCAGGCGATGGGTACGGAGTACTTTCGCCTCGTGCGAGGTACGCCGGTGCCGGACACTCGCGAGGGTCGAGAGACGGACCTTTTCGCCGGGATTGGCGAGTGACAGTTGTCCGCAAGGCCGCACCGCTGCTCGGTGGGCTCGGANTCGGTCTGCTGATTGGTCTGCTCGGTGCCTTCGTTCAGGCGCATCGATCAATCCTGATCTTCTCCGACCGGTACCTCGTCATTCCTTGGGGTGTACTCATCGTTCTCGGGGTCTTGATTGCGTCGATTCGGGGCGTCGCNTTGGGGTCGTCCTCACGTGCGGCGGCCTGGCTCGTTCTGGCTGGCTGGATCGTCGTGACGATTTTTCTCGCCAGCGAAACAGCCGGTGGAGACATTGCGGTCAGTAGTGGTGCCCGGCAGTGGGCGTACCTGCTTGGTGGTGCGATCCTCGGGTCAGCGGCGGCTACGCTGCCAACTCGACCACTTCGTCCCTCGTAGTCGGTGAGCCTGAAAGCGTGAGGTTGAGCGGCGGCACTTGCGGCACTTGCGGCACATCCAAACGTCGTGACGACCGGGGCGGTTTTGAATGTAGGGGCCTT
>FUFK010038773.1_pt1 | contig 15226 bp, 11 predicted proteins | sample 1021851 | NCBI WGS metagenome assembly FUFK01 (sample SAMEA51879418, study PRJEB19060) | metagenome | reverse complement strand
TTAATTCTTGCTTTTGCTCTTCCTGTATTTTTAATTCTTGTTTTTGCTCTTCCTGTATTTTTAATTCTTGTTTTTGCTCTTCCTGTCTTTTTTTTAAAAGTGCATAAGCTTGCGCAGCCCACTCTTTAGAATTATCAGAATCAGTATTTGTCATCGATATTTTATTCTTTAATTGATAAATTTAAAATACTATTTATTTATATCAAATAATTATTGCACTTTAATTGTTTGTAATCTCCTTAAAACTCCGTTTATAAATTTTCTTCCTTGCAGATCACTATATTTGTTGGCTAAGTTTACTGCTTCATCGCATGCAACTGCAATAGGTGTGTTCAGAAACTTAATGTCCACATAAGCTAAACGCAAAATATCACGATCAATTCTTGGAAGTCTTTTTAATCTCCAACCAACCATTGATTGATCAATATCAGAATCAATAATCGCAAGATTATTAATAATATTACTAATCCTTTGATTGACATCCTCTCTTATATCTGATTGTTCACAAGAAACTATTAATTTTGGAAAGTCCAAGGTTGTAGAGAGTGTATTCATTACAGATTCAATTTTTGTTAGGGATTTTTTTAACTCGTTTCTAACATTTGAAAAAGTTGAATCAATCCCTTCTTGCAATTCACTCTCAAGTATTTGTTGTGATGCATTTTCTAACTGTGATTCACAATTATCTAATTCATCTCTGCAATGACTTATTAAAGAATCCAGGGCAGATTCAAAAATCTCTTCTATCTGAAATTTATTTAATTTGAGATCACCGTTATCTTTTATAAGGCCTAAAGAAATTAAAGATAATTCTCTAGAAAGCGATCTATTTTTGTGCATTAATTAAGAAGAAGTGTTGGTAGAGGCACGTAATTGAGAAAATAATTTTGAAAATGTTGGATTTGTAGTGTTATTTTTCTCATCTGGATTAACTATCCCAGCCGAAATTATTGTTCTAAAGGCATCTTCAACAGAAATATTCAAATCTTTAACGGAGGACTCAGGAACTAAGGTGTACCATCCAGTGGTAGGGTTTGGTGCTGTAGGTATAAAAACACTTAGCAATTTTTCTTCCAATTCTTGCTGCAAAGAAGGGCCAACGTTACCAGTTACAAAGCCCACACTATATAATCCCTCTCTTGGATATTCAACTAAAACGACCCTTCTAAAACGATTAGACTTATTACTTAAAAAAGTTTCGAGAAGTTGTTTAAGAGTTTTATAAACAGCCCCTGCTACAGGGATTTTTGATAACGTACCTTCTCCAAATTCTAATAACCATCTTCCTACAAAGTTTCTAGCCATTAAGCCTATAAGCAAAATAGCTAACAAAGGAACAGTTAAACCCAAAGTAAGATTTATTAAATCTTGTAGCAAAGGGTTTAAATTAATAAAGGGATTTAATTGCTTAGGAACAGAAGTAACTAATGTNAAAACAAATTTACTAACCAATGATGAAAGCCAGATTGTTGTTGCTAAAGGAATGACAACCAACAATCCAGCAATAAGATCATTTTTTAGATCCTGTTGAAGCCGTGATCCAAGCTTCAAATCTTGGTTTTGATTAGATTCAACCAAAATAATATTTTCTACTAATTTAATTTTACTTACAATTTAACTGTTTTTACTTAGTTAGGATATATTTTTTTTTTATAAATTTAAAATTTATTAGTTTCTTCTCTAAAAAATAACCTTTAAAAAAAATGCTAGGCATAATAAAAGAATGAACTATGAAACTCAACACAAAGTAGAAATAAGTAAAAAATTAAAGGAAAGAGCAATTTATGAAGGTTTTACGATAGCTGGAATTGCTTCGATACCAGGGAGTTCGCGCTTAAAATTGAGAACTAAAGCGCTGGAGAGATGGTTATCAAATAATCACCATGCTGAAATGAAATGGATGGAAGCAGAAAGAAGAAAAAACATAAGCTCACTTCTTAAAGAAGCAAAAAGTATTCTAAGTGTTGGATTTAATTACATAAATTCAAACGACACAAACAAAAAAAGCCCCTTTAAAGTAGGAAAATTTGGTCAAGGAGAAGATTATCATAGTGTAATTTACAAAAAGCTAAAAAATATTGGTAAATGGATCAACCTAGAAATTCCTGATTGCAAATGGAAAATTTGTGTGGACACATCTCCGCTACTTGAAAAAGCATGGGCTGAAGAATCAGGTCTTGGTTGGATAGGCAAAAATAGTAATTTAATAACCCAAAAAAATGGCTCTTGGGTTACTTTAGGTTTTATACTTCTTACGAAAGATTTAATTCCAGATAAACCTCATCAATCTCTATGTGGAAAATGTGATATTTGTATTGAACATTGTCCCACAAAGGCAATAGTAGAACCCTTTGTAATACAATCAGATCTATGCATTGCGTATCACACAATAGAAAATAGACAAAAAACTATTCCAAAAAAAATAGAAGAAAATTTAAATGGATGGGTTGCTGGATGTGATATATGTCAAGATGTATGCCCTTGGAATAAATCCGTTCCATACAATAATATTTCTGAAACTACACCTAAGGAATGGATTAAAAATCTTAGTATTGAATCCTTAAATTGGGATGATAAAACTTGGAAAAAAAATCTTAATGGATCAACTTTAAAAAGAATTAAACCATGGATGTGGAAAAGAAACATACAAGCAACTTTAAAAATAAAAAAATAAAAGTATGAAAAAGTTTTTTAAAAATATACTGTTTGTCTATTTGATGAGTTTTTGCTTTTTAAAAACAGAACAAGTTAAATCATTAATCCCCTACTATTACTTCCCAACAAATAAAAATTTAAACAAAGAAAGTTTTTCTATTGGTCGAAGTGCCCATCAACTTCTATATTTTGGACAATNCAAAGAAAGTCTTAACTTAGCAAAATTAGCTGTAAAAATAAATAAAACAGATGAAAAACTATGGTTAATATTAGCTGATGCGCAAGTTGCTAATAATCTATATGAACAAGCATTAAATTCTCTCAATACGGCAGAAGTTCTCAATCCAAATCTTAGCGAAATATACTTCACTAAAAGTAGTATTTATCTAAAAATATCACGATTAAATAATGCAAAAAATGCATTAGAAACTGGCTTAAGAATTGAACCTAACAACCACAAAGCTGTTTTTCAATTAGGAAATATTTTTTTAATAGAAAAAAATTACTCTAAAGCTATAAAGCTATTTGATAGATCTATAGAAATTAAACCCGATTTCTGGCAAGCGATAAATAATCAAGGTTTAGCTTTTTTTGAGAAAAACAAGTTAAAGTTATCCATACAACATTTTGAAAAAGCAATCTCAATTCAAGAAAACGCAGAACCCTTGCTTGGACTTGCATCTTGTTTAAGAATGCAAGATATTCAGTTATCAGTGAAACTTGCAAAAAAAGCCTTAAAAAAAGATCCTAAATATGTTAATTATTCATATAGAAAAGATCAGCTTTGGGGAGAAAAATTGCAAGCCTCAACAGAAGCACTTTTGCAAAACGTTAAGCTTCAAAAAGATGTAATATTGGCAAAATCAAAAATAAGTGCATCTTCTTGATTTTCAATACTGGTAAAAAATTGTTTACCTATTAGTCTTAATTTAGTTAATTAATAAATATTTAACTTTACACTTTGATGGATAAAACTAAATTCACTTCTATCTCTCTTCAAGAAGAAATGCAACGTTCTTATATGGAGTATGCAATGAGTGTAATAGTTGGACGCGCTCTTCCTGATGCAAGAGACGGGCTTAAACCAGTTCAGAGAAGAATACTGTTTGCGATGCATGAATTAGGCCTGACACCGGATAGGCCATTTAGAAAGTGTGCGAGAGTTGTAGGAGATGTACTTGGCAAATATCATCCCCATGGAGATCAAGCAGTATATGATGCATTAGTAAGACTAGTCCAAGATTTTTCAACTAAATATCCAGCTTTAGAAGGTCATGGTAATTTTGGATCTGTAGATAATGATCCACCTGCGGCAATGAGATACACTGAAACAAGATTATCGCCTATCGCTCACGAAGGCTTTCTTGCAGAGATTGGGTCAGATACAGTAAATTTCTCAAATAACTTTGATGGTTCACAAAAAGAACCAGTTGTTCTACCCGCTCAACTTCCTTTCTTACTATTAAACGGATCCGCTGGAATTGCTGTTGGAATGGCAACAAACATTCCCCCTCACAACCTAGGAGAAATCGTAAATTGTTTAATTGCTTTAATAAAAAATAAAGATATAAGTAATAAAAAACTTTCGAATATTATTAAGGGACCTGATTTTCCCACAGGCGGCGAATTAATTTATAGTAAGTCGATTGAAGATCTTTACGAAACAGGAAAAGGATCAATAATAATTAGGGGAGTTATAAAGAAAGAAGAAATAAATTTAGGTAAAGGCAAACACAAAAAGAATGCATTAATCATCACAGAACTTCCTTATCAAATTAGTAAAGCAGGTTGGATTGAAAAACTAGCTGAGCTTATTAATTCTGGCAAAATTCACGGAATCTCAGATATTAGGGATGAAAGCGATAGAGATGGAATGAGAATTGTAATTGAATTAAAAAAAGATTCTAATACTGAACTTGTAATTTCAAATTTATATAAAAAGACAACTCTACAAACAAACTTTGGCGCTATATTCTTAGCACTAATAAAAGGCAAACCTGTTCAACTAAACTTAAAGCAGTATCTAAACTATTTTCTTGAATTCCGAGAAGAAACAGTTAGAAAAAGAACTAATTATTTTCTAAAAAATACCCTTGAAAAGCTTGAAATATTGGAAGGTTTATCTAAAGCCACTAAAGATATCAAAATAATTATTGAGATTATTGAAGACTCAAAAAATTCGGTAGAAGCTAAATCAAAATTGATTGAAAAGTTTTTCTTGAGTGAAAAACAAGCAAATTCAGTTTTGGATATGCCTCTCAAAAAATTAACAGCTTTGGAAAAAAGCCAAATAGATGATGATATAAAAAAATTACAAGAAAAAAAGAATTATTTTCTAAAATTATTAAATGAAAGAAAATTATTGCTGGATTTAGTCGTAGAAGAATTATTAAAACTTAAGAAAAAGCATGATGTAAAAAGAAAAACAAAACTACTTAAAAATATAGATCAAAATGAAGAATTAGAAACAATTAATAATAAAATATTAGAAGACTTAATAAATAAAAAAACAAAATTATCTATAGATAATAGACTATATCTAAGAAAGATTATTTTAAATAACTATAAAAAATCTTTTGAAGATGCTAATAAAATTATTGAAAATAAAAATATTCAAAAATTCATATGTAATATTGAAAAAAATCTAAAGATAATTGGAATTACCTTTTATGGAAAAGTTTTTCAAATAAATTGGGAGTCAAATATTAATAATGACTATAAATTAGATAATAAAATTATTGGAAATATAAATCCAAATGAAATAATAAATTTTCATTCGATGAGAGAAGGAGTGAAAAATTATTTATGCATCTTAAATGAAGATGGAAGGTTTAAAAAAGTTTTATTTAACGAAGAGATGATCAAAAGTAATAGATCTTTCGCAATTACAAAATTGAAAAATGACATAAAAATAATTGATTCATTCGTTTCTAATCAAGAAAAAAATTTAATAATATTAACTTCGATAGGAAGAATTTTTAAATTTAGTCTTTCGAATAAAACTATAATTCCTACAACTAAACAATCTCAAGGATTAATGCTAGTAAAACTTTTGCCCACGGAAAAGATTGTTTCTTGTTGTTCATATCAAAATGGAGAAAATCTTTATTTAGTTTCTAGAAAAGGAGCAATATATTGTATAAACAGTAATGAAATTTATTTCTCTAATGAATACAGCCTGGGATATTTAAATGAAAAAACACAACTTAAAAATGATTATTTCATTAAAATTTCACCCAGTAACTATTACCTTGATATTGAAACTAATAAAAATAAATCTGCTAGATTAAATCTTGACAAATTAAATTTTAAATCTAATAAACCAAATTTTTTGATTGACTTTTTAAAATTAGAAAAAGACGAATATCTTGAAAATTGTTTTCGACTTGAAATCAATAAAAACTAAGATTTATATTCATTTTCAACGAAATTTAAATACTCTTCATTTACTGTTCCTGTGACATAAGTCCCAGTAAAACAACTCATCTCCAAATTTTTGATATGAGAATCACCAATTATAGAATTTCTTAAATTATCAATACTCTGATAAACAAGGTTATCAATTTCAAGTTTTTCAGCAATTTCAGTTATTGTTCTATCATAAGCTATTAATTCATCTCTATTAGGCATATTGATTCCATAAACATGGGGGAAACGAACAGGAGGAGCTGCTGATGTAAAAAATACTTTATTAGCTCCTGCATCTTTAGCCATCTGCACTATTTCTTTTGAAGTAGTACCTCTTACAATCGAGTCATCAACAATTAATACATTTTTATTTTTAAACTCTGTACTCATAGCATTTAACTTTTGTCTTACAGATTTCTTACGTTTCTGTTGACCGGGCATTATGAATGTTCTACCAACATATCTATTTTTAAAAAAACCTTCTCTATACTCAATACCCAACTGTCTTGCAACTTGCATAGCAGCAGGTCGAGAAGAATCTGGAATAGGCATAACTACGTCAACATCTCCAGAAGTAATTGTTTCTTTTATTGTTTCAGATAAATAGTCTCCCATTTTTAAACGCGCTTTATAAACTGAAATTCCATTCATAATTGAATCTGGCCGAGCTAAATAAACATACTCAAAAGCACAAGGACATAAAATTGGATTATCAGAACACTGCTTAGAAAAAAACTCTCCATTGAGATTTATGAAAATAGCTTCTCCAGGTTCTACATCTCTCACTACTTGATAATCGTTATTCTCAAGAACTAGAGATTCGCTAGCAACCATCCACTCTTCTTTTTTTGTTGTTAATGAAAATCTTTTGCCTATGACTAAGGGTCTAATACCAAAAGGATCTCTGAATGCTAATAAACCATGGCCTGAAATTAATGCAATTGAAGCGTATGATCCCTGAATTCTTTTATGTAAAGACTTGACTGAATCAAATATAGTATCAGGTTCTAATTCTTGATTATGAATTTGTTCTTGCAGTTCTGTAGCAAATACATTTAATAGCATTTCAGTATCACTTGAAGAATTTGTGTGCCGCTTATCAATATTAAATAATTGTTTTTCTAAATCTCTGGTATTAGTCAAATTGCCGTTATGTATCAAAACAATTCCATAAGGTGCATTAACGTAAAAGGGCTGGGCTTCCTCAACACTTTCTGCTGATCCCTTAGTTGCATATCTAACATGTCCCATTCCTATCTTGCCAATTAAATTCCTCATATCTCTTGTTCTATAAGCAGTATTCACCTGTCCTTTTGCTTTATGAATATGGAAAATAGTATTCTCCATAGTAGCGATACCTGTTGAGTCTTGACCTCTATGCTGTAAAAGCAAAAGACTATCGTAAATTTGTTGATTTACATCATCTGAAGAAAAGATTCCAACTATTCCACACATAATTTAATTTTTAAAAAATTTTAATAGTTGAAAAATGTGATTCATATTTCAAAGTGACCTGAAATACTATTATTAAATTTTTCGGTTAATTCCTCAACCCTAATATTGCATATATCTTTATCTTGTATTTTTATATTCAGAATTTCATCATTAGATACGTATCCTATTTTTTTAATATACAAACTTGATTGAAGATTTTTTTGAATTTTTTTTAAATAATTAAGCCATTCAATTTCTTTCATTTTGTCTATAGAAAAAATAATTCTAGAACCTCCTTCCCCAAACAATAAATTATCTTCTCTTTGCATATCGTTCTTTAATTCTACTTTTGCTCCTTTTGAGGACAAAATACAACACTCAGCTAAAGCTATAGCTAAACCACCATCACTAATATCATGTGATGAAACTACAAAACTTTTTGAAATCGCATTTCTTAGGAAAATTTGACAAGATTTTTCATCTATCAAATCTAATTTTGGAGGCCGTCCTGTAATTTCTCCATGAAAATATTCCAAATAAGAACTAGCCGCGATTGTTGTTTCTGATTTGTNTGAACCAACTAACCATATTTGATCATGAATATTTTTCCATTCACTACTAATAGCTTTTTCAATATTATCTATCCTTCCAACCATCCCAATAACTGGAGTAGGATTAATTGGAGTAATTTCATTATCTTTATTTTTTGATTCATTATATAGAGAAACATTCCCTCCTGTTACAGGAGTTTCAAAAACTTTACAGGCTTCAGAAATTCCATTACATGAAGATGAAAGTTGCCAATATCCTATTTCAGTTTCAGGAGAAGAAAAATTCAAGTTATTTGTTATGGCGACTGGTTCTGCTCCAACACAACTAACATTTCTTGAAGATTCTGCAACTGCAGCAATAGTTCCTCTAAAAGGATCAAGATAAACCCATCTACTATTGCAATCAACAGAAGCAGCAACACCAGAAAACACTTTAGTTTTATTTTTGTCATTTTGCTCTCTAAGTCTTATTACCGCTGCATCTGATTCTCCGGGCTTAAAAACTGTATTAACCTGAACTTGAGAGTCATATTGTTTATAAATCCATCTTTTAGATGCTATTGAGGGATTAGAGAGAAGTTTTAAAATAATTTCTGGATAAGAATAACTTTTATTTTCTTTCAACGAAAATATTTTTTGTTCATTTATTTCTGGTAAATCGCTCTCCTTCCAATCCCATTTCTTCAATAAATAATCGGGTGTTTTTTTTATTACATTATGAAAATTCACAGGTGTACTATCAGATAAAGCCGAAGTAGGAATTTGAGCAACTATTTTACTTTTATGAAAAATAATAACCTCTTTGGTATCTATTACTTCACCAATGACATTGGCATATAATCCCCATTTTTTAAATTTTTCAATAATAAAATTAATTTTTTCTTCCTTTACGACAAATAACATTCTCTCTTGGGATTCAGATAATAAATATTGGTATGACGACATATTGTCTTCTCTGGAAGGAACAAGATCTAAATCAATAGATATACCTAAATTTCCATTCGCAGCCATTTCTGCACTACTGCATGTTAAACCTGCTGCACCCATATCTTGAGCTGCAATTACATCGCCTGTCTTAAAAGCATCTAAACAAGCTTCTATAAGGCTTTTCTCAATAAATGGATCTCCTACTTGCACTGCTGGCCTGTCATCTAATGATGCAGTAGTTAATTCTGAACTTGCAAAACTAGCGCCTCCAACACCATCTCTCCCAGTTGTATTACCAACGTATAACACAGGTGAACCTACATTTTTAGCTCCAGAACAAACGATTTCATCTGTCTCTAAAAGGCCCAAAGCCATAACATTAACTAAAGGATTTCCAGAATAACTATCATCGAAGTCAACTTCACCTCCAACTGTTGGAACTCCTACGCAATTTCCATAATGTGCAATACCTGATACAACTCCCCGAAGTAAATCAACATTTGATTGCTTATCTAGATTACCGAATCTCAATGAATTTAATACTGCTATTGGTCTTGCTCCCATCGTAAAAATATCTCTTAATATTCCTCCTACTCCAGTGGCAGCTCCTTGAAAAGGTTCAATTGCAGAAGGATGATTATGACTTTCTATTTTAAAAACTAGTTTTTGATTGTTTCCTACATCGATAACGCCAGCATTTTCTCCAGGACCAACCAAAATATTTTTTCCTTGAGTAGGAAACTTAGATAATAAGGGTTTTGAATTTCTATAACAACAATGTTCAGACCACATAACACCAAACATTCCTAGTTCAGTTCTATTGGGTTTTCTATTTAATCTTTTACAAATCTCTTCATAATCAATAATTGTTAAATTTTCAATTTTTAATGCTTCATTAAGATCATATAGATCATTATTTTCTGAATTTTTCATTCTTTATATCCAAGGGTCATCTTCTTTTTTTTCACTAAATGATCTTGATGTTATATCTTCATTATAAAAACTTTTTTGTTTAAAATCTAAGTTTTGGTTTATATCTTCATCTTCATCAAGCCAATCCTCTAATCTATTAGCAGCTATATTTTTCATATCATCAAATCTATTAAAAATTTTTTTTCCTTTTTGCAGAAATTCATTTTTAAAACTTGATTTGATTAAAAATAAATCATCTAAAGAATTAAATTTACAAAATACTAAACCCGGTTGTTGATCATTAATATTTTCAATATTTAATTGCCATCTGCTAGAACCTGGAATTTTAGGATTCGATCTAGAAACTAAGTAATATTTTATTTGTCCCGTTTTAATTTCAAATAAAAAGTCAGCAATAACTCCTATTTTTGAACCATCGATATTTATTAGATTAGCTTCTATTAAAGTTGGAAACCTATTTAAAGTTGCTAGATCTGAAATAGCTGGTTCACCTTTGACATAAATTGCATTATCTATTATTTGACTAATTTGATTTAATCGCCAAACATTTCGTTTCAAATTAAAATTTGAAGGACGAGAATACCATCCTAAAATCCTATGAACTGGAGGATGCATCCAAACATTTTCCCCATTTCCGTAATTAAGAGCCATATTAGCCTTAACGGTATAATTCAGTAATTCACTTAATAAAATTTCTTTAGGTAATTTCAAATCAGGAACGAACCTGCACAGGCATAACTAAATAAGTAAAAGAATTGAGATTATCTTCCGGTACAAAAACAGCTGGAGTAGTTGGATGATTACATTTTAAAAGTACATTTTCAGAAGCGATAACTTTTAAACCTTCTAAAAGATATCTAACATTGAATGCGATATCAAAACTCTCTCCAGAGTATGAAACAGGTATTAATTCATTAGCATTACCGATATCTTGTGCATCCGCACTAATTGAGGCTAAATCTTTATTATCTAATTTAATCTTGACAACACTACTCTGTTGATCAGCTAAAACAGCAATTCTTTCTAATGCATCAATTAATTTTTTAGTATTAAAGTTGAAAATCTTGACAAAAGTATCTGGAATTAATTTTGAATAATTGGGATAGGTACCTTCAAGAGTTCTAGTTGTAATTATTTGATTAGAAGAAATAAAGACTACTTGCCCCTTATCATAGAAAAGCTTTATGGATTTTTCTGAGCTTTTTAAAGAAACTAGTTTTTCAATTTCTCTTAATGATCTTGTTGGAATAGTTACTGATAAATCACCTTCATTTAAAAGAGAGTTATCTGTATTCTCGTTATATTTTTCATTACTAATTAACGAGACAGCCAATCTATGACCATCAGTTGAAGCAGACTCTAAATAGTTATGTTTAAAAGTAAAATTAACCCCTGTCAATAATTGCTTTGAATCATCATTACTGCTGGCAAAAATTGTTGATTTTAAAGACTTTAAAAAAGAACTGGGATCAATATTTATAGAATTACCGCTTTCAACAAATGGCAAGTTTGGATAGTCGTCAGAGGGTATCCCTTTAAGATTAAAAGAACCTCTATCACTTTTTATTAAAATATTTTCTGAATTCTCATCTACCTCTAAAGAAACAGGTGTTTCATTGGGTAATTTGTTTACTATTTCCGATAAAATTTTTGATGGTATTGTAATAGCACCGCTATTTTTTACAGTTCCATCAAAAGAAGTTTGAATTCCTAAATTAAGATCAAATCCAGTAAGACTAATTTTATTCGTTCCTTGATCTGCTGTTAAAAGTATATTTGCAAGAATTGGATGAGTTGGTCTTAAAGAAACTGCCTTGCTTACAAACTGTATAGCATTATTTAACTCATTTTGATTACAAATAATCTCCATCAGATCCTGGAACTTTTATAAATACAATATACTTTTTCCGTAAATTAAATTCAATAAATTAATTTATTAACTCTTTTAATATAAATAAATAAATAATAAAATAAAAAAAATTAGTAGTAGTAGTATTTGTGGAAACTGTGGAATTCTTAACTTAAAACCTCTCTCACTTTGTTTTTCAACATTTTATTAAGTGGAAAAAATTTTTTATTTGTTGAAAAATTTTAAATTTTCAAAATAGTTTTATATATATTCAACAAAAATAATGACTTTTTATTTAATTTTCAACAATTGAGGATTGTTTTTAACTTATTTCCACAGAAATCTAAAAAAAAATTTTCTAATATCCTAAGATTTTGGTTATATTTTTTAATGAAGGCTCAATGTTTTTCTTGAAAACAGCATCATTATTTTTAATTGCGCAATCCGGATCTTTCAACCCATTTCCAGTAAGAACACAAACGATAGTCGACCCTTTTTGAATTCTATTTTTATTTTTTATTAGTCCAGCAACTGATGCAGCACTTGCAGGTTCACAAAAAACTCCTTCTTTCGCAAGAATCTTATAAGCATTGATGATTTCTTGATCTGTAACTGACTGAAAGTCTCCTTTACTCTCTTTTTTTACTTTATTTGCTTTATCTCTATTAACAGGATTTCCGATTCTTATTGCAGTAGCAATTGTTTCTGGGTCTTTAACCACTATATTTTTTACTAATGGGGCAGATCCCTCTGATTGAAATCCCATCATGGTTGGTAATTGTAAGTTTCTTTTTATTTTTGAATATTCTTTAAAACCTAACCAATAAGCACTTATATTTCCTGCATTTCCCATTGGTATGCAAAGCCAATCAGGTGCAAAACCTAAGTCATCTACAATTTCAAATGCTGCTGTTTTTTGGCCTTGTATTCGATATGGATTAACAGAATTAACAAGTTCAATTGGTTGTTCTGAAGACAAATCTCGCACAATTTCCAAAGCTTTATCGAAGTTTCCATTTATCGATATTATTTCAGCCCCATACATTAAAGCTTGTGCTAGTTTTCCTTGTGCGACAAATCCTTCTGGAATTAAGACATAAGGTTTTAATCCTCCCCTGGAAGCATATGCAGCAGCAGCAGCAGAAGTATTTCCGGTACTTGCACAAATTACTGCTTCACGACCTTCTTCCTTCGCTTTGCTAATAGCCATAGTCATTCCTCTATCTTTAAAGGATCCTGTTGGATTTAGACCGTCATATTTTAAAAAAACTTTTGTTTCATTTCCAATTAATTCGCTAATTGAGTCACTAAGAATTAATGGAGTATTTCCTTCATTTAGTGAAATTATAGGAGTTTTATTTGTAACAGGAAGATATTGTTTATAAGCTTCAATTAAACCTGGCCAACTTTTTTTTCTGTAATTGATACCTAGTTTGTTTCTGATTTTTTTTAATAACACCATAACTATTTAATTTGTTTTAATTTTTTCTAAAGGAGAATTTGTAAAAAACTCTAATAACTCTGAAATTGATTTTACTTTATTTATAATTTTGCTCACAGCATTGACATCTAAAATAACAGTTTTAGTTGGATATCCTTCAAAAAAATTTATCAGATTTATTTTTCCATCTCCTTTTTTGATACCTTGAATTACACTTGCTCTAAGNGCTAACACNCTTGTTTTTTCATCATCTGCTCTGGGCGGATGAATAATTGAGGAAAGCCTCGTTAGAAAAATATTACCTATTTCAGAATATACTAATTTGCTTGCAATTGTAATAGGTATCTCAAAATTTTTATTCAATATTGATCTAACTTCTTTTTTTGAAGAGCCAGTTGCTTTTAAAATTCTTTTTAATTTTTTAGTAGATTTCCCTTTTTCAGCAAAACTCTTTAGTGAATTGACTTCAATTGTTCTAGAAAATAAGCTGTATACGATTTTTATTTCTTCAGCAGAATTGGCTTTTGAAACATTAAATATTAATTGAGAACTTATTAATATAAATAACGCTTTTATTGTTAAAAATTTACTCAGTTGCATTTTAAATAGTTGCACCTGCGGCAATCTTTACAAGTCTAACAACTCCTTTTTCGGTCACTTTTTTTGCAATTTTTAAACCCATTTCTTTTGAATAGGGCTCATTTATAAGTCTAGGAATTCTTTTAAGAAAAATATCAACTGAGTAACCAGGAACTTTTTGTAAAATTTTTAAAAAGTTTCTTAATGGTTCTATATACATTACAAGGTCATTTAAATTATTGCTTTCATTAGTCGTATTTAATTTAATCGAGCTTGGAAGGTAGTTATTTAAGTTTTTTAATATTTTTAGACTTAAGAAATCTATCTGATTTGTTAATCCTTCAATTATTTCATCTCTAAGAAATCCGCCCTTTGTAGAAAAAAGAAGATCTATGACTTCATCTAAAAGTTTTTCCAAATTAAGATTTGTTTGTTTTGCAGCATTAGATAGTAGATCTTCTAAGCGGTCCCATTTAAATTTTTTATTATCAAAAAGCATTTCTTTCAAGCTTTCTCTTAACTGTGGATCAGGATCTTCCATCAATCTTCTCGCAAAATATGGATAAGCTGCACCTAATATTTTAAAGTTTGGGTCTACGCTTAAAGCAATTCCTTCTAATGTAAGTAATGACCTTATAATAAGGGCATAGTATGGAGGTAACCTGAAAGGGAATTTATACATCACACCAGACATGTCGTCCGTAACGCTTTTAAAATCCATCTTTGAAACCCCTTGTTCAACTGCGTTAATAAAAACATTTTCAAATGCTGGAACAATGGGTTCTAGGTTTACTTCTTCTGATAAAAATCCTAATTTTACGAAATCTTGAGAAAGTTTATCAAAGTTTTTATTTACTAAATGTACTACTGCTTGTATTAAGCCAGACCTTGAATCTCTAGAAACTTCACTCATCATTCCAAAATCTAGGTAACATAATCTTCCATCTTCTAGAGCTAACAAATTTCCTGGATGAGGGTCAGCATGAAAAAAACCATGTTCTAAAAGTTGTTCCAAACTGCACTGCACCCCAATATCAATCATTTTGTCTGGGTCAATTCCTAATTTTTTTACATCTTCTAGATTGGTTAATTTTGTACCATCAATCCATTCCATAGTTAAAACTCTTCTTGAAGTAATTTCTTTATAAATTTTTGGTACAGCAATCATTTGGTTATGTTTATGCATATTTCTAAACTTTTCAGCATTTTTAGCTTCATTTAAATAATCCATCTCTTCAAAAACTCTTTTGCCTAATTCATCAATTAACGCCACAAGATCACTTCTTATTAATCCAACATTGTTTTTTAGCCAAAAAGCAATATTTCTTACTATGTAAAGATCTAAAGTTATTTGTTCTCTTAAACCTGGTCTTTGGACTTTAACTGCAACAANTTCTTCATTCTTTAGTTTAGCTTTATGCACTTGTCCCAAAGAAGCTGCAGAAATTG
>FUFK010045118.1_pt1 | contig 15231 bp, 20 predicted proteins | sample 1021851 | NCBI WGS metagenome assembly FUFK01 (sample SAMEA51879418, study PRJEB19060) | metagenome | reverse complement strand
TTCAAATCAAAATCCATCATCCGAATGGAGGTTTCATCGTGATATTTATTTAAATAAAAAAGAGGCACATGCAATTGTTCACGCTCATTCTCCACACGCAACAGCTGTATCTTCTCATGGAAAAACAATACCGCCATTTCATTATATGATTGCACTTGCTGGAGGTGAAGACATTAAATGTGCTGATTACGCTACTTTTGGAACAGAGGAGCTTTCTAATAACGTAATTAAAGCATTGGAAAAAAGAAGTGCTTGTTTGATGTCTAATCACGGTCAGGTTGCTTTTGGAAAAAATTTGGAAGATGCATTTGAACTTGCACAAGAGGTAGAAAATATTTGTCATCAATACACTATTGCGCTAAAGTTAGGAAAACCCAAAATTCTCTCATTTGAGGAAATGAAAAAAGTTTTGGAAAAAGCAAAAAATTATAAAAAAGAGTAAAATGATTAAAGTTGGGGAGCATATTACTTTAGACATAATTGGTACTACAAAAGAGTACGAACCATCAATATATGAAAAAGTTATTAAAGATATAGCTGAAGCAGCTAATGTAACAATTCTTAATATTTCTAAATATAAATTTGAACCACAGGGTTTTACAATTCTAGCTTTATTAGCTGAAAGCCATATTAGTTTTCATACATTTCCGGAAAAAGGAATAATAAGCTTTGATTTTTTTACTTGTGGTAAAATAAGCCCCTCTGTCGCAATTGATATAATTAAAAAAGAATTCAAACATAAAAGGATTGTAAAAAAAGAATTTAATAGAGATACGAAAGCTTTATACCATGACATCTATAGCTCACCAGGGTTACAAAAATCTTATGTTGTGAATGATGTTTTAGAGGATTTTAAATCGAAAGTGGGTCAACACATTGAAATTTTAGATTTAGAACAATTCGGTAAATCATTATTTATTGATGGAGAAATACAAGTCGCTGCCTCTGACGAACATTTATATAGTTCAACTTTTGTAGGAGCAGGATTAAATTTAAATAAAAAAAATGAAAGAGCAGCAATAATTGGCGGTGGTGATGGTGGCGTAGCTAGAGAATGTATCTCAAAAAAATTTAATTTTATAGATTGGTTTGAACTTGATCCAGAGGTTGTTGAAATTTGTAATAAACACTTAGGTGATATAGGAAAAAAGGCTACAGAAAAAAATTCTGTTAAATGTGTATGGGGAGATGCGTTTGAAAGTATTAAATCAGTCACTGATGACACTTATGATCATATATTTGTGGACTTAAATGATGACCAATTCTGTATTGATCTTGCTGCAAAAAATATGGACTCTTTAGTAAGAATATTGAAACCAAAAGGTGTAATAACTGCTCAGGTTGGAAGTCAAGATAAAAAACCTCTTCAAGTTGAAAATTGGATGAATGTTTTTCATCATCATTTTGGAAATACTAAATTATCTCGTGTTTACATACCAAGTTTTGATTGTTCTTGGAATTTTTCCTCTTCAATAAATCACTAATTTTTTCTTTTTAAATTCTTTAATTTATGAAATACTTATTAGTAAAATTAAAGGAGAGAATNATGAATATATTTAAAAAAACTATTTTTTCAGTTTTATTTTCTTTATTGGTAATGGGTAATGTTCAAGCTGATAAGATTAAAATTGGAACTGAAGGAGCTTATCCTCCGTGGAATTCAAAAGATGCCTCAGGTAAGTTAATNGGATTTGAAGTTGAACTAGCCTACACGCTTTGCAGATACATAGGTCAACAATGTACAATAGTTGAGCAAGATTGGGATGGAATGATACCGGCTCTAATCATGAGAAAGTTTGATGCAATAATGGCAGGTATGTCAATCACTGCTGAAAGACAAAAGGCAATAAGTTTTTCACAAGGATATGCAGATGAAGTTGCTTCATTAGCAGTAATGAAAGGTTCAAGTTTAGAAGGCTTAGATACACCAGCAGGTATTAATTTAACAAAACCTGATGCTGCTGCGAAAAAAGCATTAAAAACATTAACTTCTGCTTTAGCAGGTAAAACAGTTTGTGTACAAACTGCTACAATTCACCAAAACTTCTTAGACTCTGGTGATGTTGGAAAAGTAAATGTAAGAACTTATAAAACTCAAGATGAAGTTAACCTAGATTTAGCATCAGGAAGATGTGATGCTGCATTGGCTGCTGCAGTAGCATTTAGTGATTATGCAGAAAAATCTGGAAAGCCAGTAGTATTAACTGGACCTACTTTTTCAGGTGGNGCATTTGGTAATGGTGTTGGCGTAGGTATAAGAAAAGATGATACTGAACTTCTAAAAAAGTTTAACGCTGCAATTAATAAAGCGAGAAAGAACGGAGATATTAGTAGAATAGCTACTAAATGGTTCGGTTTCGACGCTTCAATGTAATCAAATTTTAGATCTGGCGACTATAACAATGGTCGCCAATCTTTATGGAACTTCTAGCATTTGGAGATACTGGTTGGGGTGATGAGCTTTTTTATGCAACTCTAATGACAATTGCTGTAGCTATTACAGCAATGCTTATTGGTTTTTTCTTCGCATTAATATTCACTCCCCTTAAATTATCAAAAAATAAATTTTTAAATTTAATAGCAAATACTTACACCACAATCATTCGAGGTGTTCCAGAATTACTAGTCATCTACTTATTTTTTTTTGGAGGTAGTGCAGCAGTAATGTTTGTTGCATCTATTTTTGGATATGGTGAGTATATTGAAATAAATGCTTTTATAACTGGTGCATTTTCAATTGGGATAATTTCGGGTGCATATTCAACTGAAGTTTTTAGAGGAGCAATACAATCAATTGATAAAGGCCAATTTGAAGCAGCAAATGTTTTGGGATTAAGCAAATTTGGAAAATTTTTTAAAATTATACTTCCACAAACTTTAAGACTAGCTTTACCCAACTTAAGCAATGTTTGGCAAATAACTCTAAAAGATACCTCTTTAATTATGGTGACTGGATTAGTTGAAATTATGAGACAGTCTTATGTTGCTGCAGGTTCGACCAGAGATCCGTTGTTTTTCTATTCTTGTGCAGCTGTTTTATATTTATTTTTGACGTTTTTAAGTATGAAATTAATTAATAGATTGGAACTAAAATATAGCAGGGGGTATTGATGGATATAGAATTAATGGCCAATAGTTTTCCTAAATTACTTAGCGCCACATTGATAACTTTAAAACTTCTTTCCCTATCTTTAATTGTAGGTCTATTTATTGGACTAATATTTGCAATTTTAAGATTAAACAAAAATATTTTTATAAATAAATTTGCCTATGGTTACTCTTATCTGTTTAGAGGAACACCATTGTTAGTTCAAATATTCATTATTTATTATGGTTTAGGCAATATTGAATATTTAAGAACAACATTTCTATGGGTAATTTTAAAAGAACCTTATTGGTGTGCAATAATTGCTTTTTCATTGAATACTGGTGCCTATACGTCTGAAATATTAAGATCTGCTTTTCAAACAATCAAACTAGGAGTTATAGAGGCTGGTAAAAGCCTAGGGATACCAAGTAAAATAATTTTCTACAAAATTCAAATTCCAATAGCGATTAGACAATCTTTGCCTGCTTATGGAAATGAGATAATTTTAATGCTTAAAGGGACTTCATTGGCAAGTACAGTGACTTTGATGGATCTTACTGGAGTTGCAAAATATATCATTTCCACAACTTTTAAACCTATAGAGGTATTTATTGTNGCNGGTGGAATATATTTATTTATGACNTTTGTTGTTCACAATCTGATTAAATTTTTGGAGAAGAAATATAGTTATTAATAATTAGTGTATTCTTTGATTTCACGGATTGATGAGCCAGTGTGACTATTAATTTCTAATTTTATTTTAGCTCGGTCATCATTGAAAAAGTGCACATCTCTTGAGAGTTTAATGAATTTTTCATCAAATTTTTTATCTTTTTCACATTGTCTTTTTTCATCTTCAATTACCCACAGTTTTGCATTTATTTCCTTTAGGGANTGAAACAATTTTTCAAGTTTTTCATCNTTTTTAACACTTTTATCAAGTTGATTTTTTAAGATCAAATGCTCTTTGTTAATAAATTCTAATTTATTNGGGTCNTTAATTTTTTCTTTTTTAATTTCTAAAATTGATATTTTNTCTAAAAGTTCACCAACTGAAACTTCGACTATAATTTTATTCATAAAATTAAATACTATGTTATCTTGTTAAAATATGTCTAATATATTAATTATTAAACATGGCTCACTAGGAGATATAGCTCAAGCGAGTGGTGCAATTCAAGATATTTTTGAAAATCATAAGCAATATAAGATTTTCCTGCTAACCACAAAACCCTATTATGAGTTATTTAAAAAAAATCCTTATATCCATCATGTTATTTTAGATAAAAGATTACCAAGATATAACTTAATTTATTTATATTTTTTAATGAAAGAAATAAAAAAATATAAATTTTCAAAAGTTTTTGACCTTCAAAATTCATCAAGAACAAATTTTTATAAAAAGATTCTTTTTCCTAATGCAAATTTTAATACATGGTCTTCTTCAATTACAATTTTGCCATCTGATAAAGATAAAAATGAATTTGATAAAGACTCTGTTTTGGATAGGTTTAATTTTCAACTAACAAAATCTGGATTGAACACTAAAAATACTTTGAAACCAGATTTCAGTTGGGCATGTCAAAATATAGATGAGATAAAAAAAAGATATGATCTCAAAAAATATATTTTGTTGTTTCCATTTTGCTCACCTCACTTAACTATAAAAAGATGGCCTTATTATAATGACCTAATAAAATTGATATTATCTAAATTTGGTGATGAATATAAATTAATTACAGCACCTGGTCCTAAAGAATTAGCAGATGCAAAAGAAATTAATGCAACTCCAATATTAGACAAAGATAAAAGTTTAGGTATTTCACAGTTAGCTACTTTGATAAAAGATAGTTCTTTTGTAGTTGCCAATGATACTGGTCCAGCACACATCGCAGCTCATGTGGGGGCTAATGGTTTAACTTTGTTCGGTAAACATATATCTGCTAGCAAGGTAAGTATAGAAAGAGATAGTTTTAAACCAATTCAAGTTGAGGATTTAAATAAATTAAGTGCTGAAAAAGTTTTGGAAAGATTAAGTGATAACTTAGTTTAATATTTTTTTATATTGATCTACAATTTTTTCCCACTCAAACTTAGACACAAATTCTTTAGCATTTTTTCCAAGCTCTAAATATTTTTTATTCTCAATCATTGTATCTAACGAAGAGTAAATTTCATCTAGGTTATTTCCATCACAGATTAATCCAGTTTTATTGTGATCTATTGCATCAGAAGCTCCTCCATCAACTCCACCAAGTGAGGGAACTCCAAATTGAGCTGCTTCTACGTAAGCTATCCCGAAACCTTCAACTGAAGTTTTATGAATAATTGAAGGCATAACAAAAATATCTGATTTTGCTATTAATGAATTTTTTAGATCCTTAGTAATGTCTTTAAAAAACATTACTTGAGAACCAAGATCTAATTCTTTAACTAATTTTTTTAAATTTTCTTCTTCATCTCCATATCCTATGCATATGTAAACAATATCTGGATATTTTTGTTTTAAATTTCTTAGTGCCATAATCACCTTTTCATGGTTTTTTCTCTTATCGAATCTTGACACTGTAATTAAACGTGGTGTTTTAATTTTAAGCAAACTTTCAACTTTTTCTAATGATTTTTTGTTCAATTCTTGAACTGGGTCTACACCAGGATTTATAACTATCATTTTTTTGGGGTCTATGCCTTTTTTAATTGCTAAATCTTTTGTGAATTCTGAGTTAGCAATAACTTTTTCAACGTTGTTTAAAACTTTATTTACTCTTTTATTAAGTAAACTGCCAATAGGATGATTAATTTCTTTTCCGTGAATTAAACAATATTTTTTTTTTATCAGTTTTAATTAGTTCTAGACTTTTCCAGTGATCTGAAATAATTCCTTGTACTTTATTTTCCTTTAAAAATTCGTTAACTAATTGAGCTTTTCTGATTTTTCTTAAAAATTTAATACCGCCAACCCTTTCAATAGAAAAATTTTCATTTTTATCAAATTCTTTATGATTTTTTTGATAATCTGCGAAAACTTTAACCATGAAGTTTCTAGACATCTCTTTGGTTAGACCCCACATTAAACTTTGCATGCCACCTAATTCTGGTGGAAAAGCTCTAGTTAAAATTAAAAACATTAATTATTTTTCCACTTAATACCACAGCCCGCACTTGGAATTTGTTTCTCAGGTCCTTTTCCAGTCTCAGCAATTTGCTTCATTGATTTGTAAAGATCACTTTCACCATCTCTAACTGGAACTAAATTTTTAAGCTCTCTTAACCTTCCTCTATATTGAAGTTCTAGATTTTTGTTATAGCCAAAAAAATCAGGGGTACAAACAGCATCATAAGTTTTTGCAATTTCTTGTGTTTCATCATTAAGATANGGAAAAGTAAATTGATGTTTTTTTGCAAATATGATCATGTTTTCAAATGAGTCTTCAGGATAGTTTTCAGCATCGTTAGCACAAATTGCAACAGAATTAATACCTATTTCTTTCAATTTTTTACAATCTTCAACGATATCTCTCGTTACAGCTTTAACGTAAGGGCAATGATTACATATAAACATTATTAAGGTTCCTTTTTCACCTTTAACATCATCTAACGAAATAATTTTACCATCAGTTGATTTAAGCCTAAAGTCAAAGGCCTTTTGACCAAAATCACATATTGGAGTTTGTATNGGCATAATGTAATAATATATANATTATGTTTTANGATTTAAAAGATAAAAAACCAAAAAACTCTGGCGAAAATTGGGTAGCTCCTAATGCAACGATAATAGGAGATGTTACCTTAGAAAAAAATACAAGTATTTGGTTTAATGCAGTGCTTAGAGGCGATATTGAAAATATTCATATTGGTGAAGGATCTAATGTACAAGATGGGAGCGTTTTACACACAGATCCTGGATGTCCTTTAAAAGTTGGAAAAAATGTTACCATTGGTCATTTAGTTATGCTCCACGGGTGTACTATAGGAGACAATAGTTTAATTGGAATTGGCGCTGTCATTCTTAAATAAAGCTAATATTGGCAAGAATTGTATTATTGGTGCTAAAGCTTTGATAACAGAAAATAAAATCATACCAGATAACTCTTTGGTTGTTGGTTCACCAGGTAAAGTTATTAGAGAAGTTTCAGAAGAAGAAAAAAAAGCAGTATTTGAAAACACAAAACATTATCAAGATAATTGGAAAAAATATTCGAAATCAATTTTTTAAAGGAGTTAAATGTCGGCAGGATATGTAATAGCACAATTGAAAATAACTAATCCTGAAAATTATAAAGAGTATATTGAAAAAGTGAATCCAATTATAAAAAAATTTGGTGGAGAATATTTGGTTAGAGCTGGTGAATTTCAAATTTTTGATGGGGAAACAAAATTTCCAAGAATAATTATTCTTAAATTTCCGAGCTATGAAAGAGCTCTTGATTGGTATAATTCTGAAGAGTACAAACCAATAAAACAAATAAGATTAGATAATGCTGAGGGAACAAATATAATAATTAAAGGATTATGAAAAAAATATTTATAGTTTTTATCGCTTTAGTTTTTTATTCTACTTCAGTTGTCGCTGTTGAAAAATTTAAGTTCAAATATAACTTGCATGAAAATTTACCAAAGAAGTGGATTTCAGAATTCAATAATATAATGAATATTGTTCAAGAAGTTATGCCTATAAATGAGAACACTAACCATTGGGTTAAAAATAATATGACATTAATGAACATGAAACAGGGCTATGGAATGGACATTTATGCATGGAAAAGTACAAAAAATCCTTTTCCAGAAAAGCGTGCTAATATGAAGTACTCAGGTCTTGAAGGAATTAATTCACCCGCACCATGGGTGCAATTAGACATAAACCCAAATGATTTAAAAAGTTCAGCAAATAAAATTCGTACTTACTCTGTTATTGTTCATGAATATTTTCATGTTTATCAAAGAGCACTTTCTCATGACAAAATTTTAGATAGAAACTCTCCAAAATGGTTATTTGAGGGGGGTGCTAAGGTTTTAGAGGAGATTTATTTAAAGCAATATTATGAAAAATACCTTTTAAAGAATGATCTTAAGCAAAGTGATAATTGGAGTATTAAAAGGGTTTCCAAAGAACCTAAATTATATGAAAAATATAATACATCACCACAAAAAAAAGGATTTGATAACAATTACTCAGGCTCTGCATTCATAGTTCTGGCCCTAGTTAACGAGTTAAAAAAAAATAATATTTCTGAAGAAAAAGCATTTGAGTTGGTTTTTAGAGAATTCTGGATACAGAGAGGCAAGCAGCCTCAAGGCTGGAATTGGCAACCATCTTTTAAAAATACTTTTGGAATGAGTCATGATGAATTTTATGAAAGATTAAGTAAATACAAAAGAAAAGATCTTAAAAAAATACTCCCAAGGAAGACATTAAAGATACAGGATATTTTTAGTTAATGAAAAAACTTTTAGTAATTTTAACAATTTCTTTAATTTCTCAATTATCTCAAGCAAACGAAAGATTTATACCACTTGAACTATTTACAGGTGGAGAAATTCGTGATGATACAGAAATTAAATTTACAAAAGCCAATTTGGTCTTTGGAGAAAAGAAAAGAAAAAAAATAGTAGGACCTGAAGATTGGAAAAATCCAAATACAGGTAAGATAATTAAAGTTTATAAAAGAACAAGAAAAGGTCAAAGTGGAGTAAAAACCCAATATTTTACTGTTACTAATGATGGACAATGTATTGGAAGAGTTTGGGATAGTAGGCGTGGAGGAAGAATAATTGTAAACGGATGTAAATTTCCCTTAGGATTTTGGAAAGAAGGTGAAAAAAGATCATTTAACGGATCTTCTGGAGGAAAGACAAGAAAAATTGAATTAACTATTTTAAAACTAGGAAAAAAACAAAAAGATAAAATAAAATTTAATTGGAAACTTTACGATGGAGCTGGAAAATTAATGGATGACAATGATTATACATTTTCTGCTGGTAGAGCAATGACAAAGCTTAATGATAAAAAAATATCAAAATGAAAAAAATAGTTAGTTATTTAATTAAATAAGAGATCGTTAATCGAATAAACTATCAACCCAATAATAATAATTAATAGAATTAAAAAAGAAATTGTTCCACTTAAATGAGCTTTTATTCTTGTTTTTCCTTCTTTAAATTTTTTAAAATGAATGCTGCCAAATCTCATTACAGCTAAACCTAAAATAATAAGAAATGCTGTAAATATATATCCAGTAACCATCTATGGAACTAACCAGGTGTCTTTATTGTTTTCCAGATTAAACTTTGCTCTTCGGTGGCCTTTAGCTGCTAAATAAAGCCATTCTATAGATTTGATCTTACACTGAATGACAGTAAAGTTTTTGTAACCTTCTTCACTTTGTTCTTTTGTATAATCAAAATTATCTAATTCTGGTTTTAAACCTGAAGTTGGAATATCAGACTCTGTTCCGGGCCCATTATCAACTAAATAACATTTTCTACTTATATGCTGTGTTTTAGACCAAGATTCTTTTGTTACATCATTATTGTGATTAATAATACATTCTACTTTTAATCTGACCTGTATCTTTTCATCTTTATCATAAAATAACATTGCAGCATTTTTATTTGCATTTAGTTTTTCTATTTTGTCTGATCGAATGTCACTATGATATTGTACTAAATTATTTAATTGGTCTGACTTTCTTAAAACTACAATTCTTCCATCTAGATCAGATTGATCGCCACAAATAAATACTGGTATTCTAAAAGGTGAACTTCTGTCTTTAACAGCATTGTCTAGCATTGACCAAATTTTCTTTTTGATCTCTGCAAAGTCCTCGTAATACGGAACTGTATCAGTCACGAAATTATTTTTTCTTTTTTAGTCTAGCAATTAAACCTGAGCTATCCCAACGATTTCCACCCATTTGTTGAACTTCAGCATAATAACCATCAATAATTTCTGTTATAGGAACAGGTGAACCATTTTTCTTTGCTTCTTCAATTGCAATTTTTAAATCTTTTCTCATCCAATCAATAGCAAAACCATAATCAAACTTATCATCCGTCATAGTTCTGTATCTATTCTCCATCTGCCATGATTGAGCAGCACCCTTAGATATTGTTTCCATAACTTTATCCATATCTAAACCAGCGTTTATTCCAAAATTAATTGCCTCTGATAAACCTTGAACTGTTCCAGCAATACACATTTGGTTCATCATCTTTGTTAACTGCCCACTTCCACAAGGACCAATTAATTTTACTTTTTTACTGTAACAATTAATTACAGGTTCAGCCTTTTTAAACACTTCTTCATCACCGCCAACCATTACTGTTAGTATTCCGCCTTCAGCGCCAGCTTGTCCTCCCGAAATAGGAGCATCTAAAAAACTAAACCCTTTATCATTTGCTTTTTTATTTAATTCTCTTGATACTTCTGCAGATACAGTTGAGTTATCAATAAAAATAGACCCAGCTTTTGCTGTGTTAAATAATCCATTTTCTCCAGTTGCTACTTCTCTTAAATCATCATCATTACCAACACATGTGAAAATAAAATCGGCACCATCTGCAGCCTCCGCAGGTGTATTGGCCATTTTACCTTTATATTCACCAATCCATTTTTCAGCTTTAGATTTAGTTCTATTAAAAACAGTTACATTGTGTCCGGCTTTTGATATATATCCAGCCATTGGGTAGCCCATAACCCCAAGACCTATGAAAGCAACATTACAAGTCATAATTTTTTTCTATGTTTAAAAGTTTAAGTTTAAAAGTAATTGTATTTGGTTTTATTTTTACATTTTTTTCAAGTTTTGGACAGAGTTTTTTTCTTGGCCTATTTAATTCTAGTATTAGAGACGCCTTATCAATTACACATGGACAATTTGGCTCAATTTATGCATCAGCCACTTTANTAAGNAGTATTGTTTTAGTTTGGATTGGAAAAAAAATTGATGACGTAAACATATTAAANTTTGCNTCNTATGTAATNATTTTTNTNTCNGCTTCNTGNTTTATATTTTCAAAAATTTCATCNGTTATTTTTTTATTTGTAGGAATTTTTTTAATGCGATTAGCTGGACAAGGTTTATCAAGTCATACAGCAACAACAACCATATCTCGTTTTTTTGAAAAAAATNGAGGCAGAGCTTTAAGTACAGGTTGGTTAGGTTTGTCATTGGCTGAATTTATAATGCCAGTTTTAATTGTTTTTTTATTAACTTTTATAGANTGGAGAGATATTTGGGTTTCAATNTCTATTTTNGTTATAATNGTTTTACCTGNTGCAACNTTTNTTTTAGTNAAAGAGNTTAANCTNGATACTAGAGAAGAANCTAAAATTGAAGAGAANAATAAAGAAATTAAACAATGGAAAAGAATAGAAGTTTTAAAAGATTATAGATTTTACATNATTTGTATGACGATGTTAGCAATGCCATGGATTGCAACAGGATCTTTTGTTTATCANTCTTTTATATCTTCTTCNAAAGAGTGGGGACCTTATGTGATTGCNCAATCATTTATGGCTTACTCTATTTTATCAGTAATTACTCTTTTTATATCTGGTTTTTTAATTGATAAATTTTCNAGTAGAAAATTATTAATCTATATGAATATCCCACTTCTTTTTGGTACTGTAGTTCTTTATTANTTTAATGCACCNCTTTCNTCTTTTGTATTTTTTGGTTTGGTAGGCGTCACCAATGGTTTGGCAAACGTGCTTGGTTCCTCAACTTGGGCTGAGATTTATGGTGTTAAATATATTGGGTCTATAAAAGCCTTAACAACTGCATTGATGGTATTTTCAACAGCATTTGGTACGGCTCTATTTGGCTTTCTGATTGATATTGGNTTTTCAATTGAACAGATAGCCGTTGTTTCAGGNACTTATATCTTTGGNTCAATTATTCTTCTTTATTTGGTTAAAAATAAGTTAAATCCTCATTATTTATAAAAATAGCCCTTGATTTTTAAAGACTCACTGTGTAGATACTCCGCATGGCTAGAGTTACCGTAGAAGANTGTATAGATAAAGTAGAGAGTCCTTACGAATTAGTACTTGTTGCTAAAGAAAGAGCTACTCAACTTAATGCAGGAATAGAACCAACAATTGATAGAGATAACGATAAAAATACAGTTATTTCATTAAGAGAAATTGCCGAAGAAAAAATTAAAGTTTCAGATTTAACTGATAGCGCCGTTTACAAACTTAGAAAACATGTTGAGCAAGTTGACGATACTGCTGAGGATGATGAAGAAATAGGTGATGATTTTGAAAATCTATATAAAGGTGAAATTTCAAAAAGTGGTACNCCAATTTTACCATCTAAAAGAGCAAGAAAAACTCCAGAAAAAATTCAAGTAACAAAAGAAGATTTGGCTGAGCTATCTGAAACAGCTACAGCAGAAGTTGATAATTCAGTAGGAGAAGAAACGATGAATGAGCAAGGAGAAGTTTCTTTAGATGAAGTATCAGAATCAGAAAATCAAGAAGCAGACGTATCTTCAGATGACACTGAAGCTTCAAACTCATAAAAAAATAATATAAAGTTATACCATGAATAGGAAAGTATCAGTTGCTCCTATGATGGATTGTACAGATCGTCATGAACGATTTTTTCTNAGATTAATATCCAAAAACACTCTTCTTTANACTGAGATGGTAGTCGATGAAGCTATAAATAGAGGAGATAAAAAAAAGTTATTGGAGTTTAATATTAATGAGAAACCTGTAGCACTTCAATTAGGAGGNTCTTCTCCAAAACTTTTAGCNGAAGCCACTAAAGTAGGTGAAGATTTTGGTTATGATGAAATCAATCTAAACTTAGGTTGTCCTAGTAAAAAAGTTGAAAAAAATAGATTTGGAGCTTGTTTAATGAAAGAGCCCAATTTAGTTGCAGATTGTTTAAGTAAAATGCAATCAGTCACAAAATTACCAGTAACTATTAAAACAAGAATTGGTTACGATGATGTGGAAGATTACGAAAATTTACATANTTTTATTTCTACNCTNAAAGCAACTGGAGTTAAAACTTTCATCATTCATGCAAGAAAAGCAATGTTGGGTAAATTTACACCTAAGCAAAATTTAAATATTCCACCTTTAAAATATGAATATGTTTATAAATTAAAAAAAGATTTTCCTAATGAAGAAATCATTATCAATGGAGGAATAACTTCAGTAGATGAAATAAAACCTCATTTAGAAAAAACTGATGGTGTCATGATTGGAAGAGCTGCCTATCATACTCCTTATTTATTAGCGGATATTGAAAGAGAAATATTTAAAAATGATGATGTTCCAAGTAGACAAGATGTAATTGAGCAGCTTATTCCTTATGTTAAAGAAGAATTAAAAAAAGGAACAAGATTAAATCAAATCATGAGACACACTCTTGGTTTATTTCACGGTCAAACAGGTGCAAGTTATTGGAAAAGGTATTTAAGCGAAAACATGTGTGTAAGAGACGCTGATGTTAAAAAGATTGATCACATCATGGATAAAATTAAATACAACAATGTAGATACTAGAGTAGGGCAGTCTGCTTAATTCAATTTTAACAAACGAATACAGTTATATTATTTTATTAATGGCCTTGACAGCTATACCGGTAGGTTTTGTGGCTGGATTATTTGGTATTGGTGGAGGGTTGATAACTGTTCCATTTTTATATTTTATTTTTGGTTCTTTAGAAATTGATCCTCAATATATTATGCACCTTGCCGTCGGAACTTCTTTTGCAATTATAATACCAACATCTACAGTTTCAGTTTTAACTCATCACAAATTTAAAGCAGTTGATTTTGATATTGTTAAGAATTACGGTCTATTTGTTGTACTAGGTGTTGTTGTTGGTACTGCTTTTGCAGCTTCTTTAAAAACTAAATCTTTAGTTTTATTTTTTTCAATTATGATTTTATTTTTAGGAATTTACTTATTGTTAATAAAAGAAAAGGAACAAAACATAATTGTTAAAATGAAATTACATCTAAAAGTAATTCTTGGTTTTATTGTTGGGTTTATATCTGCTCCTATGGGCATAGGAGGAGCCGTAATGAATGTTCCTATCCTTAAGTTTTTTGGTTATTCAATAAATAAAGCCATTGGAAGTGCAGCAGCTATAGGTTTTTTAATTGCTTTATTTGGAGCAATAGGTTTTTTAATTTCAGGAAATTATTTAAACTCAAGTCTACCTCTAAGTATTGGTTTTATAAATATACCAGCCTTTTTAATATTTATACCAATTACAACTTTCATGGCTCGGATAGGAGCTAAAACAGTACACAGTATTGATAAGAATAAAATTAGTAAGTTTTTTGGAATTTTTCTNTTAGTGGTNTCGNTTAAATTTTTTTACGAATACTTAAAATTATAACAAGCAAAAAAAAAGAGGTGACTTCAGTCTCCCTCCATCACCTCACAAATTTAAATTAAGTGATTCTTTACATTTTTATGAACACTTATTAGTTGAAAATGTACTTTATCAACTAATAAATATAAGTACTAACAATTTAAAGTTGTATTTAGATTTTTGAAAAACTCAATTTAGCCATACATCATATTTAGAGTTTTAATACTAATTGATACTTTTAATTATGGTTTCAATAAAAGACATTAATAAAAAAATCAAAAAAAATTTATTTGATCCATTAGATAAATCAAAAAATAAATTCTCTTCATTTCTAGAGAATATCAAAAAAAACAAAGTTAAAAAAGATCTGGCGCTGCAAAAACAATTAGAAAAAGAAAAAAAAAGAGAATTAATTTTAGAAAAAAAATTAGCGAAAAAAGCTAAACAAGATGAATTAAAAGAAGAAAGAAAGAAACTTCTTTTTCAAAAAAAATTAATCATTGAAAATGAAAAGCAAGAAAAAAAGAATGAAGAGAAAAGACAAAAAATAGAAGCTCAGAGAATTAAAATAGAACAGAAAAAAATTAAAGACGAAGAAACAAGAAAACTTAGAGAGGAAGCAAGAAAGCTTAAGCAAGAAGAATTAAGGCTTAAAATGTTAGAAAGACAAAGAATTAGAGAAGAAAATTTTAAAATTAAAGAGGAAGAATTAAAAAATAAAGAAATTGAAGCTCAAAAGAGAAGAGATGAAAAAGAAAAAGAAAGACAAGAAAAAATAAGATTAAAAGAAATTGAAAG
>FUFK010038721.1_pt1 | contig 15233 bp, 12 predicted proteins | sample 1021851 | NCBI WGS metagenome assembly FUFK01 (sample SAMEA51879418, study PRJEB19060) | metagenome | reverse complement strand
GCGATAAGTTATCTAACGATGTAACTATTGCAAATGATTTAACAGTTGCAGGAAACTTAGTAGTTACAGGTAGTACAACACAAACAGGTGCAACAGTATCTAATTCTAATTTTCAATCATTATCTAATAATAATAGTGGTAATGCTACAGACTTTGGTTTCTTTGGTAAATATGTAGAATCTAGTACAACTAAATATGCAGGTTTATTTTATGATGCTTCTACTGATAATACCTTTAGATTATTTGTAGATACACAAACAGAACCTAGTACAACAGTTAATACAAGTGCTACAGGATATGCAGTAGGAACATTAGTAGCAAATGTAACAGGTGATGTAACAGGTAATGTGTCAGGAACAGCAGCTACAGTAACAGGTGCAGCCCAATCAAACATTACAAGTCTTGGTACTCTTACAACTCTTACCGTTGATAATGTAATCATTAATGGTACAACAATAGGACATACTTCTGATACAGATTTAATGACTCTTGCTGATGGAGTATTAACAGTAGCTGGTGAAGTAGATGCTACAAGTTTAGATGTTTCAGGCGATATAGATGTTGACGGTACTGCTAACTTAGATAACACAGACATTGATGGTACGCTTAATACTTCAGGTGTAGTAACTTGTCAAACTTCAGCAAATATTTCTCAAGTAGCTATTAGTTCAAGCTCTAATGCAACAGCTTGGGATGCTGCAGCAGCAGCTAATGCATATTATAGTACAAGTGAAAACACAACTATATCTGCACCTAGTAACGCAACAGAAGGAGCTATTATTAGTATTGAGATAGCTCAAGGTGGTACAGCTAGAACAGTTGCTTGGAATACAGTATTTGAATTTGCTTCAAGTACAGCTCCTACAGTTACTGCTACAGCCAATAAAACAGATATATTTGCATTTAGATATAATGGGTCTGTATGGCAAGAAATAGGCAGAACTCAAAATATGGCACAAACTTAATAATCTATGGAAGTATTACAACGTACAGCTAATCGTGGAAGTATATCTACTGGACTTTATGAGATTGATAACTCTTTGTTAGTTGAAGCTGATGATAGTGATTCTATACAAAAATCATTTAGTTCAGCAGGAAATAGAAAAACTTGGACTTTAAGTTTTTGGTTTAAAAGAACTGAACTTGGTGCTTCTATGAGACTTTTTGAAGCATGGGATGGTAGTAGTGTGGGAACTTCAGGTTTATTTGATGCTAATGACCAATTTCTCCTAGACCTTAATTCAGGCTCTAACTATTTTACTTCTACAGCTAAATTTCGTGATACAGCAGCATGGTATCACTTTGTAATCAGAGTTGATACAACATCAGGAACAGCATCAGAAAGAGCAAGAGTTTATGTTAATGGAGAAGAATTGGAAGGTTCTTGGAACTCTAATATTGGACAAAATACAGACCTAACTTGGAATCTAAATGCAACACATTATTTTGGAGTATTTCATCAAAGTTCTGGTTTTGTTTCAGGTTATTACGCTGAAATAATTAATGTAGATGGAACTTCACTTGCTCCAACAGCTTTTGGAGAAACAAATAGCGATACTGGAATATGGGTTCCCATAGATGCAAGTCCTACTTATGGAACAAATGGTTTTAAATTAGAATTTAAAAGTTCAGGAAGTTTAGGAACAGATACAAGTGGAAACAGCCATACTTTTATTTTAGGCAGTATAGTAGCAGCAAATCAAGCAACCGATACACCTACTAATAACTTTTGTACTTGGTTGTCCGATGGGACTCTTTTTAATTCAAGCACAGATAACATGACATTTAGTGAAGGTGGAACTCAAATTAACACTAGAGCAGGTACAGGCTGGACAGCAGTTTACCCCACACAAAGTTTTGCTGGTGGTAAATGGTACATGGAAGTTAAAGTGAATGAAAATTCTGCAACAAATATGTATGGTGCTATGCCAGTAAGAAGAATAAACAGCTTAAAATATCAAGAATATTATCATGGACAGGATGTTGATGGTTCTATTGGTTTATATGCAAACAACGGACAAATATATTGGGGTACAGCAAGTAGTGGAGGAACGGGTAGTGCGTTATCAGCAGGAGATATTGTAGGACTAGCAATAGATATGGAAAATTACAAAATGTATTTTGCAGTTAATAATACTTATGTTGAAAGTGGAAACCCAGCAGGTAATTCTAATGGTAGAGATATTGAGCAAGAGCCTTATGTTTTTTCTGTTGCTCACTACACAACAACCACAGCAGAGGACACAAACTTTGGTGGTTATACTGCAATGTCAAACACTCATACTAATACTGATGAAAATGGCTATGGTAGTTTTGTTTATGCACCACCATCAGGCTTTTTAGCAGTTTGCACGAAAAATCTTGCAGAAAACGGAGGTTAAATGGCAGCTTATACAACAATAGACGACCCATCAGAATATTTTCAAGTAACTACTTGGACTGGTAATACAACTGCACCAAGAAGTATAACCAATGATGGAAATTCTAATTTACAGCCCGATATAGTTTGGGGTAAAAATAGAACCACCACTGGCACAGACCATGAATTATATGATTCAACTAGAGGAACTGGAACTAGCTATAATTTAAAACCTAATAGTACAGTACAGGAAGGTATAAGCACTACTTATGGTCAATTAACATCTTTTGACACAGATGGGTTTACAGTTAACGCTGGTGGAACTAATGATGATTTTTGGAATGAAAATGGTTCAGAGTTTGTAGCTTGGCAGTGGAAAGTTAATGGTGGCACAACTGCAAGTAATACTGATGGAGATTTAACATCAACTGTGCAAGTAAATACTACAGCAGGAATTTCTATTTTTACCTATACAGGTAAAGACCCCATTGAGCCATTAGACATAGGTCATGGATTAGGTTCTGTTCCTGATGTGTTTATTATTAAAAGAAGAAATGGTGGTAGTAGAAATTGGGGTTATTATCATAAAGATATGGCAGCTACTCCACAAAACAATTATTTAAGATTAAACTCAGCTAACGCAGTTGCAGCAGCTTCTACTTGGTGGCGTAATGAAGCACCAACCAGTTCAATAATAAAAACAGGTGAACAAGCTGATATAAACCAACCAAATGATACTTTTGTAGGTTATGCTTTTAAAGGTATTCAAGGGTTTTCAAAGTTTGGTAGTTACGAAGGTAACGGAGATGCAACAAATGGTCCTTTTGTGTATCTAGGATTTTCTCCTGCTTTTGTAATGATAAAAAATACTGAAACAGCAAATAGACCTTGGTATATGTTTGATAATAAAAGAAGGACTTTTAATCCAAATGGTTTGTTTTTAAGGGCTAATACAAGTGATGGAGAAGCAAATGACCAAGCAATAGATATGTTAAGTAATGGATTTAAAATAAGACCTGATGCTTTAGGTAGTTATGGAACAAGCTCACTAAATCATAGTGGTCAAACAATGATATATATGGCATTTGCAGAAAATCCATTTACGACATCAACAGGAATCCCAACAACAGCGAGGTAAAATATGTGGGCTTTAGTCGAATCAAATAACGTAACACAGGTCTATACAAGACCTAAAGCATTAACTATAAGTGATGTAAACTATCCTAGTAATATATTTACTATGTGGTCTGCATCTGAGTTAGAAGCTATTGGGATTTATGAGGTCGTTATTGACAACACAAATCTTAAAGATAGTAAGTATTATACAAATACTAACCAATCGTTTAACTTTGCAGACGGTACAGTCACTGCAAGTTATGGTACAGCTACAGCTTTACCTTTAGACGATGTGCTTTTTACAGCACAAGACGAAACCGATGGTTTAGGTACAGAAGGCGATGTAAAACAAAAAGGAATCCGTCAGGGTCATATAGATGCTATCAACGCACAAGCCGGTGGTATCTTACAACCTACAGACTGGATGGTTATACGTGCACAAGAAGGTGGTACAGCAGTGCCTAGTTCTATTACAACTCAAAGAGCTGCAGTAAGAACTAAGGCTAATGCTATGTGTACACAAATAACAAACGCTGCAAACGTAGATGCTTTAGCAGCTTTGTATGTGTATTCAAATACTGGTACAGAATCAGACCCAGTATACACAAGACCACTAGGTGAATTACCATCTGTAGGCTAAGATGGAAATCTCAGCATACATTATATGGAATGTTTTTGTAACTCTTGTCCTAGCTCCAATAGTTTATGGCATTAGACAAAACTCTGCAGAGATTAAAAGACAAGACATCTTGTTAAACAAAACTCGTGAAGAGATTGCAAGAGAATACGTAACTAAAAATGAGCTAAGAGATGATATGTCTAGACTCATGGAAAGAATAGATAAAATCAGTGAAAAACTTGATAAGCTTTTTGAGGTAAAGTAAAATAGGGTATATAGGATTTAACAATGGCAAATAAAAGAAAAAATAGAAAAAGATATAACAAAGGAACTAGGCAAGACTATACTCAAGGAGGTAGAGTTGGATATCGTGAAGGTGATGAAATTATTGTAGACCCTAGAACAGGAAGAGCAGTACAAAATACACAATTTGGACAAGCTACTCCAGCACCTACTCCAGCACCTACTCCAGCACCTACTCTTGCACCACAACCCGACATGATTGCAGAAGATTTTGTTATGCCTGATAGAGATACACTTGAAAGAATTGGACGAGAAGCTGTTAATAGAGATTTAGGTAGAGGTGGTTATGGACCTCCGGGTCGTACTCCAGCCCCTACACCTGCTCCAACACCCGCCCCTACACCTGCTCCAACACCTGCTCCTATAAATGAAACAGAAGAGCAAAGAAACGCAAGGTTAGAAAGAGAAAAAATAGAAGAAGCTGCTAGAATTAGAGCTTTAAAAGATGACGAAAAAAAAGCAGAGTTTGAAGCTGAAAGACGAGCAAGATTAATTGAAACAGGTTTGTCTGCTCAAGAAATGGCAGCAGGAAACATACCTGAAAGTTCTTTACCAAAAGCTGATGTAGTGTCTGTTCCAACAGGGCCAGAACTAGAATCAGAAGCAATACAATTAGCAAAAAGAAAAGGAGTAACTCCCGAATATGTTCAAGAAGTAGGCTTAGAAAATGTAAGACTCATGGAAGATGTGTCTACAGTATCAGCACCTACAACATTAGAAGCTTCTACATTTGCAGCAGAACAAATAGCTAAAGAAGATGCTCCTTCTTTTACTGCAGCACAAACTGAAATTCAAGAAGAAGCACTAGCTAAAGCTGCTAATGTTGATAAAGTTGCACCTATTGTAGGAGCTCAAGTAGAAATTATTTCAGGTGCTTTAACAGAAAGAGTTATAGGTACATTAAGTGAAGATGCAAAATCTGTTGCAGTTAGAAATACTGGAAGTTCACTAGCAAGAGTTACAAGGGCTAAAAAACAATTAGCAAAAGCTGGATTAAGTGATGCAGATATAACAGAGCTTGGTAACGACCCAGAAGCTTTAGAAGCAAGAGTTGCAGACTTTAGTGAAAGTGAACGTGGTATTATTGAAGGTCTTCCAGAAGAAGCTTTAGTATCTAACCAAATAGATACTTTACTAAGTGGAATTGAAGACGGTGAAATTCCAACATGGGCTGCTCCTGCTGTTGCTAATGTAGAAGCTATGTTAGCTAAACGGGGCATGGAAGCTTCTACTGTAGGTAGAGATGCTTTATTAAATGCTATTATTCAATCAGCGTTACCAATTGCACAATCCAATGCACAAGCTATTCAAGCTAGTGTTAGTCAACAAAAAACTATTGAAGCTCAAGAGTCTGAAGCTAATGCTGCTAGAGGACAACAAACAGCAATAACAAATGCTCAAACTGTTTTTCAAATGGATATGGCTCAGTTTAGTTCTGACCAACAAATAGCATTATCTAATAGTAAGTTTTTACAAACTGTAGGTATTACACAAGCTAACTTACAACAACAAGCTACAATTCAAAATGCTGTTCTTATGTCTCAAGCTAACTTAGCTGATGCAGACTTTTATCAAAAAGCTCAGATACAAAATGCTCAAGCATTCTTACAAACAGATTTAACAAATCTTAGTAATGAACAACAAGCAGTAGTTTTAAGAGCTCAACAAGACCAACAAAGACTTCTTAGTAATCAAGCTGCAACTAATGCAGCAAGACAATTTAATGCTGCTAGTGAAAATCAAACACAACAGTTTATGGCAAACTTAAATACTCAAATAGAACAGTTTAATGCTCAACAATTAAACGCAGCAAGTCAGTTTAATATTCAACAACAAAACGCTGCTGAAGGTAGAAGAATACAAAACCAAGTTGAAATAAACAAAGCTAATGCTGCTATTGTTAATCAAACTAGACAGTTTAATGAAGATGTAGACTTTAGACGTGAATCTTTTAATGCTCAAAATGCACAAGCTATTGAGCAGTCAAATATTACGTGGAGAAGAAATGCAAACTTAGCAGATACTGCAGCTCAAAACGAAGCTAATAGATTGAATGCACAAAATGCATTTAACTTATCTTCAACAGCTCAATCATTTTTATGGCAAGAACTAAGAGACCAAGCTGATTATGATTTTAGATGGGCTGATAGTTCAGCAAACAGAAAGGTACAAGCTATGATAGCTTCTGCTAGTGCTGAAGGAGATGTAGCAACTAATTGGACTACCAATTTTAATAATATATCAAGCACAGTTGATAGAATATTCGGAGGAGGATAAGATGGGATTTTTTTCAAAAGTTTGGAAAGGATTAAAAAAGGGTGTTAAAAAAATAGCACGTGGTATTAAAAAGGTTGTAAAGAAAGTAGGTAAAGCTATTGGAAAACTAGGAATAGTTGGGCAAATAGGTATGATGTTTTTAATGCCTTATGCTATGGGAGCACTTGGAGGTATGTTTGGTGCTACGGGAACTTTGTCTTCTTGGAGTCAAACGTTATTATCGCATTCTAACATAGCTTCAAAAGCATTAGGACACACTCTTAATCTTGTAAATACAGCAGGAACAATGGCGGGTAATGTTTACAACAGCGTTACTGGAGCTATTAGTTCAGCTTTTGATAAAACAGGAAACTTTTTAAAAGGTAGAGGTTTTGTAGCAACTGACCCTGCTAATGTTATAAAGCCCTCAAGTATTATTCCTAAAGACCCTTCAGCTATAGCAGTAGATAAAGGAACTGGAGTTGCATTAGACACTGGAAAAGCATTAGGCTTAGATGCAACTACGGCTGCTCCATTAAGTAAAGATACTATTGCATCTATTGCAAGTGGTAAAGATACTTTAACTGAGCAACTTGCTAAACAAACAGGAACTGAAGTTGCTAAAGATGAAGCTAAAAAAGGATTACTTGGTAGGACTTTTGATAGAATTAAAGCAGATATTAAAGACTTTGATGCTTATGATTATACCAAACAGTTAGCTAAAGGAAGTATAGAGTCTGGATTAGTGGGAGGAGCTAAACAAGCTCTTGCTCAAAAAACAGCAGAAGCTTTTGGTTATCAACAACCCGAAGGAGCTGATTATTACTCTATAGATATTCCATCATTAATGGATATTACAAGGGCAAACCCCGCAGTGTTTGATACTGTAGATTTCTTAGCACACAGTAAAGGTAACTCATATTATGGAACATCCCTAGCAAATCAACCTTTTATTAATAATCTTCTGTCACCAAAAACAGATGCTTATACTGCGTATATGAATCAATTCACACAACAAGTAATGCAACCTACAGGATAAGATATGGAAATGCAACAATATGACCCTAAAGGAATAGAAGCTTTAGCTAACAATACAGGTCGTCCAATTCCTGGACAATCTTTAACAAATAATCCAGATGAGCCTAGACCGTTTGAAACTCCTCCTGAGTTTACAAACTTTAAAGAAGCTTTAGATTATATTGTTACAGAACTTTTACAAGAAGAAGTAATGATACCAATTATTTCTGGTATTGGACAAGACGTACCAATTTCAGATGTTGCAACACAAATGTTATATGTAGGTTTTAGAGAGGGTAAGTGGAATCCCGATTTATTAATGATGCTAGTAGAACCTGTTATGTATGTTCTTATGGCTTTATGTGAAAAGGCTGGTGTTGATTTTAAACTGTATGGTGACGAAGACCAAGATGATACAGATGAAGACCGAGAAGAAATACAGAACTATAGACAAAAGAACTTAGCAGAAGCTGCAAGAGATAAAGTAGGAAACATTAGTAAAGTTCCAACAGGTGCGTTACCTAAAGATATTGTTGAAGATATACAAAGTGTAAACATTTCTCCAAGCTTATTAGAAAAACCACAAGAACAAATGGCTGCTACACCACAGCCCCAACAAAGTTTATTAGGACCACAGGAGTAACACATGGGATTATATGATGACGGAGGAGTACAATTTGCTCAAGAACGAATGGATGAAGCAAAAGCTTTTAAAATTCAACAAGCTAAAAAACAAGAAAAGTTTGCAAAGAAACTAACAGTTTTTGACGGTGCTGTTAAAGGTCTTAATTATTTAGTTAATGCAGCAGCAGATAAAGCTGAACAGAATCAATCTTTTAAAAAGGCTTCATATGAAACTATGATGAAACGTGCAGAAACGTTAAGAACACAAGATGCTGCTAGATTAGAATCTGGAGTATCTAGATTAGATTATTTAACTAATAATATTTATACTAAAATGGTAGACCAAGCAAAAGCAGATTATCCTTTAGCAGACCTTGGTTTAGTTATGAAAGCTTTTAGAGCAGAAGCTAGAAAACTTGCTAAACAAAGACTACCAGAGTATGAAGAAATGATGAATACTGCAAATAACTTTGGAACTTATGAAGACTTTGAAAAAGATTATGCTAAGTCTAGTGAAATTCCACGTTCTATTTTTGGTTGGATGACAAGCGGAGTTAAAAATATAGTTCGAGGTGAAACTGAAGAAAGTATAAAATATAAAGCAGAAAAAGAAAAAGATGCTTTATATGGTACAAAACTATTCGATAAGTTTACAAATCTTGAAAGTTCTTTTAAAGCTTATGATGCTGTCACTAGTTCTCCAATAGATATTAGTAAAGTACTTGAACAAGCTGAAAAAGATAGTTTAATAAAAGGAAAAATATTTGAAAAAGGAGTAACAATTGAACCTTTAACAAGTAAAAGCAGAGGAGTAACTACAACAGAAAGAGTTTTAGTTATTCCTAGAATTAACCCAAGAACAGGAGAAATTAAAGCTGATGAAAGTAGTAATATTAGTTTAGGAAAATCAGTTTCTCGAACTGTTGATGGATACTTAAAAGTTGATGAAGTAAATAAAATTACAGATATGGTTAAGCCAGAATATAGAGATGCGGTTTCTAAAATAATTTATACAAACGGAGAAGCTTTTATTGAAAATGCAGATGCAGCACTACAGTTTATTAATAAAAATCCTGTAATGTTATCTGTTGATTGGGGCGATGAAAAAAATATTGTTGACTCTTTTCAGAAGTGGTATAGCAATCAAATTAAATATTCAACTATTCCACAAGAAGATGGTAACGGAAACATTACTAATGTAAGTATTTCAAGAGAAACAGATACTAAGGGTATATATGAAATTGACCCAAATTATCTAGATAAAGCTCAAGAACTAGGACTAGATGAACAAACAGCTTTTGCTCAATATCAACAGTATGGTACTAATCTTAGTTTAACTAATAAAAGTTATGATAACTCTGATGATGCAATTACAATGGACACAATACTAAATGATGGTTATGAATTAATCTCAAAAGGAATGGATAAAGCACAATTACAGACTTGGAATGATATTCAAAACGATGGTTGGTATGATGTATTTCAAAAACAAATAGATAAAGCTGATGCTGATTATGAAAAAAATAATGACTTAAGACTAAGTTTATTAAGTGCTAATTTTAATATGGGATTAATATATCCTCAATTAAATTTAACTGGCACCTACTCTATTTATAGAGACAACAAAGACAAGAAAATTTATATTAAAGCTAACTAGGAGTTAATCTTGGCATATCGACAAAGTGATATAAGAAGCATGGAAGACACAGCCATTCGTTTTGGTACGGATGCTGGAATAAAACTTGATGCGGAAAGAAAAAAAGACAAAGAAGAAAAAGAAAAAACTGATTATATTCGTTCTACTTTAAATCCATTATATAAAATGGATAAAAAAGAAGCAATGCAATATGCTGCTAAAATGGGAATGAGTGATACAGCTCGTGGTATTGGTCAAGCTTTTTCTAGTGCTATTGGTTGGGACGAAGCTTCTGATTGGTTAAAATCAAAAGACGATACTCTAAGAGCTATCTTTGAAAATGAAGAATATGGTCAAGAAGCTATGATAAACTTTTTAGGAACTGCTGTTGTAGCAGACCCTGTTAGTTATGTTCCTATTCTTGGATGGATTAGTAAAGGAAAAAAAGCAAAAAACTTATGGGATATTACTAAGTATGGAGCAATGAGTGCTGGTATAGTTAGTGGAGCAAGTTATGTTCCAGAAGATTTACCAGGTTTATTTGTTGATGCTGATGCTCCTCAACTAACAAAACGTTTAGAAAATGTAGGACTAGGTGTAGCTGCTGGTGGTGCTTTAACTGGTGCTGGTGCAAAAATAATTGACAAAGTTCAAATTGCTAGGGGTAAAGGAAGTATATTTAAAAACCTAGATGAGATAGACGGAGATGAACTTGTTGATGCAAACGCTAAAAACATTGAGCCTGAAGCCGACAAAATTAAAGTTAATTCAGTAGTTCAAGCACCCGACAGAAAAAACTTAGGTCAAGTTTTACATATAGATGATAAAGGTATTGCAATTGTACAATTTGTAAATAAAAAAACTGGTAAAGTTGCAAGTAAAAGATTTTTTATTGATGACTTACGTTTAAATAAAAACGGAGCTANTGCAAAAACTAAACCAAAAGTTGATAAAGAAGTAAAGAGAGATAATGAAACAAAGTTTATTATTGATAGAGAAACTGACCCTAAAAAACCTTCATACATTACAGGTTGGAGAAATTCTACCTATAGAATTGTAAAAGGAGACAAGCCTAATACTTGGAACGTTACACGAGAAACAACTTATAAAAACCCTATGAGTGACCCAAGTGGGGAAATGCCTATGCCACCTGCTCTTTCTATCAAAGACATTGGAACTTTTAAAACATTAAAAGAATCAAAAGAATTTGTTAAAAGCCAAATTAAAAGAAGAAAGCCTAATGTAATTAAAGATGTAGACAACGATACCACAGACCCAATAAAAAATATCTCTGATAATATAGATGATGAGGTAGCAAATCCAAACAATACACCTAAATTAAAAAATTCTATTTTACAATTTTATCAAGATAGAGTTGGTCGACCTATCACAAATGCAATGTTTAATAATATTGGAGAATCGTTTGGAGGATTAGCTGGAGGTATTTATGGTTATACTTCTGAAGAAGACCCCGAAGCTACTATGATGCAAAAGTTAACTAAAGCGGTAATGTACTCTTTAATGGGAGCTGGTGTTGTAAAAAGTGGTAAATACATAGATGGAAAATTTAATAACAGTGCTTTAACTGAAATGGTTTCTAGAGGAGTAATTGCAGACTATGGTTTAATTCCAGAGTATCTAACAATAAGAACAAACTTTAGATTAAACAAAAATAGAATAGCTGCAGAGTTTTATGATATCCAAAAGAAAGTAGGAACAGAACTTAGCCAAGAACAGAACAAACTTTTATGGGCTATGATGTCTGGAGAAGTAAAACTTTTTGATTCTATCGACCCAAAATTATTAAACTTAAATGATGAAGCACGTACTTTAATTACAAAATATGCTCAAGAATTAATGGATGCAGGATTAATAAGTAAGAAAACTTTTGAAAAAAATAAAGCTACTTATTTAAAAAGAAGTTATTTAAAAAATGCAAAAAATAATAAAGGCTTGTCTGGTAGTCAACAACAAGCAATTAGGATTCTTGGAGATGAGTTAAGACCAAGAGGTTTAGTAGAAACTACTACTCTAAAGTCTTTTAATAAAGCAAACTCAAAATGGAAAAAAGAAGGCTGGGAAATTATTGAAGATGCTACAGTTCCAAAAGGTAAAGTAAAAGTTAGACGAGACTATACTAAAGAAGAACGTATTGAGATGGAAGAAATAGAAGATGCTGCTTATGCTATTGGTGAAACAGGTAGATTGTTTTCTAATGATGTTGCTGCTGTAAGATTTTTTGATGACTTAGCTGAAGATTCTAGATTTGTATTAGATGATGCTGGTTATAAAGCACTACCAGATGAACAAAAAGGAAACTTTATTAAAATGCCTGATGTTCAAATACAAGGAACTACTCAAAATAAATATGGAAAAATTAACGGTCAATACGTAGAACGTAATGTAGCTAGAGATATTAAATCTATTTTTAATATGGTTGACTCCGCAGATGATGGATTTAAAAAGGCCGGAAGAATTGCTAATTCTTTACAAGTCTTGTGGAAAAAAACAAAAACAGCTTGGAATTTAGGAACTCACGTTGCTAATAGTAATTCTAATATTATGCTTTTAGATTTTGCAGATACAGAATTAAAATATCTCGGTAAAGCTGTTAAAGAAATGATGAAAGGAGATAAGTCTAAATTTCATAAAGAAGGAAAAATAGCTGGTATTTATGATGCTAACATGTATGTTAATGAGTTAGCTCAGTCTGGTACAGCAATGCAAGAAGCTATGGTAAAACTTCAAAAGAATTATTCTCCCTCAGGTTTATTAGGATTTGCACAAGATAAATTAAAATGGGCAAAAAAATACACGCTTGATGCTGCTGAAAAAGCTTATCAATTAGAAGATTCAGTATTTAGATTAGCAGTTTACATGGATAGACTTGACAAAGGTTTTAGTCCCGAAGATGCTGCTTTAGAAGCAAGACGTTGGTTTATTGATTATGATATTAATGCTCCTGTTATTCAAGCTTTAAAGAAAACTGCTCTTCCTTTTGTTAGTTATACCTACAGAGTTATTCCTTTATTGGCTGAAGCAGCAGCTATGAGACCTCATAAGTTTGCTAAATGGGCAGCGATTGCTCACGTTACTAATGAAGTAGGACAAGGAATTATGAATGATGATGATGAAGTTGCTCGTTTAACTATGCGAGATAATGCATCTAAACAAATGTTTGGAGTTCCCTTTATGCCTTCTACAACCCTTAGAATGCCTTGGAACTCAGCAGATGATAAACCTATGTTTATAGATGTAAGTCGTTGGATTCCGGGTGGAGATATTTTTGAACAAAAAGATACATCTACTGCTATTCCTTTAGTTCCAGCACCCTTTCAACCAGGTGGTTTATGGTATGATGCTTTATATACTATAGCAACTAAAACAGACCCCTTTACAGGTAATGACATTCCAGGTTTATTACCAGATGATGGTCAAGCAAAAACACTCAAAAAACTTTTAGGTCATTATGTAAGTAAACAAGCACCTAACATGCCTTTTGTTCCTGGTTCTTATTCTAATGACAAATATCAAAAAGCAAAAAGAGCTGAAAGAAGAGGGTTTGATGGAGAGTTAAGAGCTAGAGGTTCTGACTATGCTGCAGAATACAGTCCTTTTGAAGCGATTGTTTATGGATTAGGTGTGAAACTAAGACCTCAAGATATTAATATTAATGAAAAGGTTAAAAAATTAGAACATCAAAAAAAAGTTGAAGAAATAGACAAAGCAATTAAACAAGTCGAAAGAGATTACAGAAATGAAAAAATAGACTTAGAAGAGCTTGATGAAAAAATTCAAGAAATGGAACTAGCAAGACTTAAAGTTATTGCAGAGTATGAAGTTTATGAACGAAAACTAAGAGAAGCTAGGGATAGAAGACGAGCAAGAGATAAAAAAGTTGGTGGTGGTATAGTTGATGTTGATTCTGCTACACCAAAACCCGAACAAAGAAAAAGCAAGTATCTTAACAACGAGCCCTATCAAATAGAAACTTTACAAGATGCTTTAACTAGACGTAAATTTAATAAAGAGCAATAATATGAATATAGAACAATGCAAAGCTGAAATCAAACGACACGAGGGCGAAGTCCTAGAGATTTATATGGATAGTTTAGGCTATAAAACTCTAGGAGTTGGTCATCTATGTCAACCTAACGACCCAGAATACAACTGGAAAGTTGGTACACCTGTATCCCAAGAAGTAGTTGACATGTATTACGAGGATGATTTTAACAAGCATTATAAGGAAGCTATACATGTGTTTGGTAGCCAAGAAGATTTTTATAAACTGCCTGAAAAAATACAACATGTCTTAGTCAACATGTGTTTTAACTTAGGTGGTTCAAGACTTTCAAAGTTTAGAAATATGCTACAGGCTTGTAGAGAACATAATTGGGATAGAATGGCTGCAGAAATGCAAAACAGTCGATGGTTTACTCAAGTAGGTAGACGTAGCATTGAGCTACAGCAGGTTGTCCTTGACCAATAATGTTACTCTATACCGAAAAACAACTCGATGTTGCATATCGAATAGACTGTAAAGCTCGAACAAAATGTAATGAGTCTTGGCTTAAACGTGAAGACTTTAGACCACTGTACGAAGATTTAGTAGAATCGTATATGGTTGCTTATACGAAAAATAATCCTACTCAAGAAAGTATTCCAGAGTATTTATTAGATTCTATAAACGATTTACTTGAATCAACCTTAACAATAGATAAATAATATGTTTCCATTTGAAATTATAACAATGCTTGGTTCTACTTTAATTAGTAGTTTATTAAGTCTTTGGTCACAGCGTATAAAAGCTAAACAAGATGAGCAAAAGATGTTACTACAAAGAGCTGAGTTTCAACAACAAGCTGTTGATGCTGCAAGAAATGTAGAGAANGTAGGGTTTCAATGGACNAGACGTATTATNGCNTTATCATCTATNTTTGCNATAATNATATTNCCAAANTTAGTNGCAGTATATTATCCGGATGTAGATGTAACAGTAGGATACACATTATTTCAACCAGGCTTTTTATTCTTTACCGATGGTAGAGAAGTTTTTCAATGGATAACATTTCAAGGCTTGGTAATAACACAATTAGATACAAACCTTGTATCAGCAATAATAGGCATGTACTTTGGTGGCAGTCTAGTTAAAAAATAATAGAGGGCATTATGCAAAACAANAATATGATGGGTGGCTTTAGTGGAGACATGGATAGAAATGAGGTAGAAATTGACCTTAATAAATTCATGGCTTTGCTACAAGAAAAGTCAGAATTAAAAGATAGGATAAGAGAGTTAGAAGA
>FUFK010047363.1_pt1 | contig 15234 bp, 12 predicted proteins | sample 1021851 | NCBI WGS metagenome assembly FUFK01 (sample SAMEA51879418, study PRJEB19060) | metagenome | reverse complement strand
TTTCTTCTTCTATTTCTTCTTCTGGTTCATCAAAATTAATGAATGGATTAAGCTGGATAAGGTTCAAGATCAATTAGTAATTTCTCCTCCATTAGAAAAATCATCTTATGAAATTAAACCTCTAACTGGAGTNACAAANAAAGTNTTTTTAANNTTTTTNGANAGNNTAGNNNCTGANACNACNTANACNATTAANTTTGGNAATAGNATNNAGGANAATAATGANANTAATCCTNTNACATTTTTNAGCTATACGTTTTCTACAGGNGAGACAATCGACTCTCTTTATNTTAGGGGGAATACTAAAGATGCATTTAGTCAAGANTCNGATGAATTTATATCNCTTCAATTGTATCGCNTAGATTCATTATTTAAAGACTCCATAATTTTTNANGATAAACCNACATATATTTCCAATACACTTGATTCAACNAATTATAAATTTCAAAATTTAAAAGAAGGAAAATATTTNTTAATTGCATTAAAAGATGTANATAATAATTATTTTTTTGATCCTTTTTTTGATAAAATTGGATTTATAGACTCACTGATAACTCTACCCAGAGATTCAGTTATTGATCTAAAACTTTTTAAAGAAGAAACTGAAATAATATGGGATAAGCCTCACTTTATTAATAGCGAAAAAATTGGATTTGGTTATTACGGAAAATTAGATTTAGATAAAATAAAAATTGAGTCTAATATTCCTGATTCAGTTAATTATGTGTTTATAAAAGAAAAAGAAACTGATACTCTAAATCTTTGGCTTTCAAGAAATAGCTTTGATTCATTGAATTTTAGTTTAATTGAGACTGATACAACNAAACTTACAACGGTAAAATTTGATAGAAAAAGAGATAGTTTAATTGACTCTTTAAATATAAGCNCAAAGACGGTTTCCGTAATCCATCTTAAAGAGTCATTTAAGATTTCATCAAACATTCCGTTAAATAAGATTGAAGACTCACTTATTACTATCAGAGATATTGANTCACTTATTATACCGTTTACAACAAGTATTAACGATAGGTTAGATGAAATCGATATTGATTTTGAAGTTTCACCATCGGACGATTATAGTATATTTATAAAACCAAGAGCAATTAAAGATATTCGAGGAACAGAAAATGACACCTTACAGTTCAATGTTGTTAGTCAAACTTTAGAAGATTATGGAAATGTTTTTCTTGATGTTATATCAAATAATGATTCTAAATATATCCTTCACTTGTTAGACTCTAATTCTAATATTATTAGAGAGTTTAATAATGTTACAAATTCAACATATACTTTTGATTATATAAGACCTGGAAAATACACTTTTAGATTAATTGAAGATCTAAACTCAAATGATATTTGGGATACTGGAAATTATTTAAAACAAGTTCAACCTGAACCAGTATATTATTTTCCTAATGAGCTTGATGTTAGGGCAAATTGGGATCTTAATGAAACATTTAATTTAAATCTTTTAAATTCTTTAAAAGATTCAATAAACTAAAGTTTATGAAAAGAAAATTTTTACTACTTATTCTGTTTTTTGTATCAAACTCATTTAGTCAGACAACTTATTTTCCATCAGAAAAATGGGAGACTAGACCTCCATCTGAATTTGGTTACAACGAAAAAAAAATAAACCAAGCAATAGATTTTGTTATTAAAAATCAAAACCCTGGAAACAAGGATTTAAGAGTTGAAATTTTAAAAGGATTTTCCTTCGAACCATATCATAGCATATTAGGTCCTACTAAAAAAAGAGATGAGACTAATGGATTAATAATAAAAGATGGTTACATAATTGCATCTTGGGGTGATACTAAAAGAGTAGATATGACATTTAGTGTTACAAAAAGCTATTTATCTGCTGTAACTGGTATTGCTTATGATAACAAAATAATTAAATCTGAAGAAGATTATGTTTCAAATTATTTATGGGATAAAACTTTTGATGGGAACAAGAATAGTAGAATTACATGGGAACATCTTCTTAATCAATCTTCTGACTGGGAAGGAAGTTTATGGGGTATAAACGATTGGGAAGATAGACCAGATACCTCAAAAGAGATTGATGATTGGAGGTCACAACCTCAAAAAGAACCAGGCACATTTTACAAATACAATGATGTTAGAGTAAACGTTTTAGCTTATTCTCTTCTTCATGTTTTTAGAGAACCTCTTCCAAAAGTTTTAAAAAAATATATAATGGATCCAATTGGAGCTTCCAATACATGGAGGTGGTATGGATATGAAAATTCGTGGATAAATTTAGATGGTGTAATGACACAATCAGTTTCTGGAGGAGGACATAATGGAGGTGGGATATTTATAAACTCTGAAGATCATGCAAGATTTGGTTTATTATTTTTAAATAATGGGGTTTGGGATAACAAAAGAATTATCTCGAAAGAGTGGATTGATAAATCCTTAAATCCTTCAACAACAAATCCTGAATATGGATTTATGTGGTGGTTAAATACACAATGGAATAATCTTCCTGATAACCTGTATTATGCTAGTGGTTTTGGCGGGAACTATATTGTAGTTATTCCCGATGAAAACATGGTTGTTGTTGGAAGATGGTTAGGAAGAAATACTATTAGTGATTTTATAGAAATGATTTTAAAATCTAAATAGATTAAAGCTTAGCTTTTAGAAATTCTTTATTCATCCTGGCAATGTTTTTAATGGATATTCCTTTTGGACATTCAACCTCGCATGCTCCAGTATTAGTACAATTACCAAAGCCTTCTTCATCCATTTGCTTTACCATATTAAGAACTCTATCTTTCGCTTCGACTTGTCCTTGAGGTAAATATGAGAACTGGGATACTTTTGCTGATACAAAAAGCATTGCTGAAGCATTTTTACAAGTTGCAACACAAGCTCCACAACCTATACATGTAGCTGCATCAAAGGCATTATCTGCATCTTCTTTTCTAATTGGAATTGTATTTGCATCTTGTGTATTACCTGAAGTATTTATACTAATATATCCACCTGCATGTTGAATCCTATCAAAAGACTTTCTGTCAACAACTAAATCTTTAATAACTGGAAATGAACTAGCTCTAAATGGCTCAATAACTATTGAGTCTCCGTCTTGAAACTTTCTCATATGCAGTTGACAAGTTGTGATTCCAGTATCAGGACCGTGTGCTCTCCCATTTATAAATAAAGAGCAACTTCCACAAATACCTTCTCTACAATCATGATCAAATGCAACCGGGTCAACTCCTTCCATAATTAATTTCTCGTTTAAAACATCCATCATTTCAAGGAAAGACATATCAGGAGTTATTTCATCAATTTCATAATTTTGAAAAGATCCATTTGAATCTGTGTTAGTTTGTCTCCATATTTTTAAGTATAACTTCATATAAATACTTTACTAGTTTATTATTTGTAAGATCTTGTTTTAATCTCTATATCTTCATACTCCAAGTCTTCTTTATGAAGTATTGGCTTTGAAGGATCATCATTATATTCCCAAGCTGAAACAAATTTAAATTTTTTATCATCTCTTATTGCCTCTCCATCATCTGTTTGAAACTCTTCTCTAAAGTGTCCTCCACAGGACTCATTTCTTTCAAGAGCATCAATTGCAAATAGTTCCCCAAGCTCTAGAAAATCAGAGACTCTTGTTGCTTTAGCAAGTTGCTCGTTAAATTCATTTAATCCACCAGGTATTTTTACATTTTTGTGAAAGTCTTCTCTTAACTCTTTGATCTCTTTTATAGCAGACTTTAAATCTTTTTCATTTCTTGACATACCACATTTATTCCACATTATTTTACCTAACTTTTTATGGTAAAAGTCTACTGATTTTTCACCTTTGTTTGATATTAGCTTTTTTAATTTTGCTGATATTTCTTTTTCACTTTTATCAAATTCCGGAAGATCTGTAGAAATTTCACCAGTACTAATTTCATTTGACAGATAATCTCCAATAGTATATGGTAATACAAAATAACCATCTGCTAATCCCTGCATTAATGCTGATGCTCCAAGTCTATTAGCACCGTGGTCTGAGAAGTTTGCCTCACCAATTGCAAAACATCCAGGGATAGATGTCATTAAGTTATAGTCAACCCATACACCTCCCATGGTATAATGAACAGCTGGATATATTTTCATTGGTAATTCATATGGATTCTCGTCAACTATTTTCTCATACATCTGGAATAAATTACCATATTTTTGTTTGACAATTTCATTTCCTAGTTTAGACACTAACTTTGAGTCAGATGAATCAAGCCCGCTGACTTTTGCCTTCTCTTCACCATATCTTATAATTGCATGAGAGAAATCTAAGTATACTGCTTCACCAGTTTTATTAACTCCGTAGCCATTATCACACCTCTCTTTAGCAGCTCTCGAAGCGATATCTCTTGGTACAAGATTTCCAAAAGCAGGATATTTTCTCTCTAAATAATAATCTCTTTTATCTTCTGGAATATCAACAGGTGATAATTTTCCCTCTCTTATTAATTTTGCATCAGCTTTTTCTTTTGGCACCCATATTCTTCCATCATTTCTTAGTGATTCAGACATTAGGGTCAACTTTGACTGATAATCACCTGAAACAGGGATACATGTTGGATGTATTTGTGTAAAACAAGGGTTAGCAAAAAAAGCACCTTTTTTATGAATTTTCCAAGCTGCAGATACATTACTTCCCATAGCATTAGTAGAAAGAAAGAAAATGTTTCCATATCCACCAGATGCAATTACTACAGCATGTGCAGAGTGTCTTTCAATTTCACCATTAACTAGGTTTCTAGCAATAATACCTCGAGCTTTACCTTTTACAATAACAACATCCATCATTTCATGTCTACTATACATCTTAATTTTACCACGAGCAATTTGTCTATTCATTGCAGAGTAAGCACCAAGTAGAAGCTGTTGACCTGTTTGACCCTTAGCATAAAAAGTTCTTGAAACTTGCACGCCACCAAAAGATCTATTATCTAAAAGTCCACCATAGTCTCTAGCAAATGGCACTCCCTGTGCAACACATTGGTCAATTATATTTCCTGAGACTTCAGCAAGTCTATAAACATTTGCTTCTCTTGACCTGTAATCTCCACCTTTTATGGTATCATAAAAAAGTCTGTAAGTTGAATCCCCATCACCTTGATAGTTTTTTGCAGCATTTATTCCTCCCTGAGCAGCAATTGAATGAGCTCGTCTTGGTGAATCTTGAAAACAGAATGATTTAACATTATAACCGAGTTCAGCCAGAGTAGCAGACGCAGATGCACCAGCTAGTCCAGTCCCAACAACAATAACATCAATATTTCTTTTATTTGATGGGCTAACAAGGTTGATCTTTCCTTTGTGATTTGTCCATTTACCTGCTAAGGGGCCATTTGGTATTTTAGAATTTAATTTATTCATGCTGTAAGATTATGGAATATCGCTATAAATACGAACCCTGCAGGTATTATTACTGAAAATAGGAAAGTACCTTTTTGAATTAAATTATAATACTTGGAATCAACTCCAACTGTTTTAAAAGAAGAACTAAAACCATGTAACAGGTGTAATGCTAAAAAAATAAAAGAGAAAGAGTAAATAGCAGTTTTTAAAGGACTTTCAAATTTGTGAACTAACTCTTCAAAATATCTATTAGGATCCTCTGGTAGAACTTCAACATATTTATAATTCATCTCAGGTATCCAAAAATCAATAAAATGAATTATTAAAAAAACCAGTATGACTCCGCCGCTAAAAATCATATTTCTCGAAATCCATGAAGAATTTGAACCACCAGAAAATTTTGAGTAATTATTTTTTCTTGACTTTGCATTTAAAATTTCAAGATAAAATCCCATTACAAAATGGAAAATAACTCCAAATATCAATATTGGTTGAAGAACAAACTGTACTAAAGGATTTGTTCCCATAAAATGGGAAAGTTTATTGAATATATCCTCACTAAATACAGAAGTTACATTAATTAAAAAGTGTTGTGTTAAAAACACAACCAAGAAGAGGCCCGAAAGAGCCATTAATATTTTTCGTCCAATTGAAGAACTAAATAATTTCATCTACATTAATTGTACAACAAAATTAATGCATAAACGTTTAAATAACTACTGAATTTGGAATTCCTTTTCTAAATTATCGTTATCCGTAATAATTAAAACCTTATACAAACCTTTATCTAAATATTCATTATTATCCATTAAATCATAATTAACAAAGTTGAACCCCTTATCTAGTTTGCCTTCACTTTTGTATACATTATTTCCATTAGAGTCATTAATTGAAATATTATAATTAGTTGACAAAGATGAAAATAGAGTAATATCAAGCTTTGGAGCATAAGCTTGGCTCCAAATACTTCTTTGAACACCCCAAGAGTCAGACTTTTTAATGTTATTCAATGGATATATGTATAATGAAGATTCAAGTATTTCGTCTGATAAATCTTGGATTTTTTTAATATCAGCTAGATAGATTGATCTTCCATGTGTTCCAACTAATAGATGTTGTTCATCTGTCTGAATAACTAAATCGTGCACAGATGCAGATGTAAGACCTTTATTAAACGGCTCCCATGTTTTTCCTTGATTTAATGATATGTATACTCCATGGTCGTTTCCAACATATAAAATGTTTTTATTCAGATTGTCCTCTATCACAACATTTATAGGAGAATCTGGCAGATTTGATCTTATAGACTCCCATGTTTTTCCATAGTTGTTGCTTTTAAAAAGATAAGGTGAGAAGTTATCCCATCTATAACCATCCAGAGAAACGTAAATAACTTTCTCATCATGATGTGAAGCATAAACATTACTAACCCATAAATCTTGTGGTAGGTTATCAGAGATATTCTTCCATGTTTTTCCTCCATTTTTTGTAACATGAATAATACCGTCATCACTTCCAACATATATTACTCCTTCTGTAATAGGGGATTCTGAAATTGTAGTAATTGTCCCATATGGCACATTCCCTTTTTTNCCACCTTTAGTTAAATCTTCAGATATATTTTCCCAATCATCTCCTTGATTAATTGACTTATGTAAGAAATTTGAGCCAAGATAAAGTACATCTTGATTATGTGGTGATAATAAAATAGGAGTCTGCCAGTTAAATCTAAAAGGGGACTGACCTAGTTCATGTATTGGTTTAATAGACTTTCTTTTACCAGAATCTAGATCTAACCTTGCGTAAAAACCAAATTGATATCCTGTAAAGACAATATTTGGATTTCTCTTATCAATTTGGATTTCCATTCCATCTCCACCTAGAATACCTTTCCATGGATATTGACCTGTCATGTTCCATCTTTTGCTCTCCACTGAGTTATGAGGACCCATCCAGACCCCATTGTCTTGAAGTCCACCATAAACATTATATGGCTTTTGATAGTCTACATTTATTGCATAAAATTGCCCAACTTCAGTAGAATTATTTTTTATCCAATTTTCTCCATCATCGTAAGTAATGTTTACCCCTCCATCATTACCATTAATTAAATGCCCTGGTTTTTCTGGATTTATCCAGAGGTCATGATGATCAGCATGGACATTTTCCTTACCTATTCTGTAAAAGGTTTTTCCTCCATCATCAGAAGATAAAATTGGAACCCCATAAGTGTATATTTTTTCACTATTATTTGGATCAACATGGATCTTACCGAAGTAATATCCATAGGTATTATAAACTCCATCTAGATATGTATTATGTGTTTTAACCCATTTTTTTCCTCCATCATTGCTCCTATATACTTCTGCTCCAATTATTGGAGTGTCAAATAATTCAGAGTTTGCATTTACTAAATATTTATACAAATCTTCAGGCTGAAGTTTTCTATCATTAATATCTTTTTTAACAGCTTCAGGTTTGTACTTAGATGGAAATCTATTAGATTTTAAAAAAGCTTTAAGATCATCAGTACTAATCTTATTAAAGTTTTCTATTGTCATGCCTATAAAAGATTCTTTAGTTAAACCTTGATTTTCTTCTTTTTCATTAGATTCTCTGAAGTTCTGATTGTCTACAACTGCATAAACTATATTTTTATCAAAAACTGCTAATCCAATTCTTCCTATTCCAGGCCCAGTTGGAAAACCAGATTCATCATTAGATATTAAGCTCCAATTATCTCCTCCATCAATACTTTTATATATACCTGAACTATTACCATCTTCGTCAAATCTCCAAGCTTTTCTATCTTTTTCCCAAGATGTTGCATACATTACATTGAAGTCTCCTGGAGTATCAGACATATCAATAATTCCACTTACATCATTTACATATAATGTCCTGTTCCAGTTTTCCCCACCATCTTTGGTTACATATACACCTCTATTAATATTATTTGAATATAAGTGCCCAGTAACTCCAATTACTACATGATCAGAATTTTCTGGATTTATTAAGATTTTTCCAATATGATGACTATCATGCAACCCAACATTTTTCCAGTTTGAACCATCAGCATTTGTCTTTAATATTCCTATACCAGAATATGAGGATCTTGAAGAATTATTTTCTCCTGTTCCAACCCATAATATTCCATTACCCCAATCCATTGCAATTTCTCCAATATTTTGAGTTGGCCATTCATCAGAAATAGATTGAAATGATGTTCCATTATTATCTGTATACCATACTCCCCCTGAAGCATATGCAACATAGAATTTTGTGGGATCTTGAGGATTAACCTCCAGTGCAACAACTCTTCCGCTCATAATTGTTGGCCCAATATTTTTAAATTCAATATTTTTAACTCTAGATGATTGGACTAAAATCTCTTTATCCTTGTAGGCCTTAATTATACTTTCAGCATCTGTTGGATTTGGTTGAGAAAACATAACAACAGAACTTATTAAGCTTAATGAAATTGACAAAAACTTTTTCATAATTTTTAATTTTACCTTTAATTTAAAAACATTATATTAAAAAAGAGTTAATTGATAAAAATAAAATGAGATATATTCCACTGAGTAATTCAATATATAAAAGGAACAGAAGGAATTTCATGAATGAAATGAAGGGTAATTCTATGGCTGTTTTTAACTCTAATGATATATATCCAATAAGTGCTGATTCCGAACTACCTTTTGAACAACATAGAGATATTTTTCATCTAACAGGTATTGATCAAGAAGAAACTATATTATTATTGTATCCTCCATCAAAAGATGATAAGACAAGAGAAATACTATTTATTAGAAAATCAGACAATCATACTAAAGTTTGGGAAGGTGAGAAATTAAGTAGAAAACAGGCAAATGAACTATCTGGTATTGATAGTATACACTATATAGGTGACTTTAAGGATATACTTAGTTCAATTGCAACTAAAGTTGATACTTTCTATATAAATAAAAATGAGCATTATAGGGCAAACTCTCCAGTTGAAACCAGAGAGGATAGATTTATTTCATGGCTATTAAAAAATTACCCTGCTCACAATGTTGCAAAAAGTAATCCAATTCTTCAAAGACAAAGATCTATTAAGCACCCTGATGAANTTGATCAAATAAAAAAAGCATGTGATATAACAAGAAAAGGATTCAACAGAGTCTTAAAATTTATTAAACCTGGTGTATGGGAATATGAAATTGAAGCAGAGTTTATTCATGAATTTATTAATAGCTCATCTAAAGGTTTTGCATATTCTCCCATTATTGCCAGTGGGAATGATAATAATGTCCTTCACTATATAAAAAACAATAAGCAATGTAAAAGTGGGGAATTAATATTAATGGATGTGGGAGCAGAATACGGAAATTATTCTAGTGATATGACTAGAACTATTCCTGTATCNGGAAAATTCTCAAAAAGACAAAAGGAAATTTACAATGCTGTTTTAAGAGTTAAGAATGAGGCTACTAAATTGTTAACTGTTGGTAACAATTGGAAATTATTTCATGAGCAAGTAGGAGAAATTATGACAAAAGAGTTGCTTGAAGTAGGACTCATTGATAAAAATGATATAAAAAATCAGACTAAGAAGAACCCTGCTTACAAAAAATATTTTATGCATGGTACTTCACATCACCTCGGACTAGATACTCATGATTATGGACTTCTTGAAGACCCATTCCAAGAGAATATGGTTTTTACTGTGGAACCTGGAATATATATTCCTGATGAAGGTTTTGGCATAAGGCTAGAGGATGACGTAGTAATTCAATCAAAAGGAGTACCAAAAAATCTTATGAGTGATATTGTAATAGAAGCCGACGAGATTGAGGATATAATGAATAAATAAAAATCAACATTTTTAAAATTCCTTCTTTAAAATATAAATGTCTTCTATAAGTCTCTCCATTGATTCAGAGCTTGTTCCATCATAAAAGCCTCTTATTCTTCTGTTAGGATCAACTAATACAAAATTTTCAGTATGAATCATATCATACTTAATATCACTTTCAATATCCTCTGCTACTAGATAAGACTTTCTGGCAAGATTATAGATTTGTTTTTTATCTCCAGTCACAAGATTCCATTTTGAATCAATAATTCCATTATCAATAGAATAATCTTTTAGAATTTCAACNGAATCAATTTCCGGGGTAACGGTATGAGAAAGAAGTAGAACTTGATCATCGTTAACAAATTCTTTTTGAATATCAATCATATTTTCCTTCATAATTGGACAAATTCCTGGACATGTAGTAAAGAAAAAATCAGCTACATAAATTTTTCCATCATATATTTCATTTGTGACTGTATCGTTATTCTGATTAATTAATTTAAAGTCATCGATTTTATGAAATCTTTTTACATGTTGAATTGTACTATCAACTAATTGAAACTTTACCATACTAGGTTGATATATTGGTAATTTTTTTTCAGGTGTCAATACATTATAAAATGAAAACACTGTTACAAGAGAAATTATTATCATTGAAGTTGCAAAAAGCCAGTACTTTTTTAACATATTTTTTCTAAATATTGGGAAACAAAGATAATTCAAGGAATTAAAAAAATATTAAATTTGCTGTTCAAAATTAATTTATGTTATCTCCTGAATTTTTAATTAAAGCTGCACAATTATTTCTGTCTTTATCAATCCTTATTATTCTTCATGAATTAGGACATTTTATTCCTGCAAAGCTTTTTGGAACAAGAGTAGAAAAGTTTTACTTATTTTTTGATGTTAAATATTCTCTTTTTAAGAAAAAAATTGGTGAAACAATTTATGGTATAGGTTGGCTTCCTCTTGGAGGATATGTAAAAATATCAGGTATGATTGATGAGAGTTTTGATAAAGAACAAATGAGCAAACCTCCTCAGCCATGGGAATTTAGGTCAAAGCCAGCTTGGCAAAGATTAATAATTATGCTTGGAGGTGTTACAGTAAATCTTATACTTGGATTTGTTATTTATATGATGGTTTTATTTGTCTGGGGAAAAGAAACACTTCCACAAGAAAATATTCCCCTTGGAATGCAACCTTCTGAAATCATTCAAAAGATTGGATTTGAAAAAGGAGATAAAATTATTAATGTAGATGGTAAAGAGCTAGATAATGTCCTTGATATAAATAGGATGTTATTGTTCAGACCAATTGATTATATAACTGTTAAGAAGAATAGTGGTTTGACCTCTGTAATTGATATCCCAAATGATATAGGAAACGAAATTTTCCAAAGTGGTCAAATTAATAGTTTTAGTCCAATTTTTGCTGCTGAGATTGATAGTGTAATTCCAGATTCACCAGCCCTGAAATCAGGATTGAAATCTGGTGATAGAATTTTAAGTGTTAATAATGAAATAGTTGAGGACTGGGTATCCTTTTCAAACTGGATGGACACAAATGATGATGATATCATTGAATTAATAGTTGAAAGAAATAATTTAAATTATAATTTATCAATTGATAGAGATAGTGATGGTACAATTGGTGTTTATCCTGCTTTTAATATTAGTACGATTAATAAATCTGTAGGATTAGTAGATAGTGTTGTTCAAGGATTTAATTATGGATATTGGACCTTATATGAATATGTAGCAGGGTTTCAATTTATTTTTACAAAAAAAGGAGCACAACAGCTTGGTGGTTTTGGAACTATTGGAAGCATATTTCCTGCTAAGTGGGATTGGAAAGGATTTTGGTTAAGTACTGCACTTCTTTCAATTATACTTGCATTCATGAATGTACTTCCAATTCCTGCTCTCGATGGAGGACATGTAATGTTTTTATTTTATGAAATGATTACTGGAAAGAAACTCAGTGATAAGTTTATGGAAACCGCAACAATGATTGGATTCTTTCTTTTAATTGCACTTGTTTTATATGCAAATGGTAATGATGTATATAGATTCCTAAATGGATAAAAAAAGGCTGGGATAACCCAGCCCTTAACAAATAACTTCAAATACAAAGAACTTTAGAAGTTATATTTTAATCCAACAGATATGTTTCTACCCATCTCATGAATTCCTGCTGTTTTAAGTCTTGATAAATGATCATAGTATTCTTGATCAAAAACATTATCAATGCTCCAGAAAATATTTAAGTCATTTCCTAGAAATGATGTCATCCATGATCCAGATAAATTTCCAACAAGTGAATGATCCACCAGTAATTTCTTCATACATTGCTGTTCTATTTTGTTGAGCCTTGGCTACAAAGTCAATTTCAAATGAATAATTACTAGAAAAACTAATGTTGAAAACTTGATTGAAAGTTAATGGTGATATATATGGTAATGCCATACCGTCTTGTGATTCACCAAATATATATTCTAAAGAAGTATAATAGGATAGCCAATCAAAACTTGTATTTTTATTTAGGTGTATTTCCGCTCCATAAAGTGTTGCATCTTGCTGTAAATAATTATGAAGCCTTAAACCATCAATAGAAGTGTTTGTTGGCTGCAAGTATATGTAATCTCTAATATCATTATAAAATAAATCAAATGATAAGACTGAATTTTCACCATTAACTTGAAGTGATAAATCTGTTTGTAAACTATTTTCAGCTAATAAATTAGGATCCCCTTTTTTATACATGAATGTCCCATGATGAGATCCATCAGCATATAGCTCAACTAAGTTTGGTGATCTAAAACCAGTACTTAAATTAAATCTTAAAGTTGAGTTAGAAAATTCTTTTTTCAAACCAAGTGATCCATTAAAATTTGAATAATCGGAAGAAGATGATCCAGATGAAATGGATCTATTGTCATATCTAATTCCAATTATTGCATCTGAAGAATTGCTAAGTGTAAGCTGTCCAAGAGCATATAATCCAAAATCGTTCATTTCTGCATCTGGTATTAAAGTTTCATGACCAAAATTCTTATTCGTCTGACTTAATAGGCTTGTACCAATAATTAGATTCAAATCTTCTGACTGAGGAAGTGTTAAACTAATGTCTAATGTGTTTGTTAATAGTTCCATATCTAATTCAGCTTCACCTTCTTCATGTCCTTCATGATCATCGTGATCATCGTGATCATCATGATCCATATGATCATCGTGGTCCTCTTCACCATGTTCTTCATGATCATCATGATCATCATGGCCCTCTTCACCATGACCCCCAAATTCTTTTCTTTCGTTAAATTGTTGACCTAATGTGAAATTAAGAGTATGATTGTTTCCAAGATCAAACGTATTCTTCCATGTTAAGGTTGTATGCTTTAGTTCTTGGTAATGATCATCACCGTGGTCGTCATGATCGTCGTGGTCATCATGACCTTCATGGTCGTCGTGGTCATCATGACCTTCATGATCATCATGGTCATCATGGTCATCATGACCTTCATCCATATGAGGAATCCCAAGATCACTATCAACTCTACTAAATCTCAGCTCAGAGGTAAATTTATCACTAGAGTATTGTAAATCTGCTTTAAGCTCATTTTGCTCAAACCATGTATTTTCAACTTCACCATCTGGAGAAGAAAAATTATCATTGTCAATCATATCTGCTCTTAGATTAAAGCTAAACTTTCCAGAGGTACCTTTAATTCCTAGATTGTTAGTAACCCCATTATAATTTGAGTTATAAACTCCTGTATAGTCGATTGCTAAACCATCACTTGTATTAAATTTTTCAGGCTCTACATAAATAACTCCTCCCATAGCATCACTACCATAGAGAACATATAATGGTCCCTTTATAACCTCTACAGACTCAACACCTGAAGATGAAATACCGATACCATGCTCTTCACCCCATTGTTGATTTTCTAATCTCACGCCTTGATTATATACAACCACTCTATTGAAACTTAATCCTCTAACTGATGGCTTTGCAATATTAGGTCCTGTTGTTATTACAGATACTCCCGGTAACTTTGAGATTGATTTGCTAATATATTGTTTTAATATTGGGTTAATATCACCCATGTTAATTTTATCCACTTTAATTACAGATTTACCTAGTGTTTGACTAAATGGTATTGATAACACTATCTCATCTAACTCAAATGGGTCTGTAGCTACTTGTGATAAAACTGGTTTTGTTAATAATAGCATAACTGCTATTATACTTATAATATGTTTTATTTTCATTTTATTAATTATTTATTATTGTGAACTTCTTAATTATAGTTCTATAAAAACCCCTCCTGTAAAGAAGGGGTATTTTTCGTTTATCTGTTTGTAACAAATGCAATGTGGTCATGATCGTCATCGTGGTCATGGCCATCATGATCATCTTTTTCACATGATGCTAATGCAAGTGAAATAAAAGAAAACATTAGTATGTATATATACTTATTCATAGTTTAAAAATTTAAAATTTTAGAAAAATGCTAGATCACATATTTGATCCAACAAAAAATTGAAATAATAGTTATGCCAAATTAGGTGGTCCTCTTTTTTTGAGAGATCTATAATCTGTTTTTATAAATAATTTATCATACTTATAAAAAGAATAACTAAAAATGTGAGGTGTAAATGACTCATAAGTATCTTGTGAAAAAAAACCAGTCTCATCTTCTTGATTTGAAAACAAAGAAATCTGACATTTTAACTTGGAATCATTGATGTTTACACCTTCTGAAATAAAAGTATCATGGGAATCATGCAAAACATGAAAAGCTTCAACTACTGTTGGAAACAATAGAGAAACAAATAAAATAAAACTGTAAAGATTCCTCACTAAAACAAATATAATAATTAGATTGAATTTAAATACAAAAAATAATTTATATTTGCCGACTACAATCCTCCTTAGCTCAGTTGGTTAGAGCATCTGACTGTTAATCAGAGGGTCCTTGGTTCGAGTCCAAGAGGGGGAGCAAG
>FUFK010051167.1_pt1 | contig 15238 bp, 14 predicted proteins | sample 1021851 | NCBI WGS metagenome assembly FUFK01 (sample SAMEA51879418, study PRJEB19060) | metagenome | reverse complement strand
TTCAGAAGTTTCAGGAACTCACAAAGAACTAGCTGATGAACTTACAGTTCCAGCTCACGCTTCAGTTGATGTAATAGATAAAAATTCATCTTTCTATTTACAAGAAACTGATCTTATCAGAGGCGGAGCATCAGCAGCATCAACACTAGTAGTCACAATATCATACGAACTGATAGACGACGCGTAGGAGGACTAACCGATGTCGGAAAGTTATCCTAGACGAGACCAAGCCAGAGGGATTTGGAAGATTGGTGATATCACTAAAAATATAAAAGATAATGGAACTTATCCTCAACAAGCGACACAGGGTAGAGCACTTATTCAATTATCTGACAGCAGTAACGATAGTAAAAACGTTGATGTAATAACAATATCAACAGCTGGTAACGCAACAGATTTTGGAGACGTAGCACAAGGTGGAAGAATGGCTAGTGGTTTAGGAAGTGCCACTAGAAATTTATTTGCTGGCGGACGAACTCCTTCTTTATTAAATAGAATAGACTACATTGAATCAACAAGCACTGGAAATTTTGCAGACTTTGGAGATTTAACAGTTGCAAGAAGATTAGCAGGTGCGTGTGGTAATAGAATTCAAGGTCACTTAGGTGGAGGAGTTCCTAGCTTAGATAGTATTGAAAAAATTACTTATGCAACAATAGGTAATGCTGTTGACTTTGGAGATTTAACTGGAGCAAATTCTAGTTTTGGTAGCACACAAGCTAATTCTCCAACCAGAGGAATATTTGCAGGAGGAGGTTCTCAAGACATAGAATTTTTAGAGTTTGCTTCATCAGGCGGTACAAAAGATTTTGGAGACACAACAGGAATATATAGTCAACCAGGAAATGTTTCATCATCAACAAGAGCGTGTTTTGGTGGTGGTACTTTTCCCTCTTCTCCAAATATAACCGCTAATATAGATAGTATTGAAATAGGTTCTCTTGGTAATGCTTTAGACTTTGGAGATTTAACTGCTGAGGTGCAACACCCTGCTGGAATGTGTAATTTAACAAGAGGTGTATTTGCAGGAGGAAACCCAGGTGTAACTATAGATTTTATTACAATAGCCTCTCGTGGTAACGCAACAGATTTTGGAGATACAACAGCCGTATGTTCTCAAGCTACTGCAGGATCAAACTCTCATGGTGGTATAGATGAACTTGTACCAAGAGCCCCGGAACTTTATTCACCAACAGGTACAGTTGTACCAAGAGGTGGTGGAGTTGGAGATGTGTGTGTTGTGGGTGGAGGAGAGACTCCAAGTCCTTCAGCTGACATAGATTTTTGTGGAATATCTACATTAGGTAATGCTCAAGATTTTGGTGATTTAGTTACTGCACATCATGATCTTTTAGCAAGTATGGCTAGTGCCAATAGAATTTTATTTCCTGGAGGAAGTGGACCAACTAATGAAATACAATATGTAGAATTTGATAGTAAAGGTAATGCAGCAGATTTTGGAAATTTAACAGCTAATACTAGAAGTTCAGCTGGACATGGTAATGATACCAGAGGATTGCGTGCAGGAGGATTTGATCCAAGTGTAACAAATGTAATAGATTATGTAACTTACGCGACCGTAGGTGACGCTACAGATTTTGGTGACCTAACTGTATCTAGAGGTGCTTGTATGGCTTCAGGGTCTAATACTAGAACTGTTATAGGAGGTGGTTATTCTGGTTCAAATTTAGATGTAATGGATTATGTAACAACAGGTTCGACAGGTAATGCCACTGATTTTGGTGATTTATCAGTTGGAAGAAATAGTGCTGCAGCTTTCTCGTCTACAACTAGAACTCTATATGCAGGAGGTAGTGAACCTGGTCCATACTCCGATGTAATAGATTATGTAACAACAGCTTCAACAGGTAATGCCACTGATTTTGGTAATCTTAGTGTTGCTAGAACAGCTTTAGGTGCAAGAGGATCAAATCAAACTAGAGGTTTAATTTTAGGTGGTTATGTTTCACCAGGATCAGATTCAAATATAATAGACTACGTAACGATTGCATCTACAGGAAATGCTACAGATTTTGGTGATTTAAATGTTGCAAGAAGAGGATCTGGTGGATACTCTAATGGTCACGGTGGACTTTCTTAATAAATCTGTTATATAAATATTTAAAACATGATTAAATGCATGCATTATAAAGGAGAACAATATGTCATCTAAAGATCTAGTTATACAAAAACTATCAAACTCACCACTGGTTAAAAAAGAGTATAAACAAATGTTAACCAACATCAACGCAACACTACCAGCAATAAAACAATCAAGCTCAAACTTCTACAAGTCACACTCACAGTTTATGGGTGTCATGTTAGACGTTACAGCAATTACACCTATCAGATCAGTCAAGCATACACTAGCTGAACTAGATAAAACTAGAATGGCCNTNGANGAGGCACAACTTAAAATGATGAAGAAGGATATAGAGCTTCGTCAAAAAGAAAAGAAACTAGCTGATGGAGANTACAAAGATGAGCTAGAAAGAGAANTANTAGAAACTGAGATTCTAGAGGTCAAAGTAAACATGAATAACATACAAAANTCNGTATCTGGNGCTATTAGNAAGATGAACTTCTTTACCAATCAATANAAAAGTATATTGAAGAANTTNGGTAAAGATGATATCACNGAGGAAGAGTACGAAAAAGAGGAGTCTAGATATCACGTAATGACGTGTATGAAACAGGCTCTNAATGCTGCTCGTGCAAGAGGTGGAGTCATTGANGAAGGAAACTTGATTTATCTCTTNGACATGGGTATAAANAGTGCTCANGCNCAAGCTGAAATCTATGCTTATTTAAAAATGGAAAATAAGTTAATGGATGAAGGTAAAGCGCCAACCCACGAAATGACCATGCAATGGTTAGAAGCGTGCGCTGATAAATTCTCTGGTGAATCTGTAAAATTCGCAGAGCGAAGAGGATTTAAGCTGTACGATGAAGAATCGCTCAATACTAAACTGTTAGATAATAAGGAGAAACCAAATGGCAAACAAGATAGTTAAATATCAATTAGAAGGCGGAAGAATTCCATCGTGGATAGATGATGGTGGATATTATCCTGATCCTTCTGAAATTATGATTGGTGCAACGGTTGATGGTTCGGATGAAACTGGACTTGGTGAACTTGCAAGTGAAGCAGATGTAAAAACGTATTTAGATACTTACACATCTTCTTGGACTGAACCAGATGAAAGTTCTGATGATCCAAGTGCAACTGTACCATTCGATCAAACAGCAGCAGCCACACATATCTGGTCTAAAAAGATAGGTTAGTAAATGGCTAACTACCCGCAACTTGATAACGCTTCAGGCGTTTGGAATCTGCGTGAAGTCTATGACGCGGTTATGGGTGGGTATTGGCCAAATGCAAATGTATCCGCATTATTTCATGGAGGATACACTCCAGGACGAATTGTAGAAAAGTATAGTTTTGCTACTAAAGCACAGCCAACTGTTTTTGGAAATTTAAGTTATGCAGGTCAAAATTATGACGCGACTACTATGTCAAGTATAACTCGTAGTGTTCATGCAGGAGGAGATAATGGACCTGCACTTACAGACATAATTGAATACGCTACTGTTGCAACAGAAGGAAACTTTGCAGACTTTGGAGATCTTACTGATGCTAGAGATAATTTAGCTTCTGTTTCAAATTCAATTAGAGGTGTGATAGCAGGGGGTTTAACACCTTCTGTGAGTAATATAATGGATTACATCACATTAAACTCAACAGGTAATGCAACTGACTTTGGTGATCTTACTGTTGCTAGAGAAGAATTAACAGGTGCGTGTTCACCTACACGAGGACTTTTTGGTGGAGGAGAAACTCCAACAAATCAAAACGTAATAGATTTTATACAAATTATGACAACAGGTAATGCTACAGATTTTGGAGATTTAACTGAGTCAAGACAATCACAGAACAATGGTGTTGTGTGTAGTTCAACAAGAGGTTTGTTTGCTGGAGGAAGCACTGGAAGTGATTCAAAAACAATTGATTTTGTTACAATTGCATCACAAGGTAATGCAATAGATTATGGAGATTTACAAAGAGCTATTTATGATCAAGCTTCTGGTTCTAATAGTGTATTAGGTGTTTTTGCAGCTGGTTATGGTGGAGGTTATTATAGAGACATAGAAGAAATAACAATAGCATCTGGTGGTACTACAACAGATTATGGAGCAGAAACTTTAGTTAATAACGCAGCTGCATCTGGATCATGTAACGCGCACGGCGGACTAAACGACGGGTATCAAGGAACAAGACCAATACCATTTAACGAAGCTGGTGGGGATATGGTTGTATTTGCTGGAGGTGCAGCTCCTGGCACAACTAATTTAATTCAATTTGTAAACGCTAGCACTACAGGTAATGCAAATGATTTTGGAGATTTAATAACAAATGTGTATGCTTTAGGAGGAGCAGGTAATAAAACAAGAGGTGTTTTTATAGATGGTATTGCTTCGGCTCCAGCTGTATCAGACACAATACAATATATTACATTTTCAACTAAAGGTAATGCAGCTGACTTTGGTAATGATGTTGAAGCAAAACAAATTTGTGGGGCATGTGCTAATAATACTAGAATGTTAAACGCAGGTGGAAGAAAATCTTCTAACCATGATACAAATGTAATTAGTTATATTACAATCGCTACAACTGGTAATGCGGCAGATTTTGGAGATCAAACTGTTCAAAGACAAAACGTGTATGGATGTTCTTCTAATGCTAGAGGAGTTTGGGGAGGTGGTTATGCTTCTCCTGGTGCACCAACAAATGTAATAGATTATGTTACAATTTCTAGCATAGGTAATGCTACTGATTTTGGAGATTTAACTGTTGCTAGATTTTCACCAGCTTCTACATCTTCTTCAGTTAGAGGTTTATTTGCAGGGGGACAAGATCCTAGTAGTGACGTTAATGTAATTGATTACATAACAATCGCATCAACAGGTAATGCTACAGATTTTGGAGATATGCAAGCTGCTACATCAAATGCCTCTGGAGGATCTAATTCTGTTATAGGAATTTTTGGAGGAGGTCAAGCTCCAGGAGTGGTTAATACTATAGACAAAGTTACCATCGCATCAACTGGTAATGCTACAGATTTTGGTGATTTAATAAATACACCTACTCAAGCAGCTGCAGCAGCAAACGGACATGGAGGATTAGTAGGTGGCTAGATCAACAACATTTAAATATACTGTAACAGTATCTAATCCTGGTTCAGGAAATAAGTATTATATTAATGGTAACTTACAACAATATGTTGTTTTATTTCCAGGGTGCACATACGAGTTTAATCAAGATGATAGTTCAAACGCAACTCACCCATTAAGATTTTCAGAAACATCAGATGGTACACACAACTCTGGATCAGAATACACAACAGGTGTTACGACATCTGGTACACCAGGTTCAGCTACAGCGTTTACAAAAATAGAAGTTACAACTTCTACACCTTATTTATTATATTATTATTGTTCTTCACATTCAGGTATGGGTGGTGAAGTTAACATATTGTCAAATGGTTCTAGTTCTGCAGGAAGAGCAATCTATGGTCTTGGAGCATCTCCTGGATACATAAGTAGTTTAGAGTATATTTATATTCCAACAACAGGAAATGGAACAGATTTTGGTAATGGTACTGTAGCGGTGGGAGATACTGTTGCAGGAACTGCAAGTGCAACTCGTGCAATATTTTGTGGAGGTGATCCATCTCATACCACAATTCAAGCTGTAGAATATGCATCTAGAGGTAATGCATTTGATTTTGGTGATTTAACTGTTCACGTTTCTCAAGCATCGGCTGTTTCTAATGGGACGCGTGGAATAAAAGGTGGAGGTTATGATCCATCTCCTGGAGCAAGTATTAATGTTATGGATTCAATAATTATTAGTTCTATAGGAAACGCAGTAGATTTTGGAGATTTAACAACAACCGCAAGAGGAACGGCGGGTGCTCAATCTACAACGAGAGGTGTATTTGCAGGAGGTATTTCTAGTGGACCTGAAGTATTATCTAATGTTATTCAATATATTACTATGACTACGTTTGGTAATGCTACAGACTTTGGAGATTTAACACAAGCTAGAAGAAATTTAGCAGGATTTTCAAGTAGCACAAGAGGTGTGTTTGGTGGTGGTTTTACACCTTCACCTTCAACAACTCAATACAATACAATTGATTATATTACTATTGCTTCAACAGGTAATGCTACAGATTTTGGTGATTTAACACAAGCTCGTTCAGATTTTGGTGGAGCTTCAACTAAAATAAGAGGTACATTTATTTGTGGTCGTACACCTTCAGTACAAAATACTATAGATTATGTTACAATAGCTTCTACGGGTAATGCCACTGATTTTGGAGATGCGGTTACTGCTAGAGTAGGAAATACAACATCATCTAATTCACATGGAGGTTTAGCATAATGTCTAATTCAGGAAAAATTTGGGATGTAAAAGAAGTTTATAAAAAAATAAGAGATGACAACTGGTCTAGAGGAGACATTGGTGTTTCTAGTAATAGCCTTAGTGCTACTTTTAACAAAATTCAAATATCAACAACAGGTAATGCAACTGCTTATGGTGATTTAAATACTAGCGATTATAATGGTGGCGGTGTGGCTGGTAGCATAACAAGAATTGTACATGGCGGTGGTAATCAACCATCTTTTAGTAATGCTATAAGTTATAAAGAGTTTTCACATTCAGGTAATTTTTCTGATTTTGGCGATTTAACTACTGCTAGACAAATGCTTACTTCAGCAAGTAATGGCAATATGGCAGTATTTGCTGGGGGTAGAACACCTTCAGCTTCTAATGTAATTGATAGAATAAGTTTTTCATCATTAGGAGATGCTGTTGATTTTGGAGATCTAACTGTAGCAAGATTTGGTGCAGGTGCTATGCAAAGTCCAACAAGAGCAATTTTTGCAGGAGGATCACCAAGTCCATCTAATACCATAGATTTTATAGATTTTGCAAGTTTTGCAAACGCAACAGATTTTGGAGATATTGGTACAACCACAATTTGGAATTATTTTGCTGGTTCAAGTTCTGATACTAGAGGTGTTTTTGGTGGAGGTGGTAATCCAAGTAATACATCAATCATAAATTTTGTAACAATGGCTTCTACAGGAGATTCGCAAGATTTTGGTGATTTAACAGTAAATAGAATAACAATGTCAGCTGCAGGTAATAGCAATAGAATTTGTTTTTTTAGTGGTCAACAAAATGATCCTAGTGGATCTTCTACAAACGTAATTGATTTTGTAACCATAACGACAACAGGTGATGCCACAGATTTTGGAGATGCAACTGGAAATTTAGGATTTAAAACTGGTGGTGGTTCTAACGGACATGGTGGAATAAAATTAGATAATTTTCAAAGACCATCAGTAACCTATATGCCTGGATCAGGGAGAGTATTTTTTTCTGGAGGAAGTCCAAATACAAATACTATTGAACTAGTAAATGTAAATACTTTAGGTAATTCTTCTGACTTTGGAAATTTAAGTGTTGGTAGAAGAGGTGCAGCTGGATATAGTTCTTTAACAAGAGGAATGACAGGTGGAGGTTTTACTCCTAGTGCAAGTAATGTAATTGATTCTTTTGAAATGGCTTCTCAAGGTAATGCTGCAGATTTTGGAGATTTAACTGTTGCTAGATTAAGTTCAGGTGCTTCAAATCAAACTAGAGGTTTACACATGGCAGGTGGAACACCTACTAGAGGAAATGTAATAGATTATGTAACTATTGCTTCAGCTGGTAATGCTACAGATTTTGGAGATACAACTATTAATGTTTCTCAAGGAGGTGCTACAGCTAGTCCAACAAGAGCAGTAAGAGGTGGTGGATCACAACCTAGTCCTTACACTAACGTTATGGATTATGTCACAATAGGATCAACAGGTAATGCTACAGATTTTGGTGATCTTACAAATTCAGTTAATGAAATTGCAGCTATATCTTCTAGTGTTAGAGGTTGTTGGGCAGGTGGTCAAACAGCACCATCTGATGCAAACAGTAATGTTATAGAGTATATAACAATCGCATCTACTGGTAATGCCACTGATTTTGGAGATTTGACTGTTGCTAGATACGGTATTGCAAGAGGTTCTTCTTCTAGTAATATTAGAGGTTTATATGGAGAAGGTGATAGTAGTAATGTAATTGAATTTATAACAATTGCTTCTACAGGTAATGGAACTGATTTTGGAGATACTCTTGCTTCTATTTCAGCCGCTGCAGCGCAAGGTGATTCACATGGTGGTTTACAAAGCTCATAAAATAGTGTAGTATCCTACAAAATGAAAGAAGAATTATTACAGTTATTTCCTACACCTTTATTAATTGTACCTTACGAAGAACCAATTGATAAAGAATTAGCATATTTAAAAACTATTAGTTATCGTGAACAACAACAAAACGGTAATTTTAGATCTGATGATTCGTACTTGTTACGTAAAGAAGAATTAAAAAACATAAAAAATTTTTTAGGAGAATCCGTTGATAAATTTACCAAGAACGTTTTAAACTCAAAACAAAGATTAGTGATTACTCAATGTTGGGCAAACAGAAATCCAAAAGGGTCCAAGCATCATGAACACGTACATCCAAATAGTATTATATCTGGTGTAATGTATTTTCAAATAAATGAAAAACTACCACCTATACAATTTTCAAAAACAAACCAAGATGGTATGAAACTAGATCCTATAAAATACAATCATGTAAATTCAGAATCTTTTATGTTGCCTTGTAAACCAGGTGAATTAATATTATTTCCATCTTCACTAAAACATAGCGTACCAATTAATCAAGGTGATGAAGATAGAATAAGTGTATCATTTAATACTTTTAGTATTGACGCTATTGGATCAGAACAATCACTAACTCATTTAGATATAAGGAGGTTAATGAATGAGCACAATTAAAAGTTATATATACGTAAAGAATCACATACCAAAAGAATTGTGTGAACAATTAATAGATGAATGCAATAATGGTATTTGGAAAAAACATACTTGGAATAATTATGCTGCAGGCACATTTGAATCTGAACCTACAAAAGAATTAGATGTCATGAATTGCACTAAAGAACAACAAGTAAAGATAACACCATACTTAGTTAAAGCATTAGGTGAGTATCAAGAAAAGAACAGTTGGCCGGGAGACAAGACTCAAGGACCATGGCTCAGTAAGTTTAGTCCTATACGATTTAATAGATATCAAGTTGGCACCATGATGAGAGAGCATTATGATCATATACACAGTATATTTGATGGTCAAATGAAGGGAGTCCCAATAGTATCTATTGTAGCCAATCTAAATGAAGACTATGAGGGCTCTGAATTCTATTGCAGAGGAGAGAAAATTGAGTTAAAAACAGGTGATATACTGTTATTTCCATCTAACTTTATGTACCCACATGAAGTTAGAGAGACTACAAAAGGCACTCGTTACTCGTTTGTAAGCTGGGCCTTTTAATATATAATGAGGTTATATGCTACAAAAAATAGGTTTTCAGCCAGGTATCAACAAACAGATAACACCCACAGGTGCAGAAGGTCAATGGACTGACTGTGATAATGTTAGATTTAGATATGGCACACCTGAAAAAATAGGTGGTTGGAAGCAATTAGGAGATGATGCTCTTACAGGAGCAGGGAGAGGTCTTCATCACTTTGTAAATAGTTTATCTAGAAAATATGCAATCATAGGCACAAACAGAATTTTATATGCATTTTCTGGTGGTGTATATTATGACATACATCCTATCAAATCTACAACGACGCTTACAAGTGCATTTAGCACAACTAACGGATCAGCTGAAGTTACAATAACTTTTAGTGGTGATCATGGTATATCTGCACAAGATATTATATTGTTAGATAGTTTTTCAACTATTACTGACTCTAACTTTGGTGCATCTGATTTTAATGATAAAAAATTTATGGTAACATCTGTGCCTACAAGTTCAACACTTACAATAACAATGCCATCAAATGAATCTGGATCTGGTGCAACAACATCAGGTGGTATTAGAGTACAACATTATTATCCTGTAGGTCCAGCGGTACAAGCAAAAGGTTTTGGTTGGTCGCTTGGATCATGGGGTGGTGAAGTATCAGGTGAACCTACAACTACTTTACAAAACGGTATTAACAGTTCAGTGACTACAGGTATTATATTAGTTGACTCATCACAGTTTCCAACAGCAGGTACAAACTTTATAATTATAGGTAGTGAAGAAATATCTTATACAGGTATTGCAGCTACAGGTGAACTTACAGGTGTTACAAGAGGTGTAGCAGGAACAACAGCGGCAGCTCACAGTGGTGGTGCAACTATTACAAGCTCTACAAATTTTGTTGCATGGGGTGAAGCAGCATCAGGTGATTTAGTGTTAGAACCTGGTATGTGGTCATTAGATAACTTTGGTGATAAAGCTATTTGTTTAATTCATGACAGTGCTGTATTTGAATGGAACTCTGCAGCAACAGATGCAACATCCAACAGAGCAACTATTATATCTGGTGCACCAACTGCATCAAGACATATGTTGGTATCTACACCGGACAGGCACTTAGTATTTTTTGGAACAGAAACAACCATTGGTGATCCAACAACGCAAGATGATATGTTTGTAAGATTTTCTGATCAGGAAGATATAAATACTTACACACCTACAGCAACCAATACGGCTGGCACACAAAGACTGGCCGACGGATCACAGATCAGAGGAGCAATTAGAGGTAGAGATGCAATCTATGTTTGGACTGACACAGCATTATTTACACAACGTTTTGTTGGTCAACCTTTTACATTTGCCTTTTCACAAGTTGGAACTAACTGTGGACTTGTTGGACAAAATGCTTGTGTTGAAGTAGATGGTTCTGCATACTGGATGTCAGAAAATGGTTTCTTTAGATATGCCGGTAAACTAGAATCACTACCATGTTTAGTAGAAGATCATGTGTACGATGATATAAATTTAGAATCTGGTAATCAAATGGTGTCAGCTGGATTAAATAATTTGTTTGGTGAAGTTATGTGGTTTTATCCAACAGCTTCGTCATCAGTTGTAAATAGAATGGTAGCATATAATTATTTTGACTCTTCACCACAAAGACCAGTTTGGACAAATGGTACATTAGCTAGAACTATGTGGCAAGACTCTGCTGTATTTGGTAGTCCACATGCAACCTCATATGAAGCTAACACAGATACTTCCTTTGACGTTGTTGGAAACACAGATGGTAGAACAATATACTATCAACACGAAACAGGGACTGATCAAGTACAAGGCGGAACTACAACGGCAATTACTGCAAACATATCTTCTGGAGATTATGATATTAGTCAAAGAAGAAGTGCATTAGGTCAAACGACAGCAGGAGCTGATCTCAGAGGAGATGGTGAATTCATAATGAAGATTAGAAGATTTGTGCCAGATTTTATATCTCAAACAGGTAACACTAGAATTACATTTAATTTAAGAAATTATCCAAACGATACTCAATCAAGTTCAGCACTTGGACCTTTCGATATAAGTTCATCTACTAAAAAAGTAGATACACGTGCAAGGGCTAGAGCAATTGCTTTAAAGGTAGAAAATACATCAACTAACCAAAGTTGGAAACTAGGAACTTTTAGATTAGACATACAACCTGACGGAAGAAGATAATGGCAAAAATAGTACAAGTATTAACAAGACCTTCACCTGAATATGATTTAGGTACAGCAGAAGCACAAGTAAGAGATCTTGATGCGATCGTAGAAAAATTAAATACAACGTTTCAAGAAGAACTAAAAGATGAGGTAGAAGCACAAAACTTCTTTTTAAATTAATGGCAAATAGTTTTATAAATAAAAAAGCAGATTTAACGACAACAGATTTAACTACACTATATACAGTGCCTAGTTTTAAATCTGCTGTTGTAAAATCATTGTTAGTATCCGAGGACGCTGGATCAGGGAGCACAATAACAGTAACGCTAGTAAATTCTAGTGGTGCTATATTTAATTTGTATAAAGATAAATCAATAGGATCTAAAGCAACAACAGAACTTTTAACTCAACCTTTAGTTATGGAAGAAAGTGAAGCATTAAAAGTACAAGCTGCTGACGCGAATGAGCTGCACGTCATAGCCTCTATATTAGAAATACAGCCAAGAGAGGTAACAACATAATGCAAGTATTGAAACCAAAAGAAATAATAGAAGAAATTTATAACCTTAGAACAGGTGAAAAATACAAGAATGATGAAGAATGGAAAGCTAAAGGCATACCTGAATCAGAGATAAGAAAAGATGTAAGGATAATAATGCCTAGTCTTGATATTTTTCCTAAAACAAAATAGAATAGTACAATGGCCATAACTAGATCACAACAAGCAAAACAGATGTTACAAGACGGAGGTATGTTGGTAAAACCATCAACAGATGGTAAACGACTAGGGTATAGAAGTGCTAGAGCACAAGAGGTTCAAGGTAGAACCAGAGATACAGGAAGTGATTATGGACAATTTGATAGAGCTGTAAGTAGATCTCGAAATAATCCTAGTAGAACAACACCTTCTAGCGATGGAGGTGGTGATAACAAAGTAGATGTAGGTTTTCAAGAAGCGTTAAGAAAACAAAAAATAGAAAAAAAGAAAAAAGAAGCTAGAGATGAAGGTTTTAGAACTACAGGTAGTGTAAAATATTCTCCTCCAACAGCTTTTCAAAAATTTAAAAATGAAAGAATTCAAAATGCGATTAATAGAAATAAATATCTCGCACTACAAAAAGCTGGTTTAATACCAGGTGGTGGATTCAAAGGTTTTATAGGTTCAACAATTGATGGTCTTTTTGGTAAAGTCCCAGAAAATTTACAAGATTTAACTGAAGAAGAATTAACAGAATTAGCTTTTGAGGTTCAAAAATTTAAAGATGCGGGAGGACCTATAAATCAAGCTACATATAATCCTAATTTAGATGTAAACAAAAAAGGAAGTGGTTTAGAATTATTAAGTAGAACTTTTGATGCGCAAGATCTTTTAGATAGTGGAAAAATGACACAAACTAAATTTGAAGAATTATTTCCTGGACCAGATATACCAAAAGACAGAGATGGACCAAGCGATCCTTGTAAAGGACCTAACCCACCTGCATACTGTTTTATAGGCGATAAAGCAGATGATACTCAAGAAGATGTTATAACAAGAAATCTAGCAGGATTAACACCACGTATGGGTGGTTCAATATTTGATTTTAGTAATATGGCTGAAGGTGGTTTAGCAGACATGGACAGAGAAGCATTCTTATTAGGTGGTATAGCAAAGGGATTAAAGAAAGCTGTAAGAGGTGTTAAGAAACTTGCGAAGTCACCGTTAGGTAAAGCTGCTTTAATAGGTGCAGGATTTGGTTTAGCAGGTATGGGGCCTTTTAAAGGTTTAGCTAATACAGGTTTTGGTAAAGGTCTTGCAGGATTAAGAGGCACATTATTTGGTCAAGCGGGTTCAAGAGTAGGTGAAGCTTTTGTTCCATACAAAGAAGGTTTGTTTACAAAATTAGGTTTGACTAAAGGTGGTGGTTCTTTAATTCCAACATTAAAAGGTGGTATAACTCTTGCAGCAATATTACCATTATTAGTAGGAAAAACAGATGAAGAAAAAGACGATATATTAAAAGATTATTATGCATCTCAAAAATTAGAACCAGCAACCACAGCTAGGCAAGCTGGTAGTGAATTTGATTTCTACAATTACAATTTAGCAGAAGGTGGTACACCTAGAAAAGAACCAGTAGCTAAAAAGGTTATGCCATTACTAGATATGGGTGGTATGGAAAAAGACTATAGAGCAGAGGGTGGATTTGTACCTATTGGACGTATGGAGAAAGCAGACGATGTGCCCGCTAGATTATCTAAGAATGAGTTCGTATTTACGGCTGACGCAGTTAGAAATGCAGGTGACGGAGATGTGGACAAAGGCGCAGAAGTTATGTATAACATGATGAAAAACCTCGAAGCCGGGGGTGAAGTATCAGAAGAATCGCAAGGCTTAGATGGCGCTAGAGAAATGTTTCAAACATCACAAAGACTAGGAGAAGTCATATAATGGCAACAGAAACCGTAATAAATCGACCCGCACCGTTTGTAGAAGATATAGGTAAAAAGTTATCTGAACAAGCTTTAGGTTTACAACAAGTACCAGTTGTTACAACGGGTATTGGTGGTATTTCAAGACAAGCTGGAGAAACAGATGCTGGCTTTAAAGCAAGACAAGATGCTGCAAGAGCATTTACAACAAGACAACAAAATTTAGCTGGTATTGCACCACAAGTTGCAGGACAAACAGCTTTACAACAACAAGCACAAACTTTAGCACAACAAGGTGTTGGATCATTCCAACCTTTTTTACAAAGAGCAGAAACAGAAGCACAACTTGCTAGTGGATTAGGAACCGCGGCTCTTGGACAATTAGGCGGAATAGGAACTGGTGCTACAGCGTTTCAACAAGACGTATCTCAATTTATGTCTCCGTATCAACAACAAGTTATTGATGCGTCACTNGCAGANTTTGATCGTAACAAACAAATGCAAGANCAACAGATTANGAGATNANCAAGCAAAATTGGGAGTGCTCGGTGCAGGCCGAGCGGGAGTGCAACTCGCAGAGTTTGGCACAGGGGCAGCGAGAGAACGAGCTTTATTACAAGCTGGTTTATTACAACAAGGCTTTAATCAAGCAGCCTCACAAAGACAACAAGACATTGCAAATAGATTTGGTTTAGCAACAGCTGCACAAGGATTAGGTGGATTTAGATCTAATCTTGCACAACAACAAGCTCAACTTGGATCTGCTATTCAAGGCTTACAAGGAACAGACATAACTAGATTAGGTCAGTTAGGATCTATCAACCAAGCTCAAAGACAAGCTGAACTTGATGCACAAAGAGAAGCTACAAGAATGGCTGCATTCCAACCACAAGAAGAGTTAAATAGATTTGCAGATATAACAACCGGTATCATGGGTGGTATGAGAGGTACAGGAACAGCTACGACAAACGTTCCTAACCCTACTCCATTACAAACAGCATTAGGTGTTGGTTCAACACTTGCTGGTATATATGGTGCGTTCAACCCAAGACCATTATTTGGGAATTAAAAAATGAACAGAGTATTAAGAAGGCCTATGTTTAAAATGGGAGGTTCTGCAGGAACTGGTATTAC
>FUFK010039058.1_pt1 | contig 15238 bp, 19 predicted proteins | sample 1021851 | NCBI WGS metagenome assembly FUFK01 (sample SAMEA51879418, study PRJEB19060) | metagenome | reverse complement strand
TTTGGAGGATCAATAGGGGCATTTATAGCATTTAGAATACCGATGACTGCAATGCCAGAGCTAGTTGCTGGGTTTCATAGCCTAGTAGGTTTAGCTGCCGTTTTTGTTGCAATTTCCGCTTTTTTAAAACCAGATGCATTCAATCTTGGAATTGTTGGCGATATTAAACTTGCTAGTTTAATTGAGATGTCTCTTGGAGCGGCAATAGGAGCAATTACTTTCTCAGGTTCAATAATCGCATTTCTAAAACTTAGAGGTATAATGTCTGGTTCACCAATTACTTTCAAAGGCCAACATTTGATAAATCTCTTATTAGGCTTATCTATTTTAGCTCTTATATTTTATTTATGTTTAACACAATCTTCTAATGTATTTTGGTCAATTGTTTTAATTTCCTTTTTAATAGGAGTATTAATAATAATCCCGATTGGGGGAGCTGATATGCCAGTTGTTATTTCAATGTTAAATTCTTATTCGGGCTGGGCAGCGGCAGGGATTGGGTTTACATTAGAAAATAGTGCGCTTATCATAACAGGTGCCTTAGTCGGATCTTCTGGTGCAATTCTTTCCTATATAATGTGTAAAGGAATGAATAGATCATTCTTTAATGTAATTCTTGGTGGTTGGGGGGCAACAGATCAGACCTCAAGTTCACAAAGCAAAGAACAAAAACCTGTAAAGAGTGGTAATGCAGATGATGCAGCATTTTTAATGAAGAATGCTTCCTCGGTTATTATCGTGCCCGGATATGGAATGGCAGTAGCTCAAGCCCAACACGCGCTTAGAGAGATGGTTGATGCTTTAAAAAAAAGTGGAGTTAAGGTTTCTTATGCAATTCATCCAGTTGCTGGAAGGATGCCTGGCCACATGAATGTTTTACTAGCTGAGGCAAACGTACCTTATGATGAGGTCTTTGAATTAGATGAGATAAATAATGATTTTGCGAATTGTGATGTTGCGTACGTAATAGGCGCAAATGATGTAACGAATCCGGTGGCAAAATCAGATCCACAAAGTCCAATATATGGAATGCCAGTTCTTGATGTTGAAAAAAGTAAATCAGTTCTATTTGTAAAAAGAAGTTTATCACCAGGTTACGCTGGTATCGATAATGATCTTTTTTATAGAGATAATACATTAATGTTATTTGCGGATGCGAAAAAAATGACAGAGGAAATTGTTAAGAGTTTATAAATTGACTAAAGTTTTTTGTGATACAGCTGATATTGATTTAATAAAAAAATTTAGTAAAAAAAAATTAGTAAAAGGGTTTACTACTAATCCATCTTTAATGAGAAAAGCTGGTGCTAAAGATTACTCAATATATTCGAAGAAAATTCTTAGAGCTACAAATAAACCAGTATCTTTTGAAGTGTTTGCTGATGATATTGATAACATGATCTCTCAAGGAAAAGAAATTTGTAAGTGGGGTAAAAATGTTTATGTAAAAGTTCCAGTTACAAATTCTAGAGGGAAACTTATGGGAAAAGTTATCCAAACTTTAAATAGATGCGATATAAAACTTAATATAACTGCAGTGTATAATTCCAATCAAACAAAATATATTTTAAAAAACATTAATAAAAAAACTAAAGTTATAATATCAATATTTGCTGGCAGAATGGCTGATGTTGGAAAAGATCCAATTCCACAATTTAAAGAGAGTTTACATTTTTCAAAAAAATATAAAAATGTGGAAATTCTTTGGGCGAGCACTAGAGAACCATACAACTATATTCAATCTAGGCAAATTGGTTGTCATATAATTACTGCACCTCCTGAAATAATCGAAAAAATCGAAAAATTTGGTAAGTCTTTTACAAAACTTACAACAGACACAGTAAAAGGATTTTTAAAGGACACTGAGAAATCAAAATTTAAAATTTAATTGAAATTGGTTGCGGGGGACGGATTTGAACCGCCGACCTTCAGGTTATGAGCCTGACGAGCTACCAGACTGCTCCACCCCGCGGTAATTAAATTCTGTTTTTAAGCTTATTAAGTTTTTTAACTCTTTTAATATTTTCTTGTTGAATTCTCTTTTTTTTTTCAGATGGTTTTTCATAAGTATTTTTTAATTTTATTACTTTAAAGAATCCATCTCTTTGGAGTTTTCTTTTTAAAACTCTTAGAGCTTGTTCTACGTTGTTATCTTTTACTTCTATTTTAATAAATACCTCCAAAAAAAAGATTAGTTAACACTTTTATAAATTTATGTCTATTACTTTTATTCATTAACTATATTTTGAGTAGCTTTTTCTTTTTTTTCTTTTTCCTTTTTTTCTCTTTTAATTCTTCTTTCAGCTTTTTCTATCGCATCAATTAAGTCTTTTTGGGTAAACAAATTAAGAGCCACAGGATCTTTTGGATTTAAATTATTATAATTCCAATAACTTTTGTTTCTTATTGAAGTAACTGAATTTTTTGTTATTCCAACAAGTCTTGCAATTTGAGAGTCTTTTAAAATATTATGTTGTTTTATTAACCATAAAGCAGAGTCAGGTTTATCTTGTCTTTTAGACAATGGAATATATTTTTTTATTTTTTTTTCTGAATTTGATATTTCTATATCTCTACTTTTAATTTCAAGAGGTCTATTTTCATCTTTTGAGGATAGTTCAATTTCCTCCTTCGAAAGTTGTCCCGATATAATTGGATTGTATGCTTTGATACCTTTAGCAACTTCCCCATCAGCAATACCCTGAACTTCTACTTCGTGTAATTTACAAAAATTAGCAATTTGTTTAAAGGTTAAGGTTGTATTTTCAACAAGCCATACAGCAGTAGCCATAGGCATTAAAGGTGCGTTTGACATTTAGGATTTTTTATCTGATTTAAAGTTTTGAAATTTTTTATTAAATTTACTTATTCTTCCTTTGTCCATTAGCTTTTGTTTTCCACCAGTCCATGCTGAGTGTGACTTGGGATCTATTTCTAATTTTAATACATCACCTGTACTACCCCAGGTAGATTTTGTCTCAAATTGAGTGCCATCTGTCATTTCTACTTTTATTTGATGGTAGTTGGGGTGAATATTTTTTTTCATTTTGTGACTTATAGCAAAAGTTAATTTTAAAACAATTAAAAGTTATGTAATTTTTCCTGAAATTTTGAGCTAATATTTGGATTGGATGCTATTACTTTTAAATTTTCGATCTCATTTAAGCTTATATCATTAATAATCCCTCCAGCTTCTTTAATTAAAATTATTCCTGCAGCTATATCCCATATATTCAAGTTTTTTTGGTAATAACCATCATACCTTCCTGACGCTACGTAAGCCATATCTAGGGCTGCACAACCTGATTTTCTATTTAAAAATTCAGGTTCATTTGTGTTTTTGCCTCCTATTGCAAAAAGACAATCCTCCATATTATTTTTTTTTGAAACTCTCATTCTCTGATTGTTAAAAAATGCACCTCTATCTTTTTCAGCAAAAAACATTTCGTTTTTGATTGGATCAAATATTAACCCTGATATAATTTCATTATTCGATTTTAAGGCAATTGAAATTGCAAAGTGCGGAATTCCATGTAAAAAGTTTATGGTTCCATCTATAGGGTCAATAATCCACGTGTTGTTGATATCTTTGTTATCTTTTTTACCTTTTTCTTCACTTATAAAAGAGTAATTTGGCCTTGCTTTCTTAAGCTCATCTATAATTATTTTTTCTGTTTTAAAATCAGAGTTAGTAACAAAATCTTTTGGTCCTTTCTTTGAAATTTGTAAATTTTCAATTTCCCCAAAATCTCTTATAAGGATTTTAGATGCTTTTTCTGATGCTTTAATCATTATATTAAGGTTTGCTGAAATGGATTTCATCTAATTAACTTTTTTTAATATATTCTAAGTTCCTAGTATCAATAATAACATTATCACCGGACTCTATAAACGGAGGAACTTGAATATTAAGACCATTATCAAGAGTTGCGGGTTTATAAGAAGATGAAACTGTCTGACCCTTTAAAGCAACGTCTGTTGACATGATTTTACAACTAACCTGATTTGGTAAGTTAACTGATATGGCCACATCGTTATAAAAATTTATTGATACTTCTAAGTTTTCAGTTAGTAACTTTCCCTTTTCTCCAATGATATCCTTTTTAACTTCTATCTGTTCAAATGATTTAGGTTCCATAAAAAAATAATTATCATCGTCTTCATATAAAAAATTGTATTTTATCTCATCTAAAGATGCCTTTTCAACAGACTCACTTGATCTAAATCTTTCATTCAATTTAGTATTTTTGTTAACGCTTTTCATTTCAATTTGAGCAAATGCACCACCTTTGCCTGGTTTTACATGTTGAGTTTTAAGCACTATCCATAAGTCACTTTTGTACTCTAGGAGCATGCCCACTCTTATTTCACTTGCATTAATTTTCATCTCAATTTTTTAATTGCTTCAACTGGTCTAAGTTTTTTATTTTTCCAAATGTAGCCTGAAATAGCTAAAAAGTCGGCTTTGTTCAATAGTAGTTTTTTATAATTATCAGAATTAATACCCCCAATAGCAACAATAGGAACTTTAATGATCTTTCTAGCTTTTTTAAGTAAACTAAATGATGCTTTATATTTTATTTTTTTGGTTTTTGAAGAATTAAAAGCGCCAAAAGCTAAATAGTTAGCCTTACCTTTTATTGCTAATTTTGCTAATTTTAAAGAATTATGACAAGTAACTCCTATTATCTTATTTCCAATAATTGTTCTTGCTTTATTAATATTCATATCTTTTTGACCCAAGTGACATCCGTCAGCATTTAATTTTTTTGTGAGATAAACATCATCATTTATTAAAAACTTTACTTTAAACTTTTTACATATTTTTTGTATTTTTCTTCCAATTATAATTTTTTTTTTGAAACTACTCTTTTTAAGCCTAAGTTGAAAAAAACTAACTTTTTTTTGTTTTAAAATTTGACTTAAATCATTAAAAAAAGATTTATCAATTTTAACTGGAGAGATTAGATATACAAATTTCTTCTTATTAAATTTCAAGATCTTTAGACCATTTCCCTTGAGCGGCCAAGGTATTCATTTTAGCCCGGTGATTAAAAACTTTTTGAGTTCCCTCAATATTTTTAATATCTTTTGACCAAAATTTTAAGGCACTCTGTTGTAGGGCCCTCCCATAAGAATAGCTCATGATAAAATTTGTGTCATTATGCTTATTAATCAAATTTAAATTTTCTGTCGCTTCTATTTCAGATTGTCCTCCAGACAAGAAGGCTATTCCAGGCACTTCTGATGGAACACAGTTTTTTAAACATTTTAATGTTAGTTTTGCTACATCTTCGTTGGAAATTTCATCTTTAGATTTGTTTCCTGCTAGGATCATATTAGGTTTAAGTATAATCCCTGTTAAATCAACCTTATGCAAAATTAGTTCTTCAAAACATTTTTTGATTACTTCTGAGGTTTTTTCATAACATTCATTTGCAGAATGTTCGCCATCCATAAGTACTTCAGGTTCAACTATTGGAACCATGTTACATTCTTGAACTAGTGAAGAATATCTCGCTAATGCGTGTGCATTAGATTGTATTGATAATTTACTTGGAAAATTTTTTGTTATATTGTAAACCCCCCTCCACTTTGTAAATTTTGCTCCAAGTTTGAAATATTCTTTTAGTCTTTCTCTCAGCCCATCTAAGCCTTCAGTAATTTTTTCATCTGGAGAACCTGCCAGAACTTTAGCACCAGTATCAACCTTTATTCCTGGGGCAGCTCCCATTTCTGAAATTAATTCTGGAATTTTATTTTTTTTCGAGGTTTTTTGTTTTATTGTTTCGTCATATAATATTACTCCTCCAATACATCTGGTCATACATGATGAGCTAAATAAAGTTTCTCTGAATAANAANCTATTTTCNGGAGTTGANGGNACNTTAACNCNNTCTAATCTTTTAGTCATTGTTCCNGTGCTCTCATCAGCNGCNAAAATTCCTTTTCCNTTNTCNANAATTTTNAGNGCNATNTTATTTAATTCAGACATTNNANTTNANNGCTTTTATACCAGGAAGTTCTTTTCCTTCAAGATATTCTAAAAATGCTCCACCAGCAGTTGAAACAAAGTTGAAATCTTTTATTAAATCAATTTGATTTATTAAAGATATAGTATCCCCACCTCCTACAACAGAGTAAATTGATTTATCCTTTCTTTTTTTGATAATTGCCCTAGCTATTTCTTTGCTACCCTTTGCAAAATTTGGATTTTCAAAATAGCCTGCAGGACCATTCCATAAAACTGTTTTGCTTCTATCAATTACTTTTCTAATTGTATTAATTGTGTTTGGTCCTATGTCTAAAATTAAATCATCATTTAAAACTTCGTCAACCTCTTTAACATACGAAATGTCATTTATATTTTTTCCAACCAAAACATCCTGTGGATAGAAAATGTTACATGAGTGATTTTTTGAAGTTTCAAAAATTTCATTAATTATACTCTCACAATTTTCTTCTATAATTGATTTTCCAATTTTATTTCCTTTAAAATGAAGAATATTATTGGCCATACCACCAACAATTACGATATTATCAAACTTTGGTATTAAGTTTTTTATTATTCCAATTTTTGTGGAAATTTTTGACCCTCCAATAACACAAGTAACTGGTTTTTTAATTTCTGTTGTAACTTTTTTTAACGCGTTAATTTCTGTATTTAGTTGTAATCCAGCAAAAGAGGGTAAAAATTCTGTGATTTTGCACACCGAAGCATGAGTTCTATGCGAACAAGAAAATGCATCATTAACGAATAAATCACCCAAGTTTGCCAATTGTTTTGCAAAAGAAGGGTCATTTTTTTCCTCATCCTCATAAAATCTAATATTTTCTAAAAAAATTATTTGTTCATCAGAATCGTTAAACAAATTCTCTTTTTTTAAATTTAAAATGTTGTCATTTATGACTCTAATTTTTTTGTTTATTTTTTTTTCTAAATTTTCAGAAATAGGTTTAAGAGATAGGCTTTTTACAACTTTTCCTTTTGGACGGCCGACATGAGAGATTACAACTATTTTTGAGTTATTATCAATTAAAAATTTGACTACCGGTAATATTTTATTAATTCGTGTTTCATCAACTATTATCCCATTTTTTAATGGAACATTTAAGTCAAGTCTTAATAAAACAATTTTTTTGTCAAGATTTCCGTGATCTTTAATATTATTCATTAAGAAATTTTATGAAGATAACCTGCTATATCGCACATTCTATTTGAAAAACCCCACTCATTGTCATACCAGGCTGAAATTTTACCCATCTTTTTTCCTATTACGTTAGTTAAGCTCGCATCTATTATTGATGAGGCAGGATTGTGATTAAAGTCTATTGATACAAGTTTTTCATAATTTATTTCAAGTATCTTATTTTTTTTNCTAAAATTTTNGAATGCAGAATTAATTTTTTCAACACTTANATCTTTTTTTGTANAAAAAACNANCTCNACTAAAGAAACNTTCGGAGTNGGAACTCTCATCGCAANNCCCTCNAGTTTTCCTTTNAGAGANGGAATAATTTCACCAATTGCTTTAGACGCACCAGTCGAAGTTGGCACTATAGATTGGCTAGCAGAACGAGCCCTTCTTGGATCTTTATGAGAATTATCCAAAATTCTTTGATCACTAGTAAATGCGTGGATTGTTGTCATAAAACCTTTTTCGATTTCGAAGTTTTCATTTAAAACATGAGCAACAGGAGCAAGACAATTTGTTGTGCACGACGCTGTAGAAATAATCTTATCATTTTCTTTTAATTCTGACTCATTAACTCCAAACACAATGGTCTTATCTGCATTTTTACATGGAGCAGAAACAATAACTTTCTTAGCCCCATTGTTTAAATGAGGTTGTAATTTATCTTTAGTGTTAAACTTACCAGTACATTCAAAAACATAGTCAACACCGTATTTTTTCCAATTAATATTATTTAAAACTGTTTCTTGACTAAATGTAATTTTATTTTTGTTGATGATTAAATGTTTTTCATCGAAACCTAAATCCGCATTAAATTTTCCATGAACTGAGTCGTATTTTAAGAGAGTAAAACTGCCCTCTGAATTTGTTTTATTGTTAATATGTTTAATTTCTATATCTTTGATATTGTTTTCTATGATAGAGCGAATAACCATTCTTCCTATTCTGCCTAATCCATTTATCCCAAGCTTTATTTTCATAATTTTTCTTTAATTCTTCTTACAATACTTTTTTCATCTAATTTGAAATGACTATAAATTTCTTTATATGGTGCACTTTTTCCAAATTCATTTATCCCAAAGTTCAAACCATTAATACCAGTATATTTTTTCCAAAAATTTGTTTCAGATGCCTCTATTGATACAACAAGGCTTGTTTCTTTTAATATTTTATTTTTATAACTTTCACTTTGTTGATCGAATAATTCATGACAAGGCATTGATATAATTTTGGAATAAATACCATCTGTGGCTAATTTATGACCTATTTCGCTCGCTAAACTAGTTTCTGATCCGGTTGCTAAAATAGTAACACTCAAATTTTCTCCAGTTCTTAAAATTTCATAGGCGCCAGTAGAGCACAGATTTTTAGATGAACTAGTAAGCCTTAGTGGATTTACTCCCTGTCTAGTTAAAGCTATTACACTTGGTGTCTCTTTACTTTCAAGCGCTAATTGCCAGCACTCAAAAGTTTCAATTGTGTCTGAGGGCCTAAAAACATTTAAATTTGGAATNGATCTCAAACTTGTTAATTGTTCAATTGGTTGATGTGTTGGACCGTCTTCNCCNAATCCNATTGANTCATGTGTAAATACATATATAACTTTTTGCTTCATCATAGCTGCTANTCTTATTGATGGTTTNCAATANTCACTNAATATTAAAAACGTGCCACCATAAGGAATTAAATTACTATGCAAAGCAATACCATTCATTATTCCACACATTGCATGTTCCCTCACTCCATAATGAATATAGTTTCCAGAAAAATCACCAGGTTTAATAATTTTATGATCTTTAGTTTTTGTGTTATTTGATCCTGCTAAATCAGCTGAACCACCAATTATATATGGAAGTTTTGCTATAATATTTAAAAAAATTTCAGATGATTTTCTGGTTGCTATNGTTTTTGAATTTTTTAAATATTCATTTTTTGTTTTTTCAACTAAATTTTTTAATGATTTAAAATTTTCAAAATTTGTTAAGATTTTTTTGTACTTAGTCTCATGTTTTTTTGCATTTTGAGAAGCATTTTTTCCAATTTTTTTCCATTCATTTAATAATTCATTTGGTAATTTAAAAGGTTCATAATTCCATTTGAGTTTTTTTCTCACTAGTTTTATTTCATCTTCACCTAAAGGACTTCCATGCGATGAAGATTTGCCAGCTTTATTTGGAGATCCATAACCAATTGTTGTTTTACAAGAAATTGCTACAGGTCTACTTGACTTCTGGGCTTTCTTTAGTGCTTTTGAAATATCTTTGTAATTATGACCATTTATTTTAAAATAATTCCAACCATAACTCTTAAATCTTTTTTCATGATTGTCAGAAACCGCCAAACTAGTTGGTCCATCAATAGATATAGAATTATTATCAAATAAAAGAATAAGATTTTTTAATTTCAAATGTCCTGCTAGGCTTAGCGCCTCATGACTTATTCCTTCCATCAGACAACCATCACCAGCTAGAACGTAAGTTTTATGATTAATAATTTTTTTTCCAAGTTTTTTTTTCAAAATTTCTTCTGATAATGCAAAACCAACTGCATTAGATATTCCCTGACCCAAAGGTCCTGTAGTTGTTTCTATTCCAGAATTAGGATGATACTCTGGATGACCAGCACAAATTGAATTAAGTTGCCTAAAATTTTTTATATCATTTAAAGACACACTTTCATACCCAGTCAGATAAAGTAGAGAGTAGAGCAACATTGAACCATGACCCGCTGAAAGTACAAATCTATCTCTATTTATCCAATTAGGGTTATTGGGATTGAAACTTAAAAATTCTTTAAATAGAACAGTTGCAACATCTGCCATTCCCATTGGCATCCCAGGGTGACCGGAATTAGCTTTTTGTACAGCATCAATGGACAAAAATCTTATACAATTAGCTAATTCTTTATATTGTTTGCTCAAAAATTATCCTGTCTAGACTAAGAAGAATCTATTTAATAATATAAACATATATATATGAATTCTCTGATTGAAAAAGAAAAAAAACTTAATTCAGCCTTAACAAAATTAAAAAATTTAAATCTTAAAAGCCCAGACATAAAAAATAACATTGATGATTTAAGTTCACAAAAAAATCAATTAAAAATTGAAAAACAAGAACTTGAAAAAAAATATAAAATTTTAGCTGAGGACTATGATATCTTAAGTAAAAAATTAGATGATTTGCAAGCCCGAGAAAAAATTGAGAAAAAAAAACATTCAGAATTTTCAGAAAAAATAGATGAATTGAATCAAGAAACAGATATTTTATTAGATGAAATTGACAAATGGCAAATGTAACTATTAAATTTAATGGAAAAGAATTTCTTCTTTCTTGTGAGGATGGTCAAGAAGAACATTTGGAGGAATTATTAATTCAAATTAATCAAAAATTTAATAGTTTAAAAAACGATTTAGGAAATTTAGGAGAAAATAAGCTTTTATTAATTACTGCTGTAAAGGTGATGGATGAATATTATGAGACAAAAAAAAAGGTTGATCAAAAAAAAGAAGAGTTAAAAATTTTATCTAATAAATTTAGAGAATTGAAGTCTTTGATTTATGAATATAAAGAAAAGAAAGAAAAAGAAATTAGTGAGCTCAATCAAAATCATTTTAAATTAAAAACCGAAATTATAGATAATCAAAAAAATTATGAAAAACTAATAGAAGAGGCGGCTAATGAAATTTCTAATTTTGTTGATAAAGCAAATTTAGAAAACTTATCTTAGCTAATCTCTGTGAATAAATCTCAAATAAGAAAAAAAATATTTAGAATAAGAAAACAAACAAGTTTAAAAAAATTTAATTTAAATTTAAAATTTATTCTCAGTATTTTAAAAAAAGAGAAAATAAAAGGAAAAATTATAGGTGGATACTATCCTTATAATTATGAAATTAATGCATTAAATCTTTTTAAAGATTTAGAAAAAAAAAATTATAAAATTACGCTTCCTAGAATTAATAATAAAGCTCAAATGAATTTTTTTCGCTGGTCAACAAAAGATCCATTGCAAGTTAATAAATTTGGTATTCCAGAGCCAATATCAAATGTCAAGAAATATCCAGATATCATGTTAGTACCACTTGTTGCTTTTGATAAAGATTTAAATAGAATTGGTTACGGTGGGGGTTTTTACGATAGATATATTAGTAAAATAAAAAAAAGAAAAAAAATAATTTCAATTGGTTTAGCTTATTCTTTTCAAAAAGTTAAAAAAATACGAACTAACAGATATGATATGATATTGGATTATGTTGTTACTGAAAAAAAAATCATTTAAATGAGAATATTATTTTTAGGAGATGTAGTTGGAAATTCAGGATGTTCAAAGATTACTAATAATCTATTGAGTCAAATAAAACTTAATAAAATTGATTTTGTAATTGTGAACGCAGAGAATTCAGACCAAAGTGGAGTTGGTTTAACAAAAGACATTTGTCAGAATTTTTTTAATTGTGGTGTAAATGTAATTACAACTGGTAATCATGTTTGGGATCAAAAAGATATAATGAATTTTATTGACAAAGAAAAAAGATTACTACGTCCAAAGAATCTATTTGAACCAGCACCAGGAAACGGTTTTGAAATATATACAACTTCAAAAAATTTTAAGATTGGTGTTCTTAATTTAATGGGAAATGTATTTATGAAAAAATGCAATGATGTATTTCAAACTGCAAAAAAATTTTTAAACAACTATAAGCTTAAGGAAGATTATGATTTTTTAGTAGTTGATTTTCATGGAGAAATTACAAGTGAGAAAAATGCTATTGGACACTATTTTGATGGAAAAGCAACACTTGTAATTGGAACACATACACATATTCCAACTAATGATGCTAGAATTTTAATAAACGGCACAGCTTACCAAACAGATGCAGGAATGTGTGGTGATTACAACTCTGTAATTGGAATGAACAAGGATAATTCAATAAATAGATTCATGAAAGAAGACTCTATTAAACATTTTCCAGCAAAAGGTGATGCTACTTTAAGTGGTGTGATAGTAGATTGTAATGTAGAAACTGGACTCGCAAATAATATTCAAAGCTATATTTTTGGCGGTCATCTGGAAAAAAAATAGTTGGTTTATGGCAGGACATTCTCATTGGGCAGGTATTAAACATAAAAAAGGTAAAGCAGATAAACAGAGATCAAAAATTTTCTCAAAGTTATCTAAAGAAATAACTGTTGCAGCAAAGCTGGGTGACAAAGACCCTTCAATTAACCCTAGATTAAGATCTGCAATTCAAGCTGCTAAATCTGCTAACATGCCCAAAGATAATATTGAAAGAGCAATCAATAAATCTAATGTAAACAATGAGGTAAATTTTGAGAGTCTTAGGTATGAGGGATTTGGTCCTGAAAAAGTAGCTGTTATTGTTGAAGCATTGACAGACAACAAAAACCGTACGGCTGCGAAAATAAGGACTATTTTTCAAAAAGCAGGGGGCAGTCTTGGAACTTTAGGTTCTGCCTCTCATAATTTTAATCAATTAGGAATAATTAAGATTGATAAAAATGAGGTTACAGATGAACAAATTTTTGAGCTTGCAATTGATGCTGGTGCTGATGAATGTCAATCAAATAAATATTATCATGAGATACACTGTTCTATAAACGAAATTTATAATGTAAAAAAGGAGCTTGAGAAAAAAATTAAAAATTTCATATCAACAGAGATAGAGTGGGTTCCTTTGAATAGTGTTATTGTGCCTAAAGATAAAACTGATGATTTGATTAATTTTTTTGAAACACTGGAGGAAGATGATGATGTTCAAAATGTTTACTCAAATTTAGAATTTGCTAAATAAATTATGCTTATAATAGGAATAGACCCTGGTATATCTGGTTCAATATGTTTTTTCGAAGATGGTAAAATTCTTGATGTTATAGAAATGCCGACAATGAACGAGGGAAAAAAAAATAAAAGGCAAGTTAATGGAGCACAAATCTATAACGAAATAACTGATAGAATTAATAAATTGCAAAAACAAGATATAAGGGTTGTGGTTGAACAAGTATCAGCTATGCCAGGCCAGGGTGTTACTAGTATGTTTAATTTTGGCCAGTCTTTTGGAATAATAAAAGGGATCTGCTCAGCTATGCAATTACCTTTATATTTTGTAAGGCCTACAAAATGGAAAAAATATTTTAATCTTATTAAATCCGAAAAGGATGCAAGTAGAACAAGAGCGATAGAAATTTTTCCATATTTTTCATCACAATTATCAAAAAAAAAAGACTCTAATAAAGCAGACGCTATATTAATTGCCAGTTTTTATCACGAAACTTATAAAAAAGAGTATTAATTAAGAGATTTTCAAAGACAAAATCATGACACATTTAAGTGTGAGAAGTTCCTATGGAAGCTGATATTTCGACTCAAGCTGTTGGTCTTGCATCAAGTGCTGACTTTTCATTAATGAATTTATTTTTGCGGGCTGATATAATAGTTAAATCAGTAATCATAATACTGATTGCATGTTCAATTTATTCTTGGGCAGTAATAATTGATAAATTTAGATTATTTAAAAAAATAAATCAATCAACGGAGGAATTTGAAACAAAATTTTGGAATTCAAAATCTGCTGAAACTTTTTATAATAATCTTCCATCAAATACAGAAGATCCAATGGCATTGGTTTTTAAAGAAGCAATGCAAAGTTTATTAAAAAAAAGATCAAGAACAGACATTAATAGTAGAATGACGACGATGTTNGANACAGGAATTGAAAAACAAATATCAAAAATTAGTAAGGGCTTTACTTTTCTAGCTACTGTTGGATCAACTGCTCCTTTTATAGGTTTATTTGGTACTGTTTGGGGTATTATGAATTCATTCCAATCAATTGCAATATCAAGAAACACTAGTTTAGCTATTGTTGCGCCTGGTATTGCTGAAGCTCTGTTTGCAACTGCTTTAGGATTGTTGGCAGCCATTCCTGCTGTGATAGCTTATAATAAATTTAATAACGACACCATAAAATATACACAAAAGTTAGAGAANTTTTCTAAAAGATTTTTAACAATAATTTAAGATGGCTTTTAAATTTAANCGTTCATCAAAAGAACCAATGAGTGAAATAAACGTCACNCCATTTGTTGATGTAATGTTNGTTCTTTTAATAATATTTATGGTGACAGCTCCGTTATTAACNGTTGGAGTACAAGTAGATCTTCCTGANAGTTCGGCTGACTCTCTTCCNGAAGAGACNGAGCCNCTTACTTTATCNATTAACTCAAAAGGNGANATTTTTATACAAGAGTCTAAAGTTGAATACGATAAAATAATTGCAAAAGTTTTAGCGGTCTCAAAAAATAGAACTGATACNAGAATTTATGTAAGAGGTGACAAAACTATCAATTATGGAAGAGTATTAGAAATAATGGGACTGTTATCCGGGTCTGGTTTTACAAAAGTAGCACTTATATCAGAACCTTACAAAGAAAGGTAACAAGAGGTGAATAGAAGCTTGGTCATATCTTCTGTTTTACACTTAATTTTGATTATGATTACTGCAATGAGTTTACCATTTTTGGCAAAAAAACCGATTGATCTGCCCCCAATCGTTTCTGTTGAATTAATTCAAATAACAGACAAAACCAATATTCCCTTTGCTCCTAAAGCAAAAAAAATAATTGAAAAGATTAAGAAAAAAGAAAAAAAATTAGTATCCGAACAAGCACCACCAAAAAAAGTAAAAAAAATTAAACCAGACTCAGTTCCAATGCCCGATGAAAAACCAGAAAAACTTGAAAAAGTAAAAGAAGATAAACAAAATCCAGAAAAGGTTGATAATGAGGTAAAACAAGTATCAGAGTTTGAAAAAGATGAACTTTTTGATCCAAATAATATAGCCGCTCTTATTGATAAATCTAAAGAGGAAAGTGCTGAAACAATAAATAAAACTGACAAAATAACTCAAGACCAACAAAANAATNTNGAAAANATGGGNTTGTCACTTAGCGAGGAAGATGCNCTAAANGCACAAATATTTGGATGTTGGAGTATACCATTAGGATTACCTTATAATGAAA
>FUFK010043526.1_pt1 | contig 15241 bp, 13 predicted proteins | sample 1021851 | NCBI WGS metagenome assembly FUFK01 (sample SAMEA51879418, study PRJEB19060) | metagenome | reverse complement strand
GCCGGGCGTGTCGGCGCTGATCCCGGTCGGCGATGGCCAGGCCCTGCTCGCCCGACGCCCCGATGTGCGTCAGGCCGAGCGGCAGCTGGCGGCGGATACGGCGCGGGTGGGGGTGGCGACAGCCGCGCTCTACCCGTCGATCACGCTGGGCGGATCGGTGTCGCTGGGCGCGCAGAATATCGAGGATCTGGGCAAGAGTTCGTCGTTCAACTTCTCGCTCGGGCCGCTGCTCAGCTGGAACTTCCCCAACATCACTGCAGCGCGCGCGCGGGTTCGTCAGGCCGAGGCTGGGGCGGAGGGTTCGCTCGCCGCGTTCGACGGCACGGTGCTGACCGCGCTGCGCGAAGTCGAACAGGCGCTGGCGCGCTATTCGGGCGAGATCGAGCGCAACGTCGCGCTGCGCCGCGCCGATGCATCGGCGACCAACGCCGCGCGCATCGCGATCCTGCGCTTCGAGGCCGGGCGCGACAGCCTGCTCCAGCGCATCGACGCCGAACGCGAGCGGGCAGGGGCCCGTGCTGCGCTCGCCCAATCCAACGCCGCGCTGGCCGAGGCACAGGTGGCCTTGTTCAAGGCGCTGGGCGGCGGCTGGGAAACCGCGCCGGACCCGGTACGCCGCGAAGCCGCCGCCGCGAACTGAGGCCCAGAGTTTCGGACGGAGCCGTGTAGCGTAACTGGCTCCGTCCGATCAGTTGAGGCGAGTGCTAAGGTGATCGCCAGTAGCGCACTTTTGCATGGGCCAGCTCTAAAGCCACCCGATCTGCCAAGCGTTGGCCTCGCTCTTGAAAATCGCGCTCAGCTGACTCTGAGTTGAAACCGGATTTAGCCGGGTCATCCTCGTTGAGAGTGGCATCATATTCGTGTGCCCAAGCCCATAAGTCGTTTGCCAACGTAGTAGTGAGACTGAGCTCTTCCGGGTCGATATTTCCTACCCGGCCCGTCTCGTCCCACCAAAGCGGCGCGCAACCGTAGTCGGGCATTACCTTGATTTGCATACAATGAAAATTGCCCGACATGGCCGGGATTGCAACGCTCTCTTGCTGCGTTGTGATGGCTAGCGGGGACAAACATGGGCTTGCCCAGCGCGCACGGTCTCGGTGAGATATTACGGCCCCACCCCAACCCCTCCCCTGAAGGGGAGGGGCTTCTAGAATCTCACGCCGCCATTCGGTCGCACGGGTCGGTGCAGTCCGAGTCCGACAGGCGTTGTTCGAACTCCACCGTCACATCCTCGCCGCCGCGGCCGAGCGAGTGGCGCGGGATCGTGCGGCCGGTGGGGCGGAAGCCGAGCTTGCGCAGGACGCGACCCGATGCCGGGTTGTCGGCGAAGTGGCTGGCGGTGAGGGTGGGGACGCGCAGCGTGCGGGCGATGTCGATCACCGCGCGGCCGGCTTCGGTCGCATAGCCGCGACCCCAGGCATCGGGCGCGATCCAATAGCCGAGCTCGACACCGCCGCGCTCCATCCGGTCCAGGCCGATGCAGCCGACGATGCGGCTGGTCGCATCCTCCAGCGCGCAGATCAGGAAGACCGGCAGGTCGCTCGCCTTGCGCTCGCTCAGCAGAAACTCTTCGGCGTCGCTCACCGCATAGGGCCAGGGCGCGCGGCTGAGGTTACGGACAACCTCATGATGGCCGATCGCGCGCGCCAGTTCGGGCGCATCCTCGATCCAGCCGGGCCGCAGCATTAACCGCTGTGTACGTGCGAACATGTTACTCTCCTCGCGGACCCGCCGATGCCCCGGGTTAATGACCGGAGCGCGACAGTTGGGGTGGGGAGGGAGCAATAAAAAAGGGAGACCGGGGTGACCCGTCTCCCTTTTGCGGTCTCCAGATTTGGAGACCCGGGTCACCCTGGCGGGCAACCCGGATGGTCGCCCAGCTTATTCGGCCGCAGCCGCAATCATTTCTACCGAGCAGAATTTGCGACCGAGCTTGCCGTCGTGGAATCGCACGCGGCCNTCGGTAAGCGCNAACAGNGTNTGGTCCTTGCCGATGCCGACATTGNCGCCCGGNTAGNANTTCGTGCCGCGCTGACGNACGANNATGTTGCCGGCAATGGCNNNNTNGCCNCCGAACNNCTTCACGCCNAGNCGCTTNGANTNCGANTCNCGNCCGTTNCGCGAAGANCCGCCTGCNTTCTTATGTGCCATNTCGNNTTACTCCTTACGCTTCCGCNGCCGNNGCAGCGGCNTCCGCCNNCGNTCGCNTNGGCCTTNNNNGCCTTCNNCTTNNTCTCCTGCGCACCGATCGCGGTGATCTTCAGGATGGTGTGGTTCTGGCGATGGCCGTTCTTGCGGCGATAATTGTGCCGACGGCGCTTCTTGAAGACGATGACCTTCTCGCCCTTCGCCTGCGCGACGATTTCGGCCGAAACGGTCAGACCGTCGGTCGCCTTCAGCTCCGAACCTTCGCCAGCGAGCAGCACGTCACCCAGGGTGATCGTCGAACCGGCTTCGCCCTCGAGCTTCTCGACGACGATCTTGTCTCCTGCGGCAACGCGATACTGCTTGCCGCCCGTGCGCACGACTGCGAACATGGCTCTTTCTCAATTCCAAATGCTTGTGCCCGCGCAGGACAAACCCGCCGGGGAGGAAGGGCGCGCCTAAGCGAATCGCTACTTCAAGTCAACCTTTTGCTGAGGCCTTTGTGGGCATTTGCCCAGAAAGGCCTCAGCGGCGCGCGCCCTACTCTGCCGCTCGTCAGGATAGTGAAGCGGGTGGCCGGGTGAGGGACCGCGCCGGTGCGACCGAATCGCTTGGGCGATGCCGAAGACTAGTGCCGGTGCTCGCGCTTGAGGCGATAGCGCCCGTCGCCCAGCTCGTCGAACAGACCGCCGATCGCCGGGTGGTTGACCGGTTCGTCGCTGTCGTCGCTCACCAGATTCTGCTGGCTGACATAAGCGACATAGCTCGATTCGGCATTTTCGGCGAGCAAATGGTAGAAGGGCTGGTCCTTGCGCGGGCGCGCATCCTCGGGAATCGCCTCATACCATTCGTCGCTGTTGGCGAAGACCGGGTCGATGTCGAAGATCACGCCGCGGAAATCGAACATCCGATGCCGCACCACGTCGCCCACGTTGAAGCGTGCGTGCGCGATCGGGGGTACGGGGACCCCGGCGGTGGAAAGATCGAGAAAGTCATGGGCACGAGTCATGGGTTCAATCTAGTGCTGTTTGCGCGCCGCACAAGAAGTGCAGGAAGGGCGCTTGTGCGGCTCGATTCTTTGGTCTAGAGGCGCCCGCTCGACTGGCCGGACCGGCAATTGCCGTCCCCGGATCCCCTCGCGGAGAGGTGGCAGAGTGGTCGATCGCGCCGCACTCGAAATGCGGTTTACGGGGAACCGTAACGTGGGTTCGAATCCCACCCTCTCCGCCACTTCCTTGCCATCCGTCGCACAGGACCCGGGATATCCGGCGCAAGGCCAGGATTCCGCAGCGTCAAATCGATATCGCCAGGCTTGAAGATTCCTGGGCGCGATCCCGCTATACGTGCGTCAATAGAACAGGGCCGTAGGAGATTGGGGGGAGCGTGGCTGCAGAAGCGGTTTCCGATCTGGAACGATTGGTCCGGCAGTTCCGGCCGGCACTGGTCGCATTCTTCTCGCGCCGCGTCGCCAGCCCTGCGGAGGCAGAGGATCTGACTCAGGAGGTTTTTGTCCGACTCGCACAGTCCAATATCGATGCCGTTGAATCGACCGAGGCGTTCATTTTCCGCGTCGCTACCAACCTGCTGCGCGATGGATCGCGCCGGGAGCGTGTGCGTGCGGCCTATCGCGCATCGTTCGAGCAGGAGGACGGGATCGGGATCGACACGATCGACCCGCACCGCATTGCGGCTTCGCGCGAGACGATCGGAATCCTGTGGGCCGCCATCCAGGCGTTGCCCGAGCCGACGCAGCAGATCTTCATCCTCTACCGGGTCGAGAACATCCAGAAACAGACCATCGCGGACAATTTCGGGTATAATGTGCGTACCGTCGAGAAGCATATCTCCCGCGCCCTCGTATTTCTCGCGCGTCGCATGGGAGGCCGGGCATGACCGCGCTGACCGACGACGACGGTATCGCCATGGGCTATGAGGAGCAGGCCGCCGAATGGTGCTGGCGGATCGCCGAGCGTGCACTGACCGACGCGGAGCAGGCGGAGTTCGACTGCTGGATTCGGGCCGATCAGCGCCATCAGCAGGTGTTCGACGAGATGGTGGCGGTCTGGAAGGGCACCGATACGATCGCGGAGATGCCGGGCTTCCTCTCGCTGCGCGCCCGCGCGCTGACGACGATGGAGAGTGCACGCGATCTCAACGAAGTGTCGTCCTACGGGCGCCGGAACTGGTTTCGCGGGCTGGCGGCGGCTGCGGCGGTCGTCCTCGGTCTGTTCGGCGGCTTCTGGTATTTCGCGGATGGTGCGGACGTCTACGGCACCGGAACCGGAGAGCGTCGGGTCGTGCAGCTGGAGGATGGCTCGCGGATCTCGCTCGATGCGTCGAGCCGGGTCGTCGTCGCCTATTCGGACGACCGGCGCGCGCTCCGGCTCGAGCGCGGGCGCGCGAAGTTCGATGTCGCGAAAGATCCGTTGCGGCCTTTCACGGTGACGGCGGGCAATCAGACCGTGGTGGCGACGGGTACGGCGTTCAGCGTCGAGCTGCTGCGCGATCAGATGCGCGTGCTGTTGTATGAAGGCGAGGTTGCCGTGGTCGCGCAACGGGCAGGAGCGGGCCGGACCGCTGCGGTCGAGGCGATCAAGCGAGCGGCACCGCCGCCGCCAACCGGCGCGATGGAGCATCTGGTGCCCGGACAGGAACTGGTTTCCAGCCTGTCGTCGGGGAAGATCAGGGTCGCCCCGGCGCAACTGGACCGCTCGCTGCTGTGGGAGGATGGCCGGCTCGACTTCGTGGACGAGCCGCTGGTGCGCGCTGTCGAGCGTATCAATCGCTATACCGATACCCCCATCGTGGTCGGCGACGCGGCGGCCGGGCGTTTGCTGGTGAACGGGGTGTTCGACGCGGGCGACACGCAGAGCTTCGTCCGCGGAATGACCGCGCTGTTTCCGCTTTCGGCCAGATATGACAATGCGAAGGTCACGCTGGTGAGCGGGAAGGAGCCGCTCGCTTCAAGACAAAAATAGATGGGCGCGAATTCGCCCGTACCGCGTCTCTAGAAATAGAGGGGCGTATCAATCGACCCCTCAGAGACTTGGGGGAGATGATATGTCGCATAGGCCGTACCTGCTTTCCGGATTGGCAAGTGTCGCGTTGATCGCGAGCGTGACGGCGCCGCCGGCCTATGCGCAGCAACTCTATGATTTCGATATTCCCGCGCAGGACCTGGGCAGCGCCCTGCGCACCTTTGCGCGGACATCCGGCGTCCAGGTGATTTTCGACGGGGGCGCGCTGCGCGGCAAGCGCAGCGCACGCTATCGCCAGCGCGCGGCGCCTGAAGCCGCGTTGCAGACGATCCTGCGGGGAACGGGCATGAGCTTCCGTCGCGACGGGGGCATCTATGTGATCGTTCCGGCGGACACTCCTGTCCGCCCCACGGCCAGCGCGGCGCCCCCAACGACCCCCGCGCCAGCACCGGCCGTGCCGCAGGATGCGGTTGCCGAAGAGGACGCCGAGGTCATCGTGACCGCGCAGAAGCGCGCGGAGCGGATCATCGACGTGCCGATTGCAATGACGGCTCTGTCGGGTAGCGCGCTTGACGACCGGAAGATCGAAGGCGGGTCGGAACTGCTGCGCGCCGTGCCGAACGTCACCTTCTCCAAAAGCAACTTCAGCATGTACAATTTCTCGATCCGCGGGATCGGGACCAAGGCCATCTCGGCGTCGAGCGACCCGGCCGTGGCGGTGAGCTTCAACAATACCCCGCTCGTCAGGAACCGGCTGTTCGAATCGGAATTCTTCGACCTGCAGCGGGTCGAGGTGCTGCGCGGCCCGCAGGGCACGCTGTATGGCCGCAACGCGACGGCGGGCGTGGTCAACATGATTCCCGCGCTTCCAGGCCGCGATTTCGCGCTGGAAGCGAAGCTGGAGGTCGGAAGCTTCGATACGATGCGGGCGAGCGGGATGCTCAACGTGCCGCTGAGCGATACGCTGGGCGTGCGGGTCGCGGGCGCGTTCACCAGCCGCGAGGGCTTCGACTACAACAGCTTCACGCAGCGGCGCGTCAACGGGCGTGAGCTGTGGTCGACGCGCGCGACGCTGGCGTGGGAGCCGAGCGACCGCTTCCGCGCCAACCTCATCTGGCAGCATTTCGAGGAGGACGACAACCGCTCGCGCACCGGCAAGCAGTTGTGCACCCCCGATCCCGGACCGGCCACGGTGGGCGGCATCGCCGTGACGGATCCGCTCACGCGCGGCCGGATGAGCCAGGGTTGCCTGCCCGGTTCGCTCTATGACGATGCGGCCTTCGGCGCGCCCAACGGGAATGCCCTGTCCTATATCTTCGTGCCGAACACGATCTCGATCGGCAGGGATCCGGTCACGCGGGCCCAGGTGAACGTGGTGAAGCTGGGCGACCCGTTCGCCGGCGTCGTGCAATCGCGGAACCTGCGCGAAATCGCGACGAGCTATGATCCGGTGTTCCGGGCCAAGAACGACGTGGTCCAGCTCAACCTCGAGTTCGAACCGTCGGACGGGCTGAAACTCGTGTCGCAGACCGCCTATTCACGCGATCGCTTCTATTCGACACAGGATTATAATCGCTTCGTCAGCAACCCGATTTTCAACAGCTCCACCCAGCCGCTGCTGAACTCGCGCAATCAGTTGATCGATCCGGTGGCGTTTCCCGGGCCAACCCCCGGCGGGATGTACTGCGATCCGCAGCTGGGTTGCTCCGACCGACTCGTGTCGGCGGATCTCAGCCGATCGGCAAACCGCCAATGGTCGCAGGAGCTGCGGCTGCAATCGAGCTTCGACGGGCCGATCAACTTCAATATCGGGGCCAACTATCTCGATTTCAAATCACAGGACGATTACTACGTCTTCAACAACATGTTCACGCTGATTTCGGAATGGTTCTATGGAACATCCGTAGTCGGCGGAAACACCGTGCAACTTCCTTGTCCGCTCGGCTTCGAAGGCCGGGAGTGCGTCTATGTCGATCGGAACCCCATCGGCAGCCTCGACAATCAGGGTCACAATTATTTCCTGAGCCAGAACGGCATCCGGATCAAATCATATGCCGGTTTCGGCGAGCTGTACTGGAACCTGTCGAGCAACCTGAAGGTGACCGCGGGTCTGCGCTACACACGGGACGAGAAGGTCTCCACGCAGGTTCCCAGCCAGCTGCTGCTGGGGGGCGGAACGCAAACGCCTCTTCCCGGTTCGAATACGGGCGGCCGCGTGAACAGCGGCTATCCCGCGCTTCCGGATATCGAGCAGGCGTGGAGCGAATTCACCGGGCGCCTGGTGCTCGACTGGAAGCCGAACCTCTCGTTCACCGACGATACGCTGATCTATGCTTCGGCATCGCGCGGGTACAAGGGGGGCGGTGCCAATCCGCCACGCGTCGATATCAATCCTGCAATCGTTCAGTATCAGCCGCTGGCGCAGACCTTCCGGCCCGAATATCTCAACGCGTTCGAAGTCGGGATCAAGAACAGCTTCGGCGGCGGGCGGTTCATGCTGAACGGCACGGCCTTCTACTACGACTATAAGGATTATCAGATTTCGCAGATCGTGGACCGGATCGCGTTCAACGAGAATTTCGATGCGACGATCTGGGGCCTGGAGTTCGAAGCGGCGTGGCGGCCTTCTCGCGCTTTTCGGCTCGACGCCAACCTCGGCTATCTGAAGACGCGGTTGAAGGAAGGTTCGCAGTCGATCGACGTGATGAACCGCACGCAGGGCGATCCAGACTGGATGGTGCTGCGTCCCTGGCTTCAGGCGCCGTCGAATTGCGTCGCGCCGCGGGCGTTCGTCGAACGCATCATGAGCGGCGCGGCGGCGCTCCGGAACCTTGCGCTTTCGGCGCTATGCCCCGGATCGAACCGCATCGGATCGTACAATCCAGGTTTCCCGGGAGGAATTCCCTATCACGCGCTCTACGGGTTCACCTATGACTACACCGCGCCGTACAACCCCGCCACCGTGGGGCTGAACATCAATCAGGGCGGCAGCGGCGCTCCCAATGGCGGTCGTGGATTCGCCGCGGACCTGGGTGGCAATGAACTGCCCAACTCGCCCCGGCTGACCTTCAACGTCGGCGCGCAATACACCTTCTTCGTCGATGCGGGAAATTGGGAGCTGACCTTTCGCGGCGACTATTATCGTCAGTCGGAAAGCTTCGCACGGATCTACAACACTGAATATGACCGGCTGAAGGCGTGGGACAATCTCAACCTGGCGGTGACGCTGGCGCGCCCATCCTCTGGCCTCACTTTCCAGCTCTATGTGAAGAACGTGTTCGACGATGCGCCGATCACCGACTTCTTCACCAACGCCGACGACACAGGGTTGAGCGCAAATGTCTTCACGCTCGATCCACGTATCATCGGGTTCAGTATGTCGAAGAAATTTTGATTGATAGTATAGAAGCAGAAAAAATCTCGAGAATATAGATTGTTCACGTTCGATTCATGTTGAATATAAGTTGATACCGTGTACTATATTGAAACGGCACGAGTCGATTTCTTGATGAAATCGAAGGATGTCGTACATCATAATCATATTATGTATGTAGGAGAGAGAAATGAAAAAGATTCTTAGCGCGGCTGTTGCTTCGATCGCTCTTATCTCTGCACCTTCGGTGTCAGCGCAGACCTTTGCTACCACGGCGGGCACTTATACATTCAGCGGATCTGGTGTTTCCGTGCAAAAGGGTAGCGGGCCTCTGCTTTCTTGCACGCTGAGCATCGACATTACCAATGATGGTGCTGGAAACATCACCGCCGATAACGCGTCCCTGACCGGTTCTTTCGGCTTCTGTAATACGGTTGTATTCCAGAGCTCGCCTTGGACTGTGACGAATCCCAGCCCTGGCGTGTGGAGAGTGAACGGCATCTATGTCGATACGACGATCACGAACGGAGATTGCTCCGGCTATCTTGATGCCACGTTCTCGCTTAGCGGAACCACGGAGCAGCTGAGCGTTGACACCGGGTTTACAACTACTTCGACTCTTCCGGAGGTTACCGCCGGAACGGGTGACTGTAAAATTGACGGAACGATCACCTGGCCTTGAAGTCATATCTGGCATTGGACATCATGAATTTCATGGAGACATTGCCTGAATAAGCAATGCGGCGAGCGCGCGATCATCGTGCGCTCGCTCGTATTCGTAACCGTGATCGTTGGGAGAGGCGGGGTATGCTAAAATTTCTTGGCGCTGCTACCGCGATAATCGCACTTTTCTCGACATCATCTGCAGTTGCTCAGACATTTGCCACTGTACCTGGTACTTATACGTTTGAGGGCGTTAGTGTCACGATACAGAAGGGAGGCGGCCCCCAGATTTCATGCCTTATGAGCATCGATTTTACTAATCATGGTGGGTCGTATGTCACTGCTGATAATGTAGTGTTTACAGGGCACAACGGATTCTGCGATGCTGGTTTTGTATTTAAGGATACGCCGTGGCTGGTTACGGTAGGAACCAATATTAGATTGCACGATGTCTATATCAAGACGTTGGTTCCCACTGGGGATTGTAATGGGGATATTGTCATGTATTATGGGATGTCCTCGGCGGAGGATTTGAATTTCGAAACCGGATTTTGGACTCCTTCAACTCTTCCTGAAGTTAGCCCAGGGAGCGGGGACTGTAAAATATACGGGGTTATTTCTTGGCCGTGAGGGTCATCCCGAGCACCCGGCATCGCAAGGTAAGGGGTGTCATTCGCAGGGGAGGCGGTGCGGATAGTACATGATAATCGCCCGCTCGCGCATGTTCGCCTCGGCGTCTCTTATTCTTCCAGACGCATTCTGTGGCCGGTATCGAGTGCGCGCGTAGAGGTGAGAGCGTTACGATGCGTATCCGTAAGAACCCGCGCGAACTCAGAACGGTTCGATTTCCCCGGAATGGTGTCTTCCGGTGATGCGTATCGCTCGGCTGGGTCTTCTGGGGGCGGCTCTGCTTCCCATGGAACTAAGTCCCAATGCCCGAGCCCAGACAGATAAAGGGGGCGTCCGTGCGGTGGCGGGTTCGACAGAACCCGCCCCGCCGGGCGATCTTGCGCCGGATGAGGTCCTCATCATCGGCCAGCGCTATGGCGAGGCCGCAGTGGCGGCGGAGACCGAGTTCGGCGAGGAGGAAATCGCCACCCAGGGTGCCGACAATATCCAGGATCTGTTGACGCGGCTTCAACCGTTCATCGGCGATGGCGAGGAAGAGCCGGTCCTGCTCATCAACGGCAAGCCGGCGGGTTTCGACCGCTCGATCCTGGCCTTCCCAGCCGAGGCGCTGAATCGCCTCGCGGTGCTCAAGCCGGAGGCAGCCGCTCGCTACGGTCAACCGTCGGGGCGGCGGGTCGTCAATCTGGTTCTCAAGAAGCATTTTTCGAGCCTGAATGCCGATGCCGGCGGTAACTGGGCGACCAGGGGCGGGCAGTATGGCGGGAGCCTGTCTGTCGGGCGGGCGGCGATTGACGGGCCGACCCGCTGGAACGTCCAGGCGCGTGCCAGCTATGACAGCGCCCTGCGCAAGCGTTCGAGGAACATTCCACCGCGCCCGGGCACCTTCGACGGAACCGGCTATGTTTCGGCGCCTGGCGGCGGCGAGATCGACCCGGCGCTCAGCTTCCTTGCCGGAAGGCCGGCCACCATTGCAGCGATTCCGGCCGGCGCTCTATCGCAGGCGCCAGTGCTTGCGGACTTCGCCGCCACAGCGGGCGACAGGGATGCGGTCGATCCGAATGCGTTCGAAACGCTCTTGCCGTCGCGGCGCAGCATGGCGCTGGGTGTGGGCGTGACCCGTCCGTTGGGATCCTTCTCTGCGTCCCTCAGCATCGATGCCAGCCGTAGCGCCAGCCGCGCAATGCGCGGCCTGCCGATGGCATCGATCCTGCTGCCCGCCGATAGTCCCTGGTCCCCCTTCTCGGGAGACGTGCTCCTGACGCGTCCCTTTGATGGCGCGCGTGCGCTGCGCAGCGATACCGATTCGGAGACGCTGGGCACGTCGCTCACGCTGACGGGGGCGATCGGCGATTGGCAGACCAGCTTCTCCGCCAGCTATTCGCGAAGCTGGACCCGCAGCCTGCTCGAAAGCGGGATCGATTCCACACGCGTTCAGCAACTGGTTGATGGCGCGGATCCGGCCTTCAACCCCTATGGCCCCTGGGACGAGCGGCTACTGCTCGCGCGCCGCAACCGTTCGCAGGGGGAAAACATCGCCACACGATTCAATGTCAAGAAGAGTGTGCTCAATCTGCCTGCCGGGGCGGTGATCGCCAATCTTTCGGTAAATGCGCGCCGCAACCGATCGACGAACTGGCAAGGCGACAATCTCGGCGGCCCCGCCACGCGGAACAGATCGGCGCTCGAACAGCTGGACGGGGCGTTCGGGCTGAGCGTGCCGATTTCCCGTCCGGGCGAAGGGGAGCTTCTCTCCCTGGGGAGCCTCAATCTCGACCTGACCTCGAGCGTGCAGACGATGACGAACAGCCGGCTGCAGAAACGCTATGGCGCCGACTTGACCTGGGGCCCGATCCGGACCGTCCAGTTTCGGGGATCGCTCGGCCGTGCCGAAACCGCGCCATCCCTGGCCCAGCTCGACGACCCGCTCGTCACGACCATCAACCGGATTTTCGACTATGCTCGTGAAGAGATCGCCGAACCGGTCTGGATCACCGGCGGAAATCCGGCATTGCGGCGTGGCAGGCAGCAGAGCCTGGCACTGGAAGCCATGGTGCGGCCCTTGGGCGATCAGACGGTGACACTGAACCTCGCTTATCGCCAGGATGAGGCCAAGGGCGGTGTCGCCGCGTTTCCCGAGCTGACCCCTGTCATCGAAGCGGCCTTTCCCGAACGCGTGACACGTGATGCGCAGGGCAGGCTGGTCTCGGTCGATGCACGGCCGATCAATATCGCCCGCGCGACCGACGCCGAACTGAGCTCGAGCATCGCCTTGCGGTATCCGGGGAAGCCGTCCCCGCCAGCCGCGAATGCGATGCAGCTGTCCTTGTCGCTGAGGCATCGATGGCGGCTGAGGAGCGAGTTGCTGACGCATCCGGGCGTTCCCGTGATCGATCAGCTCGCCGAAAGCGGTCAATCGCGGCACAGCCTGTCGCTGCAGGCTACGGCCGGCAGACGGGGGTGGGGTGCGACGTTGGGAGGGAATTGGAACAGCGCGTCGCGCGTGACCAATGGCGACCGGATCCTCAACACAAGGCCCCCCATGACGTTCAGCCTGTCGATGTTCATCGAACCCGAGCGCCTGTCGGGTCAGGCGAGGAAAGGCGGGTTGCTGGATGACCTCAAGATCTCGCTCGCCGTGCAGAATCTGTTCAACAGCTATCGCCGCGTGACGCTGGACGACGGGAGCAGGCCACCCGGCTTCAGCCGCGACGAAGTGGACCCGCTCGGCCGTGTCATCCGGTTGACGCTCCGCAAGAGATTCTAGCGCGGAAGCGCTCCGGCGAGCGTCGCAAGTCAGAGCCTGCCGCGCCGCTCAGCGCGCGCGCGTCCAGATCTTGGTCCGGCAGAAGAACGCGACGCAGCCCTTGAGCTCGAGCTTGCCGTCAGGAAGCAGCTTCAGATAGCCCTTGCGCGCGCCGCTGCCCGTTTCCGGATCATAGACCGGACCGCCCTGCCACTCTGCGGGACCGCCGGTGAACCCCTCCAGCACGACGAGTCCCCTCAGGCGGCGGTTGCGCAGCTTCGGGTCCGAATTGCGCTGGTCGGTGAGGTCGGGATTGGTGCGCAGCCGGGCGGCATCGACGACCTTGCCGCATAGCGCGGTGCCGCAGCGATAGATCTGGACCCGGCCCCCCTCGGTCCCCGTCGCCCAGAGCCCGGTCAGGTCGCGCGCTGACGCGGGCAGGGCGATCGCCGTGAAGAAGGCAAGGGTCGTGACGGCACGGATCATGCGGCGATCTCCGGGGTTGCCGGGCGCGCGAAGGTGGCGAGCGCGGTGGCGACCAGATGCCGGTCGTCCTCCTGCCACGGATGAAAGCCCGGCTTCATATAGCCGACGATGCCGCGGAGCAGGGCACGAAGCAATCCCGACCGCCCATAGAGGAAGCCGAGCAACGGCCGCCAGGTCGCCCAGTCGTTGCGCCCGTCCTGCTTGAGCAGATCGGCGGTGTTGCGGAAGATGACATAGTGGAAGCGGACGGTGGTGAAGGTCATCACCGAACAGCGCTTGAGCCAGCGGCGCAGCGGCATCAGGTCGCGCGTCGCGTGGAGCCAGGTGTCATAGGCCACGGCCTTGTGCTCGATCTCCTCGATCGCGTGCCAGCGCCACATGCGCTGGGCCTCGCTGGTGACGCCGGAGAGGTGCGTGGGATTGGCGAGCGCGTCATGTGCCAGCGTCGCGGTGAAATGCTCGAGCGCGCAGGTCGCGGCGAGCTGCTGGAGCGGCGAGCGCCGCTTCGCGAAGGCGATCGTGCGGCGGGTGCGTTCTTCCAGCGGCGCGATGTCGAAGCCTGCGTCCTGCGCCTGGCGGTTGAACACGACATGCTCCCGCGAGTGCATCGATTCCTGGTAGATGAAATCGTCGATCTGGCTGCGCAGCGGCTCCGGCGTCCCGTCGCGATAGTGACGGACGGCGGTCATGAAGAACTTCTCGCCGAGCGGGAAGGTCGACGACAGCGCGTTGAAAAAGGCGGTGCGGCCCGGATCGCCGCTGTGCCACCAGCGGGGGTTGGGATTGTCGCGTCCGAACTTCCAGTCGCGTTTCACGATCGCGAGGTCGCCGGGGGTGAGGGCGGTCATAGGGCTCTCCACATCATGATTCGTACATTTACATCAATGTTTATATCTCCGAGAGGTTCCACCTTCAACCCGGTGAATCCGATGGCGGGTGCGCGGCGATTGTGACAAATTCACCGGTTGCGCTAAGGGAAAGGGAAGCGGGCGCGAGGGCCAGGAATGAACAGGAATTACAAACAGGCGCGGCCCGCGCAGAAGCGACGCAAACGGCTTGGGTCGGAGGTTCGCGAAGAAGGGTTGGCGGCGGCGCGCAAACTGCTGCTGGCGGGCGGCCCGGCGGCGGTAACGCTTGCCAGCGTCGGGGCGGAGATCGGCATGTCGCATGCCAATGTCCTCCACCATTTCGGCTCGGCAGCCGGGCTTCAGTCCGCGCTGATGGGGTCGATGATCAACGACCTGACCGGCGCTCTCGACGACGTCGTCACCCACCTCAAGACCGACGCCGCAGCACCCCGATCGATCGCCGACCGGGTGTTCGACGCGTTCGACAAGGGCGGGGCCGGGGCGCTTGCCGCCTGGATCGTGCTGTCGGGCGAGGTGGAGCATCTCGAGCCGGTGCGTGAGGCGGTGCGTGAACTGGTCGCGGCGATCGCCGCGCAGTCCGACGATCCCGGAACCGAGGAACGGGTGCGCGGCGCGGTGCTGATGATGGCGGTCTGCGCGTTCGGCGACGCGGTGATCGGCCCGCATGTCCGCGATATGCTGGGCGAGCCCGACGACTCGATGCGCGCACTGGTCGCGCGGATGCTGCCGATGTTCCTCGTCCCGCCGGCCTGAGTATATCCAGATCCCAAGGAACGTGGGATATTCAGAACCCCCATGCAATGCGACGGGCCACGCCGTGCGAAAACACCCGTGCGAGTCGCGTCGATGGATCGCGGTGCTTTCCGGGATGGCAGAGGTCAATCCGCCCGTTCGTGCAGGCTCCTGNCCGGCGCATGCCGGAGATTGCGGATTTTCGAGAAGATTGGTCGGGGCGACAGGATTCGAACCTGCGACCCCCACACCCCCAGTGTGATGCGCTACCAGGCTGCGCTACGCCCCGACCGAAGGCAGGCCCTCTAGGCGGGTGCGGCGGGGGATGCAAGGGGGATTGGGCGTGCTGTGGCCAAGGGGCGACAGTTGCATGGTCGCAACACAAGTGGTAGCTCGCGCCGCTTGAACCGGGGGGCTTTGCTCCCCACCATTCAGGCCCAACCTTCTGGCCCCGGGAACCTCATGATCATCACCCCAGCATTCGCACAGGCCGCAGGCGGCGCGGCCGCACAGACCAGCCCGATGGCAGGCTTCGTCGGGATTGCGCCGTTTATCCTGGTCTTCGTCGCCTTCTACTTCCTGATGATTCGCCCGCAGCAAAAGCGGATGAAGACGCTTCAGG
>FUFK010060664.1_pt1 | contig 15244 bp, 13 predicted proteins | sample 1021851 | NCBI WGS metagenome assembly FUFK01 (sample SAMEA51879418, study PRJEB19060) | metagenome | reverse complement strand
GGCCGACATTGATTCGGCCTCGGAAGCTGTGTCGTTGTCGTCNTCGCCGCAGGCAGCAGCGAACAACGCGAGCACAGCCAGAAGAGAGATGAGCGTCGAGCGCATCGTCATGGTGGTTTCCTCCTGTGGCTCGAGCTGGTCGGGCACGAGCGACAGCGAACCACCCTCTCAGGAGCCCCCTCTCGCACGAGCCTCCCCTTCCTCGAGGGTTGGTTCGTTGACGTTCACCGTCAGGCGACCGGACTCGTCCACCCTCGAAAGCGTGGCTTTACCGTTGCGGGACAGTTCCGGGATCTCACCGGAATTCGCTGCTGGCGAACGGGAGCAGTCTAGGAGGAAGTGACGGGAGCAAGGCGGTCCATTGCCTCGACCGCCTCGACGACGATGCGCTGAATCAGTTCGTCGCACGTCGGAAGATCGTCGACGACGCCGACGCACTGCCCGGTCGGGAGGATGCCGACTCCGATCTCGCCATCGACCATTGTGGCCTTGGTCAGCATCGGGGCGTTGGCCGCCATGGCGAGCTGCGCCCAGGAGAGATCCTGGTTTTTCTTCATGGCGAGACCTTCACGGAGCAGGTCGCCGAGCGAGGTGGCGGTCATCTTTCGGAAGCGCAGGGCATTCAGGGCCGCCTTCGGGAAGCGGGTGAGGCCGGCCTTTTCAAGCGATTCGACCATGTCGGTGCGGATCACCCGCTGGGGTGCACCGTCGATGGCGGTGGAGACGACCGTGCCGGTCACCGGCGTGGCGAGATACGCCTGCTTGATCTCCTCGGGGACTTTCGAGTCGGCGGTGAGTAGGAAACGCGTGCCCATGGCGATGCCGTCGGCGCCCCACGCGAGGGCGGCGGCGAGACCCCGGCCATCGTGAAAACCACCGGCAGCGATGACGGGAATGTCGACGGCATCAATCACCTGCGGCAACAACAACGACGTCGGCACCGAGCCGGTATGCCCGCCACCTTCACCGCCCTGGCAGAGCACCGCGTCGACGCCCCATTCGGCGACCTTTTCGGCGTGACGACGGGCGCCGACCGTTGGCATGACAACGAGGCCTGCCTCCTTGAGCTTGGCGACCATGTCGGGTCGCGGCGCCTGGGCAAAGGACGCGACCTTGACCTCTGCGGAAATCAGATGATCGACCCGCTGTTCGATATCGACGGCGTCGGTTCGAAGATTCACGCCGAAGGGTTTGTCCGTGCGCTCGTGCACCTCGTCGATCGCTTCGACCATCTCGTCGAAGGTCATGGTGGCGGAGGCGAGGATGCCGAGTCCGCCGGCGTTGGCGGTGCCGCTGACGAGTGATGCGCCGGCGACCCAACCCATGCCGGTCTGCACGATCGGGAATCGAACACCGAAGAGTTCGGTTGCACGAGTCTGCAGGCGAGGATCGACGGTGTCGGTCATGAGCAAGACCCTACGACGTAGGGTGCGGGTACGAGGAATGCGGCGCCGGCCTCCGGCTCCCACNCGNCACACGTGCNGAGGAGGTGACATGACACGACGACTGACGGAGTTCAGCCACGGCGCTGGTTGAGGCTGCAAGCTCGCCCCCGGCGAACTGGCGCAGGTCGTGCGCCGTCTCACTCCACCTGATTCACCGAACCTGCTCGTTGGGGCGGCCAGTGGCGACGATGCCGCGGTCTACCGCCTCTCTGACGAGCGCGCCCTCGTCGTCACCGCCGACTTCATCACACCGGTGGTCGACGATGCGCGCGACTGGGGCCGGGTCGCTGCCGCGAATGCTGTCAGCGACATCTACGCGATGGGCGGCACTCCGCTCCTCGGGCTCAACCTCGTGTGCTGGAACACCGAGGAACTCTCGAACGACCTCCTGGGCGATGTGCTGCTCGGAGGCCAGGACATTGCGCACGAGTGCGGCTTTGTCGTCGCTGGTGGGCACACGGTCGACGACCCCGAACCCAAGTACGGCATGGCGGTCGTGGGCGAAGTCCATCCCGACAAGATGCTCACCAACGCCGGCCTCCGGACCGGCCAGTCGCTCATTCTCACCAAGCCGCTCGGCATCGGCATCATCACCACCGCGCAAAAGCGCAATGTCGTCGACGCCGCCACGATGCAGGCCGCCATCACCTCCATGACCACCACCAACGCTGCGGGCGCCGCGGCGGCGGTAGCGGCCGGGGCCTCAGGGGCCACCGATGTCACCGGCTTCGGTCTGCTCGGCCATGCCGGCCGTATGGCGCAGGAATCCGGGGTCGGCCTCGAGATCGTCGTCGACAACATCCCCGTGATCGTGGGTGCCACTGCGCTCGCAGCCGACGGCGTGGTGCCTGGCGGCACCGGCCGGAACCTGGCCTGGATCACGGAGTGGCTCGACATCGGCGCCGGTGTCGATGATCTCGACGTGACGATTCTTGCCGACGCCCAGACATCGGGCGGCCTCGTCTTCGGGGTCGATCCCGATGCGGCCGACGATGTCGTCGCCGGCCTGGTCGCCGACGGACACACCGCTGCAGTCATCGGCCGCGCCGTCGACGGCAACGGCCGAATCGCTCTTCGCCGATCCTGAACGTCGCTGGTTCTCGGCAGAGTTCCTGCCGTTCTTTCGAGAGCAGAACTATCTAGTTGACTTCATCAATGAATGACTTAGCCAAGTTCTTGACCTAGTCCAGAATTTGTGCTGTGCTCTTGACCGTGAACGACTCGAACGCCGCCGATCTCGCCGACAAATTGCGAGATCAAGGCCTCCAGGTCACCGCTCAGCGCATCGCCGTGATGGAAGCCTTGGCTGGCAACCCTCACGTCACCGCTGAGGACATCACCGAGGCCGTTCGCGACAAGCTGGGATCGATCTCCCGTCAGGCCGTGTACGACACACTTGGGGTCTTCGTCGAGAAGAACCTCCTGCGTCGAATACAACCTGCAGGATCGGTTGCCCGCTACGAGGATCGGGTTGGAGACAATCATCACCATCTCGTTTGCCGAGGGTGTGATCTGATGTACGACATCGATTGCGCCGTCGGCGCGACCCCGTGCCTCACCGCCGACGACGACCATGGTTTCCTTCTTGACGAGGCCGAGGTCGTCCACTGGGGCTGGTGCCCCGCCTGTCAGACCTGATCTGACTGGAGCTTGTCTCCACTCGCAGTCCATCCCAGAAACCCCGTACGGAGAGATATCAATGTCCGAAGCAAAGTGCCCATTCCCCCATAGCGATGTGGGGTCGGCGGCCAACCAGAAGTGGTGGCCCAACCAACTCAACCTCAACATCCTGAACGAGAACAACCCGAACAGCGACCCAATGGACGCGGATTTCGACTACGCAGCCGAATTCGCGTCGCTCGACTACGACGCGTTGAAAGCTGATCTCGCCGCGCTGATGACCGACAGCCAGGACTGGTGGCCCGCCGACTACGGCCATTACGGCCCGTTCTTCGTCCGCATGACCTGGCACGCCGCCGGCACCTACCGCACCCACGACGGACGTGGCGGTGGCGGCACCGGCCAGCAGCGCTTCGCCCCGCTCAACAGCTGGCCCGACAACGGCAACCTCGACAAGGCCCGCCAGCTCCTCGAGCCGATCAAGAAGAAGTACGGCCGNAAGATCAGCTGGGCCGACCTCCTGATCCTCGCAGGCAACGTCGCCATGGAGACGATGGGCTTCGAGACCTTCGGGTTTGCTGGTGGCCGCAAGGACGTCTGGGCACCCGAAGAGGTTTACTGGGGTCCCGAGGACGGCTGGCTCGAAGACGAGCGCTACAGCGGCGACCGCGAGCTCATGGAGCCGCTGGGCGCCGTGCAGATGGGCCTCATCTATGTCAATCCGGAGGGCCCGAACGCCAACCCTGACCCGGTTGCCTCCGGTCGTGACGTGCGCGAGACCTTCCGTCGTATGGCGATGAACGACGAGGAGACCGTTGCCCTGGTCGCCGGTGGCCATGCCTTCGGCAAGATGCACGGTGCCGGTCCCGAGGGCGACGTGGCTGCCGAACCCGAGGGTGCGCCGATGGAGCAGCAGCTCCTCGGCTGGAAGAACAGCTTCGAGTCCGGTGTCGGCGTGCACGCCACCACCTCGGGCTTCGAAGGTGCGTGGAACTCCACCCCAACCACCTGGGACAACAACTACCTCGAGACACTGATGGACAATGACTGGGAGCTCACCGAGTCTCCCGCCGGCCACAAGCAGTGGCACGCTCCGGCGCTCGCCGGCACCGTTCCGGACGCAGGCGGTCGCGAAGGTGTCATGCACACCCCGCAGATGACCACCGCTGACATGTCCATGAAGATGGACCCGATCTACAACGAGATCAGCCAGCGCTTCCGTGACGACCAGTCCCAGTTGGACGACGCCTTCGCTCGCGCCTGGTTCAAGCTGACCCACCGCGACATGGGCCCGAAGGTCCGGTACCTCGGCCCCGAGGTTCCCGAAGAGGATCTGATCTGGCAGGATCCGATTCCGGCTAGCACCGCCCTGACCGACGACCAGATCGCCGCCGCGAAAGAAGCGATCCTGGCGACCGGCGTAAGTGTCACCGACCTCGTGTTCGCTGCGTGGGCTTCGGCCTCGACCTACCGTCAGTCTGACCACCGCGGTGGTGCCAACGGCGGTCGCATCCGTCTGTCGCAGATGAGCAACTGGGAAGCCAACAAGCCCGAGACCCTTCGCCAGGTCCTNTCGGCGCTGGAGCGCGTCCAGTCGAGCCTCGGGTTCGACGCCTCGATGGCCGACCTCATCGTCCTCGGTGGCACCGCCGCCGTGGAATCTGCCGCTGCTGCCGGTGGCGTGCAGATCGGTGTCGACGTGTCGACCGGTCGTGGCGACGCCAGCGAGGAGCAGACCGAAGAGGAGAGCTTCGCCTGGCTCGAGCCTCGTTGGGACGGCTTCCGCAACTACCTCGGGAAGGGCAACGCCGACGTCGCTGAGCACCTGCTCGTCGACAAGGCCAACCTGCTCGGCCTGACCGCGCCGGAGATGGCTGTGCTCGTCGCCGGCCTTCGCGTGCTTGGCGTCAGCACCGACAACCACGGTGTGCTCACCGATCGGGTCGGCATCCTCACCAACGATTTCTTCGTCAACCTGATGGACATCGGCACCGAATGGTCCGATTCCGCCACCAGCGAGGGTGTCTTCGAGGGCAAGGACCGGGCGACCGGCGAGGCCAAGTGGTCCGCTACCCGCAACGATCTCGTGTTCGGTTCGAACTCGATCCTGCGGGCGATTGCCGACGTCTACGCCGCCGACGATGCAGGCGACAAGTTCGTCGCTGACTTCGCCAAGGCGTGGGCCAAGGTCATGGACGCAGATCGCTTCGATCTGGCCTAAACCCGATGCGGGCTCCGCCCCGCCGCAAACTCAAGAACGCCCCGTCGGCTGGCTCCTACCAGCGGCGGGGCGTTCGCCGTTCCCGCCGGGAAATGCCGGCACCTACCGCAGCGGTCGGGCGTCAAGCCCTCGAACGGCGAGATTGAACTCGATCAGGTTGTCGAGGCTGACCGTCGACCGGCCGGTGACGTCTTCGTCACAGCAGGCGAGCACGACCGACCCCTCGACCATCTGCTCGACCGACTCGATTTGTTCTGGTCGCAACTTCTTGCCCGCGAGCTTGGCGGCGCCTTCCGAGAGCACGGCTGCGCGTGGCTGCACGGCGTTGACCCGCACGCCACTGCCGTACAGTTCCGCGCCGAGGCCATTGGTGAGNCGATCGAGCGCCGCTTTCGACGCGCCATAGATCGCAATGGTGGTGCCCAGACTGCCGACCTCGAAGGGTGGGCCATCCCAGGGGCGGGCGGTGCCGCTCGACAGGTTGAGGATCCAGCCCTCCCCTGCCTCGATCATCGACGGCAGCACCGCCTGAGCCAGGTCGAGCGGCGCGTGAACGTTGGCCTCGAACGTGAGATGGCGACGCTTCAGCGGATAGTCGGCCATTGGTTGATAGATCGCCGCCGCTGCGTTGTTGACCAACACATCGATTGACCCGCCGAGACCCTCGACCGCTTCCCCGACCAGACGCTCCCGGTCGTCGGTGCGGGTGATGTCGGCGACGACGACCACCGAGCGAGCGCCGTGTGCCTCACAACGCGCCGCAGTCTCCTCCAGTGAGCCCTCGAGTACGGCGTGGTCCGACCGAGTTCGAGCGACGAGCGCCACATCGGCACCCTCGGCGGCAAGCCGTTCGGCCATGCCGGCCCCGATGCCGCGACTTGCGCCTGTGACCAAGGCCCGACGTCCCTCGAAGCGGCGCAGGCGAGTGTCGTTTGGGTCCTCCGTCATGGCCGCACACTACGGTGCAGGCTCGTGTTCGACCTCACCGATCGCACTGCTCTCGTCACCGGCGCCGGCCGGGGTGTCGGCCTCGGTATCGCCCGGGTGCTGATCGATGCGGGCGCTCACGTCTACGTCAACGACCTCGAGCCCGACCGGGCGATGACCGCGGCAGCGGATCTCGGCGAACGAGCACTCGCNCTNCCCTTCGATGTCACCGATCTCGAGGCCGTGACCACATCCCTCGCTGCCGTTGCCCCGGTCGACGTGTTGGTCAACAACGCCGGCATCCCGCCCAGCATGCGTCCCCTGCCCTTCCGGCAGACGACCCCCGACGATTGGGCTCCCTTTCTCGACGTCAACATCGTGGGCGTTCTCAACTGCACACGTGCCGTGATCGACGGCATGTGCGAGCGAGGCCACGGACGAGTCATCACGATCTCATCCGGCTCCGGCACTCATGGACAAAACATCGGCGTATCGCTCTACGGCGCCGGTAAGGGCGGCGCAATCTCGTTCATGCGACACCTTGCGCTCGAGACCGCCCGTGACGGGGTCACCGCCAACACCCTCGCTCTCGGCCTGATGGAACGCGAGGACGGGCCAAGCGAGGTCACCGAGAAGATGGCCCGCATGATCCCTGTGGGCCGAACCGGCACACCGGACGACATCGGGTATGCCGTCACCTTCCTCGCCTCCGACGAGGCGGCGTGGATCACCGGCCAGACCATCGCCGTCAACGGCGGCTCCACCACCAGCTGACCCACACACCCACGAGGACCACACCATGGATCGCGAAAAACTCGACAACCTCCACGACCTAACCGGTCGGGTCGCCATCATCACCGGTGGCACCCGCGGCATCGGCAAGGCGATCGCTGAGGGGTTCGGAGTCGCCGGGGCCAAGNTCGCCGTGGCNAGCCGAAAGGCCGACGCCTGCGACGCCATGGTCGCACACCTCGCCGAGATGGGAATCGAGGCGATCGGCGTTCCCACGCACATGGGCGATCTCGACTCAATCTCGAACCTGGTCGATGAGACGGTCGCAGCGTTCGGTCGCATCGACATTGTCGTCAACGGCGCCGCCAACGCGCTGGCCTTGCCACTCGGTCATCTCACCGAAGAGGCATGGAGCAAGTCGCTCGACACGAACCTGCGGGGACCGGCGTTCCTTGTCGAACGAGCGCTCCCCCATCTTGCGGCGTCCGGCAATGCGGCAGTGCTCAACATCATCTCGGCGGCGGCCTTCCTGTTCAACCCGAGCGGCGCCATGTATTCCGCTGGCAAGGCCGGACTTCTGGGACTCACCCGGTCGATGGCCGCAGCGTTCGCGCCGAGCGGCATCCGGGTCAACGCTCTGGCTCCCGGCACGGTCATGACCGACATGGTGATGAACAACCCGCCCGAAGCAGTCGAATCGATGCAGAAGGCGGCGTTCATGCGGCGTGGCGCAGATCCCGACGAGATGGTCGGCCCGGCGCTGCTGCTGTGCTCTGACGCGGGCAGTTTCATCACCGGCCAGGCACTGATCGCCGACGGTGGCCTTACGCCGCACTAGTCGTCACGACGTGCGGCGCAGCGTGTGTCAGTCGCCGAGGGCCTGCTTGGTCGTGGCGGTGACCTTGCGGATCAGGGGCTCGAAATGCTCGAGCGGGTACGTCTCGGCGTCGGGGTCGAAGGCCTGCTGATCCCAGTCGTCGGTGAACTCGGCACACAGCGGCCACCAGGACTCGGTCCGGTCGTACTTCGTGTAGCGCAGATCGGTGGGGGCACCGAAGTGGCCGTAGTAGTGCTTCCCCTGGAAGTCCTGATGGTTGAGGATCGCCTTGTAGACGTCGTCGCGCACGTAGGGCTTGATCATCTCCGCCGAGATGGCACCGTGGTTGGGCACCGAGATCGCCTTACCGACGTCGTGCATGAGCGCACCGAAGATCATCTCTTCGTCGGCGCCGGCCTTCTCGGCCATGGTCGCCGTCTGCAGGCAATGCGTGAGCTGATCGGTGATGAAGCCATCGCTGATCTCGGCGAGCGACTCAAGCAGCATGATCATCCGGTCGGCGACTCGACCCTGGTTCTCGAAGGTCCGGGCGCCGATGTGGGCCCACTGCTCGGCAGTGGACTCGTCCATACGGCGGAAACTGTCGGGATTCGCATCGGTGACGGCCATGCCGCGATGGTACTCCCGCTCTAGGGTGCAGGCCATGCGGAGCTGTGACGTGGTCGTGATCGGAGGCGGGATTGCCGGCGTATCCGCCGCTGCCCGACTCGCCGAACAGGGAGCGTCGGTCGTGCTGGTCGAGGCCGAAGCGACCTTGGCATTCCACACGACTGGGCGATCGGCGGCCCAGTACCTCGAGAATTACGGCAACGACGAAGTCCGCAAGCTCACCCTCGCGTCGAAAGCCTCGCTGCTCCCCTTTCTCGGCCCCAGACCGGAACTCATGGTCGGGCGCGAACCGCGCGTGGAAGCACTCAAGGCCCAGGTCGAGCACGCCAAGACGCTCGTCCCGACAACCGAGTTCCTTGATGGCGACCAGGCCCGAGAAATCCTACCGATCCTGCGACCCGAGATTGCCGGGGCGCTGTGGGAACCCGACTCCAAAGACATCGACGTCGCCGGCTACCACCAGAACTTCGTCCAACGCTTCCGCCTTGCGGAAGGAACGATCCACACATCGGCGCCGGTCCGCTCACTTGAACGCACCGAGGGCTCGTGGCGGGTCGCAGCCGGCGAACACACGCTCGCAGCGCCGGTGGTGGTCAACGCCGCAGGGGCTTGGGGCGACCGGATCGGCGACCTTGCGGGCGCTCAGCCTCTCGGTCTGCATCCGCTGCGCCGCACCATTGCGATCGCCGCGATCCCCGAACACTTCGACGTCGACGAGGTCCGTCGTTGGCCGATCACCGCNTTCCAGCCTGACGACCGCAGCGGCATGATCGGCTACTGCAAACCGGAACCAGGCGGCCTGCTCGTGTCGCCGGCCGACGAGACGCCGTCGGAACCGTGCGACGCGAAGCCCGAAGAACACGATGTCGCGCTCGGCCTTCATAACCTTGCAGCGTTCACGACCCTCGAGGTACGTCACGTCCGCTCGACGTGGGCTGGCCTGCGCACCTTCACCTCGGATCGCACACCCGTCAGTGGGTTCGACCCCGCCGTCGAAGGCTTCTACTGGCTGGTCGGTCAAGGTGGCTACGGCATCCATACCGCTGACGCCCTCGCCCAAGCCACCGCAGCGAATATCGGCGACGCAGCCTGGCCCGATCGGCTGATTGAGTTGGGGCTGACGCCATCTCATGTGGCGGCGGACCGNNCTGGGCTCGCTGGTCCGCTCACCGACGGGTACTGAGCCGCAGCTGCAGTACCTCCTCTTCAGATGTGGGCGTGTTCGTCCATCAGGTCGAGCAGCTGCTCGAGATGTCGTCGTTCGGTCGACTCCACACCGATCGACACCCTNGCCATCCATNCGCCATCGAGCAGCGACGGGGACAGAAAGGCGGCGCCCGAGACGTTGACATCACGGACCCAACGCTGATTGTGATCGCTGATCGCTGCCGCATCGCCCTCGAGCTCAGCGGGTGTGTGGCGCACGCACACGGTCTGGAGCCGCACCGGTGCCACGACGTCCCAGCCCGGCTTCTCGGCGATGCGTTCGGCGAACCACTGAGCATTATCGAGATCGCGCCGGAGTCGCTGACGGATCGCCTCCGGACCATCAAGTCGGAGTTGGTACCAGAGCTTGAGCGCTCGGAAACGGCGCCCGAGCGGGATGCCCCAGTCGCGGTACTGGGTGGCCTCCCCGCCAGCGGTCGACTGCAGATAACTCGGGTTGGTCGACATCACCCGGATGAGGTGCTCCGGATCTCGCAGGTACANCAGCGATGTGTCGAGGATGGTGCCCATCCACTTGTGGGGGTTCCACGAGATCGAGTCTGCGTCCTCGATCCCTGCGAAGAGATGGCGGTACTCGGGCAGGAGCATCGCCGAGCCGGCCATTGCGGCATCGGCGTGGATCCATGCGCCGTGGCGGCGAGCAATATCGATGATCTCCGGCAACGGATCGAATGCCGTCACGCTGGTTGAGCCAAGCGAGGCGACCACGATCGTCGGCACACCCCCGGCAGCGACATCAGCGGCCATCGCCTTGGCCAACGCATCGGCCCGCATGTCTCGGCTGACCGGATCGACCTCGATCACCCGGATGTCGTCGGCGGCGAAGCCAGCGAGCAGGGCGCCCTTCCGCACCGACGAGTGGGCTTCGCTGGTGGTGTAGACGTGGAGCCGTTTGCCGAAGCCGAGCACCCCACCCCCGGTCTGGGCATGGCCGGTGGCCTGCTCGCGGGCCGCCAGCATGGTGACGAGGCAGGCGGTCGACGCCGTGTCCTGGATGACACCAGACCACGCCGAACTGAGTCCGGTCAGCTCACGAAGCCAGTCGACCACGACTTCCTCAACCTCGGTGAGGCTGGGTGACGATTCCCAGGAGATGCCGAGCGAGGCGAGGCCCGACGACGCGAAGTCACCCAGGATCGACGAAAGGCTTGCGTTCGACGGGAACCAGCCGAAGTGCATCGGATGCTGAACCTCAGTGATACCCGGGGCGATGATCGATTCAAGATCGGCGATCAGCTCACTCGCCGAATCTCCACCCTGCGGCGGTTGGGAGGGCAACGCTCGCCGAATGTCGCCCGGGTCGACGGGCGGCCGCACGGGACGATCTTCGATCGCGACACGACGGTCGACCAGCCAGTCGATCAGTTCGTGAGCGGCGGCGCGGAACTCCTCGGGGGTCATGGCGAGGAGCCTAGGGCGCGCACTGATTTCCGAGGACCCGGGCGATCAGGTCGGTGGAGAGATCGCGGCCGGCCACGATCCGCATCGCGACGCCTCGTGAGGCACGGCGGTCGTCATCACGGGCAAATTAGGAGTCGTAGAGAAGGTCAGGGACGATGTCACCACACCACACGGCATCGAACTCTTCGGTACCCCCGCAGGTAGCTGCGACGTCAAAGTACGCAGCGTCTTCGAACTCGACTGTTGCCATATACAACGTGTCGCAGGCATCGCCATCAGCGCTAAGACACGCATCATGCAGGTCGTCGAGAAACGGATCGTCCCCATACTGCAGCGGATTCAACGTTCCGAACTCCTCGACGCAGTAGCGGTCAGTCTCGACGCGATCCCCACACGTTGCGCCGAAGTCGGTGTACTCACCGCCGACGGGGAGATGTAGGTCCAGATCGTAGAGGCTGTCGCATGCCCAGTAGCGCTCATCGGCGCAAAGGTCCCAAAGCGAGTCTGCGACTTCGTTGGTTCCATAAACGAAGCCATCGCACGTCAAGGCGGCCTTCGGCTCAGCCCGCTTTGCCTGCTCGATGAAGTCGCCCAGACGGTCATAGGTGTAGCTCTGTCCATTCGTCTGACCTGAAAGCTCTGCGTCGACGAATTCCGTGACGACACCGATGATGCGGCCGTCAGCGGTGAGGAGAGGGCCGCCGCTGGAGCCGTAGTCGCTGCTCTCATCTGAGACCACACCAATCCTTCTGCCATCTTCGACAATGAACGACAGAAGGGTTCCGGGACTGACGGCAAACTCGTTGAACGGAGACGGGTAGCCGAGGCTGATCACCCGGTCGCCCTCACGCAGCGTCTCAAGGTCCACCCATTCGAGATGGGCGTCGAGCGGTTCATCGACGGACAACACGGCAACGTCAAGCTCAACGCTGGAATCAAGGACGCGTGCGGCAACCCTTCGACCATCTCGGCGAGCCAGGAACGGCGCCATGTCGTCTTGGACAACATGTTGGTTCGTCACCACGATGGTTTCAGATACGGCAAACCCCGACCCCGTGGCGTAATTCGCGCAGGCACCCGTTTCCACCATCCAAACGGCATCGCCGAACTGCGCACCAACCGCCGCCGGAGTCAACTCAACCAGGCCGTTCGAATCGGCCGACGCTGGCTCCGCTTCCTCGATGCGGCCAAGCGCTTCTTCAAGCTCCTCGATACGGTCAAGCGCCGCGTCAAGCTCGTCGGGAGAAGCACCACTACCGCAGCCCGTCAGCGCCACCGCCGCAATCAGACACACAGCCACCTGTCTCACGGCTGGAGAATAGTCCCAGCCGCGCCCACGCCGCCCGACAAACAACCAGCAGTTCATCGCGTCGCTCGAGCAACCCTCCCCAAAAAGACGAGAATCGCCACCGAAGCAGGGATTCTCAGGGGTCGGGCTGAGAGGATTTGAAGCTCCGACCCTCGGTCCCCCAGACCGACAACACAAGCCTGACAGAACTGACAAAAACCCTCAGCGGCCCTGAATTACAGGGAACTCTCCCACGCTCAGCTCTCGGCAGTACTGGCTGCTTTGAGATGTCTCGCGGCCTCTACGCGGCCTGACAAGAGGCGTCGAGACGAGGGTGGCCCTGAGCCCCTTTGTTCCTCCATCACGGCCGGCGACTCCGATGCAATCCACCGCGATGGCACGAGAGGTCGTTTACCGAAACCAACACTGAGGTTGTCGACGAGGCGGAGTGTGCCGGTCGTTATCGCACGCGACGAAGACGACACAGAAGGCGGCGCCAGCGACAGCCCGGCGATCTAGGCCGGGTGTCCTGCCTCGGCTTGGACACGCCGGTCGCATCGGCGCTGCTGTTGCTTCGCCGATGCGACCCTGCGGGCTGGGCAGTCGACTAGTCGACAGCCCCGAATTCGACGTAGCCCTCCTCGTCGACCACGGTGACCTCGACGTCGAAGATGAGACCGGCGTCGTCGTACAGCTCGCAGATGAACGAGGAACCGGGTTCTGACGGGCGCTGCCGGTCCTCACCGCAGTCGGCGGTCGCCGGTCCCTCTGCGAAGCTCTCGGCCCACTCCTCGATGCTGGCCTCGACCTGCGACACATCAACGACAATTTCCGAGCCACAACCTGTCAGGGCAACAATCATGGCGAAAAACACTGCTACATATTTCATGAAAACGAGCCTACGCCCCGGCCTGGGGAGCGTCGAAACTCGACACGGAGTCGCGAGTGTGCCCTCGAATAGCGCCAAGGCGTGCAGCGGCGTGTGGAGGGCTTGGAAGAATCAATGCCAGGGCCTCAGGTGAGACCAAGCCCCGATCCATGACGTGGCCCTCCGTTTGGTAGCGAATGGAAACCTGTGCCTTGTTCTTCATCGCCATCGCCTCGCTCGATCAACCCATCCCAAAACGGCGAGAATCCCCGCCGAAGCAGGGATTCTCAGGGGTCGGGCTGAGAGGATTTGAACCTCCGACCTTCGGTCCCCCAGACCGACGCGCTAACCAAGCTGCGCCACAGCCCGTTTGGTTAAGTCACTTATCGTAGCGATATTCTCGTTTGCCACCTACTCTTCACCAGAAAAGTAAACCTACACCTTGAATAAGTCGCCATCCCAAGTATCCGATCACTGCTGCTACTCCTACCCAGAAGTGCCAAGGCACTTTGACAGTTTCACCTTCTGCATTGTGTGCCATTTCTCCAGTGGTTACCCGTTGGCCACATTCCGGGCATAACCCGTCCTCATTTAGAGTCGCTGGGTTGAAGAATTTATCACAGGCATTACATGATGGCATAAGGTTTATTCGCGTCTAATTGCGAGGATCGCGACGTCGTCTTCAATCGCTTCTCTTGAGAAGTCCCTTGCTGATTCCAAAAGTGTTTTCGCTAACACATCTGGTGCCATACCAGGGTCTCGAGTGATGTGTTGAGCGATTCTGTCTTCTCCGAAGAGGTCCTCACCGTTCCTTACTTCTGCAAGACCATCAGTGTACATGAGAATCATGTCGCCGGTTTCTAATGGTATCTCTCTACTGAGATAGGTTGCAGTGGGGTTTAGCATCAAGAGCGGCCCTGTGGCTTTGAGGGGGCGTACTTCACGTTCATGCCAGAGGAACGCTGCTGGGTGACCTGCTGATGCGAAACGTAAGGTTCCGGCTTCAGTGTCAAAGACAACTACTACGAGGGAAATAAATTCTTCTATTCTGTCTCCTCCTGCCATTTGCGCGTTAAGTTCCTCTAACGCTTGAGCTGGGTCTCGAAATTGTGCAAGGAAGACTCGTAATAGGTATTTGGCTTGGAATGCGGTGATGCTTGATTCGATACCATGCCCTGCTACGTCTCCTACGACTGCGACGAGTCGTGACTCTGAGACTTTGAAGAGGTCAAAGAAGTCTCCTGCCATTAGTCCGGTTCCTGCTTGNTAGATTCTTCCAACTTCAAATCCTGAGAAGTTAGGGAGTTCGTCTGGGGCGAGGCGCCCTGCCCAGGCTCGCGGGGCTAGTGTCTCTTGGTTTAATGCTTCTTCGGCTCGCTTTTCCATTTCGAAGCGTTCTTCGCTGAGTCTGGCTTCACGCACTGCGTTGCGGTTGTAGATCAGAGTGAATAGTGCAGGGATAGCCAGTAGAGCGTATACGGCTACGATTGATAGCGAGTCGGTGAGTCCTACGATGAGGGATGCTGTGGCTAATAGGAGGTAAATCATGACGGCGTGGAGGTCACGTCGGTAATCTCCTCGTGTGAGCGCTATTGCTTTTCGCTGCGCTACCGAGTCAAGTTCTTTCACATCATGCAGATCAGTTTCTAAGCGGTCGAGAAGTCGCAAGCGCAGTCGCGCTGATCGACTCCAAGCATAGGCAGCGCCTACGCTNAGGACAGCAAGACCGATAAGGAAGACTGCTTTCATACCCATAGGCTACCTGTGTTCTGCGTTCTAAGCCGTTTCTATGGACTTTGAACCATCTTTTTCTCTACCTCATTTAGTGTTAACGCAGGTCAGAGAGTTATTCGTTTCGGTTTCGTATACGAATTTTTATTGGTGTTGCCCCTAATCCGAGGTGTTCACGTAGCTGGTTTTCTAGNTACCGTATGTACGTGCGAGGGAGTTTCTTGTTTACGAACAGCGTGAACGTGGGGGGTTCTGTAGCTCCTTGGGTGGCGTAGAGGACTCTGGCCCCGCCAGGTGCTGGGTGGGCTGATTGTGCTTTACGNNATGATGATATTTA
>FUFK010042733.1_pt1 | contig 15248 bp, 20 predicted proteins | sample 1021851 | NCBI WGS metagenome assembly FUFK01 (sample SAMEA51879418, study PRJEB19060) | metagenome | reverse complement strand
TTAAAAAACTACTTAAAAATTTAAGCCGTAATAATATTAAATAAAAATGACTCAATACAAAATTATTATGACTCACGAAAACTACAACAAATTTTATAATTTTTTAAAAAATTTTAGAGATTATACTGATTATACTACTGATGAAACAGTAAAATTTATTACTAAGATTTTATTACCAAAATTAATAAAGCCACATACCACAAAAAAACAAAAAAAAATCATTGTTAGAATTGGTGAAATGGTACATATTAGAGATATTTTTGATGATTTATATTGTAGAAGATATGAAACCTTAATGTATGGATATAATAAAGAAGAATGGGAACAAATCAAATATTTTAGAACTTATATTGCTAAAAAACTAGGAAATGATGAATTTAAATTAGATTTTTCTTATGAGGATTTTTATGCTGAAGACTATAATTGTTTTAATATTCCTCGTGAATTACCTGAAGATGTAAATGATAGAAATATTACTCAATTTGTGGCTGAATGGGTGTATTATTCTTATCCTGATTTACAAAATGTTTTTAACTTAAGCCAATTAAGAGATAAAGAAGAAGAAGACAAAAGAATAATACACGATAAAAAAAGTTATAGAGATTACGCCCTACGAAAATATCAAATATATATGACTAAAATAATTAATGGTTTAATACATCCTTGGTAAGCCATAAAATAAATTTAAATTGTTTTAAAACTACTTAAAGATTTAAACCGTATTAATATTATATAAAAATGGTATATACAGAAGACCCTATTTATTTAAACTTACTTAAACTTGATAAAGAGTTGAAAGAAAAAAATAAAAAAGAGCCAGTTAAACATAAATATAATTGTTTTAAATGTAATTGTATTTTAAAACAGATTGGAAAAAATAGAAAAAACGGTAATATTAATTATTATGACTGGGAAAACCGAAAATATTGTAAAAAATGCTATAAAGATATAAAAAAAACAGAAGAATTTTTGAATCATTTTAATTAATTGTTAATACTAACAAAGGAAAGGTTGACATCTCTGCTTGAAGCATTACCATTAGTAAATTTTATTCTAAAGAAAGGGCTTTTAATTTCGGCGTTTAATAAACCTTGATTGGCTGTAACTGGGCTTGAAGGGTCATTAAAACTAACACCTAAAGCATTAAAAAAATTACTATTATCAATACTCTCTTCTATTTCATAACTCACCGAATCCCCACTAAAATTATGTTCTAATAAATATTCTTTTATATTCGCATCATTAGATATAGATGAAGTGGTATGCGTTCCAGAGCCTGATACAGTTTGACCTGAGATTATTACAGTTTCAGAAGAATATGTTTTTTTTTGTGATATATTTAAGGAGCCCTGAGAATTACACACTAAAAATTGCTCTGTGGTTGCTGTTCCTTGTGTAGTTCTGGCTTTCATTCCACAAGNCATACNGAATTAGCAGGGTCATCAGTTATATGAGAGTTGGTAGAATTTGAAGGTTGTTGAAAAATAGTATTTACAACATTACACTGTAAATTACCCGACCCATCAAGGTGTACTTGACGCTGTACTCCATCAGTTGCCCCTGATTCNGAGCCCATAATTTTTACAATAGCGTTTCCATTGGTTTGATTATCTGAAGTTGAAGCACCAGTAGGTAAAGCATTAGAAAGAACATCAACTTGTAAATGAGCGTCTGAGTCTGTCCTTAATTGGTATTGACCGTTATGTACGTCCGCACCCATTAATTTAACTTTTGCTGAGCCATCAGTTAAATTTTGTGTTACTAATCCTATTTCAGTTTTAACAGTTGTTAATGTATCACTACTTCTCATAGCGTCAATTTTGCTATTTGTATCTCCTATTGTTGAGTTTATAGTGTCTAATTTTCCTTCTACTTCATCTACATTATTATTTATTTGAGCCAAAGAACCTATTACCGCACTATCAGTTACTTTTAATCTGTCACTATCTAATACAGATGGTAATATAAGTTTATTATCTATACTTGAAAGTGTATTATTTCCAGTTGTTAATAGTGACTCTACACCATCTTGAGTTACGTGTAAATCTCCGCCTACTTCTATAGATGCTTTAATATTTGCTGTATTAGATATAATTTGGTCTAATTTATTTAAATTATTTTTATGGAAGCCTATAGCCTCGTGTCTATCTAAGTTTTCAATGTGTTGATGTTGATTCATTTTATATATTATAATAAGAAAATAATTTATTCAAACACTACTAAACCTATTTTTTTGGCTGTTTTTGGTGTTTCAACTTTTAACATATATAAATAACATCTTCTTCCGTGTGGGTCTATTCTATAAAAACAATCTTTAGCAACTAAATTATTAAATATTTTTCTACATCTATATTCAGATACTTCATTACCAAAAAAATATTTCATTATTCTTTTATAAAATCCATATCTAAAAAAGCCTTGATAATCTTTTTCAATTAAATAATTATAAAAATCTGTTTCCATTTAATATACGATTATATTATAAATTGAGGCATTAATTCCTGTACCTCCAAAATCAGCACATTTTCCAACTAATTGTATTTGTTCTGGTAAAGCATCCGAAGTTTCAATATCTTCTTCAAAATTTAAATTATTTTCTTTTAATATTCTTTTTTGAACTGGTTTTGAATTAGACTCAAAAACTTTATATGGGTCTATTGTATTACCTATTTTTTCTCCACTTTCTAAAGGTGGACTTATAAATAATATATTTTTTTCATAAGTTTTACTTGATTTTTTTAATATTTCTACACCTCTAAATAAAAATTCTAAATATGCTTTTTTATTTACTTTACCATCTCTTGCTAATGAAAATGGAGGATTCATTAATATAAAATCAAAATCATTAGCCCCTCTATCATTCATAGGACCTTTCATAGGTTTTATATATTTTTTAGACATTTCAAAAAAATCACCCTCTATTACATTTACTTTTTTACCAAATGAACCTTTTAAAAATTTAACAAATGGCTTATTTATTTCAATAGCGGTATATTTTCCTGTTTCTTGTTGTGCTTTCATATCTTCGGTCATATTCCAATATAACATAGCACCTAAACCTGCTGATACTTCTAATACGTGATTTGCTCCTCTATTTAATGTAAAATATTCGGCTACATCATCTAAACATTTAATAGGTGTTGAATAGAAATCTTTTCCAAATTGTCCTTCAAATACATCATCCATTAGTCTTTTACCGTATTTATCTGTAAATTGTTTTTCTTTTCTTCGGCTTTTTCCTTTTGCTATATTATCTATAGTTTTGTAAAATTCACCTAATTTATCAAATGGTATTTTGCCTGTTTTTTCAAATTCTTCTCTTTCACTATCTTCCTTTGCTTTTAATTCTCTTTTTATTTGTGCTTGTGATTTTTTAGGTTCTTCTTTCTTTTCTTGTTCTTTTGCTTTTGCTCCTCCTTCAAAATCTTCAGGACATACAGGTGTAGCATCTAAATTTCTATTAGCACTATCAGGAAAATTATTTCTATTATTACTTTCATTATATAAAGCACTATCAACTTTTAAAGATTTAGGGGCTTGTGGTCTTAAATCTGTATATATTGGAGTTTTAATATAATTAACACCTTTATTAAAATTATCTTTAGACCATTCCTTACCTAATTTATTAAGTGTTTTAATTATAGACAAATAAATTAATTGTCCTCCTTCCATTATTTGTTTATTTACTTCTTTAAAATCATCTTCTTTATAAGGTATATTAAATTGTTCTTTAAATTTATTATACGAAACTTCTAAAATTTCCCATAAATTTAATATGAAACAACCCTTAATTCTTTCAATTTTTTCTAATGGTTGAGTTCTAATATTTTTCTCTTTTAAAAATCTATTTAATTTTTTCTTTCTCTCTGCTCCTGCTTCTTCTGTTCCTTTAAATGCTTTGTTTCTTAATCTATCCCAACTTTGAAATATAAATTTTTTATTTTCATCTGAAACTGTACTTATTTCAACTGATTCAATATCTTTTCTTTTATAATTAAAATCTTTTTTTTGTTCGTTAATTCCTTTAGGTTTTTCTTTTGGTTCAGGTTTTGGTAAATCTAATTTTTCAACAACTTTATTTATTTGTTTTGTTGATGATGCGTTTTTTATTTCTTCTAATGCTTTTTCATATTTATTAAAATTATTAACTATTTTATCTCGTTCTTTTTTTAATTTTTTAATTACAACCTTTTTATCTGCCTTTTTAGGCTCTTTTTTTTTACCTATTATACTGAAAGTTTGTTTAGCAAATTGAGTATCTTTTCCCTTATCCTCATTAGGGTCATATATATATTTAATTTTAAATGATAATTTATTATCTTTTACTTCAACATCTTTTAAATCTTCAATTGGACTTCTTCCACCATTTAAAATTTCTTTTATTTGTGGGTCTTTATTAGCATTAAATTTATTATTTTCATAAATATTTTTTAATTTATCATATTCTTTTTTAAAATTTTTATTATTCAAGAGTAAATTATTAAAATATTTTTTGTAATCACCAATATTATATATATTTAATCGTGTTTTGGCTTGGGGTTTCGCTTCCCCTTTCAGTTTTTTGAAACATAATCATTATATGCCTTTTGAACTTTAGCATTTACTTTACTACCTCTTCTTTTTATTTCATCTACCATAGCCTTTTCAATTCTACCAAATGTTAAATCAGCAAATATTCTTAAATGGTCTTTCATATTTGCTATTGTTTCAAATGGTAATCCACTTATAACTGATTTTTCCCCTTCTGTTTCTTTATCTTTTGGTTTTTTAACTATCTTAACTTTTTTAGGTTCTGCTTTTGGCTTTCTTACTATCTTAACTTTTTTAGGTTCTGCTTTTGGCTTTCTTACTATCTTTACTTTTTTTGGTTCTTTTTTGGCTTTTGCTTCTTGTCTTCGTTTTTTCTGCTCCATAAGTCTTTTTTCTGTTGCTTGTTTTTTTGCTTTTGCTTCCATTCTTCGTTTTTTCTGTTCCATTAATCTTTTATTAATTCTTTCTTTTTCGTCATCTTCTTTTGGTTTTCTTTTAATAATAATTTTTTTGCCTTTCTTTTTTTCTTCTTCTTTTTGTTGTTATTGATATGGCTATAGCCTGTAATTGTTTTGTTGCTTTTGTGCTACTCATTGGTTTTTTAGATAATTCTTTACCTGTTGAAACATCAACATTTTTAAAACCTCCTTTAACTTTCTTTTTAACTAATTCTTTATCTGCTATTCTTCTTGCCTTTTGTCTCATTAATCTTTCATTTGTTTCTCTCTTTTTTTTATCTGCTATTCTTCTTTCTTTTTGAGCCATTAATCTTTTATTAGTTGCTTTTGCCTTTTGTCTTCTTTCTTTTTGTGCCTTTAATTTTGCTCCTACATTTACTAATTTTCCCTCTTTATTTCTCATTAAATCTTTAGCATAGGGTGGAAGAGGTGGCTTTTTTGGTTTTCTCTTAATAATAACTTTTTTTTTTGGCTTATCACCAATAATATCATAAGTTGGATTTACAACACTCATTTTATAATATTAATTAATAAAAAAAATTTAAAAAGATAAAATTATTTATTTGAAAAATCTAAATCATCACTTCTCATAACTTCAAGATTTCTACCTTTAATAACTTCTAAAAATACGGTATTTCTTTCTCCTAATACTTTATTATCTAATACACTTCCGTTATGGTCTAATATTCTTATACTTAAATTATTAATTGCTTGTTTTTCACCACTATGTATATATTGGATAGCCCCTTGTCCTTCATCCATAGTAAAAGATTGAGTTGTATAATATCTTGATACAATACCTTGTATTTTTGAATTATCAGAATTATTTAAAGAATTTACAGAACCTCTAAAGTCTTGAAGGTTTGGTAATCCTCCTATTTCAACTAAGAAATAACCAGATTCTGCGGTTGGTTCATTAAATATTCGTTCAGACCTAATAGGGGTAGTAAAATTAGTGGCTACTTGTGACCCACTTGAACCCTGAACTTTATTAAATTCAGTTGTTTTTCTTATAGGTAAATCAATACTTTTTAATGCTCCAGTCATATTTACACCATCTTCAGGTGGTTTTATTAATTTACTTACTAATGTTTGATTACCTCCAACATTAAGAACATTTCCAGAATCTCCTGAACCTTGTAATATATTTGGATTAAAACCTAATGTATCAAACCAAAATGAAGGAGGGCTTAATTCTGTAAAAAATATACCACTATATTTAGTTGCTACGCCATTACTTTGAAATAAAGCACCAGCAGATGCCGAGTTTAAATCACCTACATATATAGGAAAATGTAATATAGACCACATTAATTTATTTTGTGTTGAATCAAATTGTAATGATACCTGATTAGTACCTGATTAGTACGATACCTGATTAGTACCACAAAATCTATCATTAGCACCTGTTAAATCACCTGTAAAACTCATTACAGAAGCCCCATCTTCTCTACAAAAGTTAAATTGAGTTTGTCCTTCATTATCAAACATATCTGATTTTAATTGTTGTAATGTTGCTAAACAAGGATTATCAGTTGGAAAAATTCCTGCTCCATCATCTTCGCCAACAGGATTACCAAAATAATCAATCTTTACTAAATTATTTGTTATAATATTACTTAAATCATCAGGTAAATATTGACCTGACGGAATTGTAAAATTAAAACTTAAGTGTCTCATATCTGTTACAGCCGTACCCCCAGCCGTTACAGTTGTATCTTGAATATCAATATTAGCCTCTATATTATTTTTTTTTAATATATCTTGACCTCCTACATAAATAAAACTGTCACCTTTAAACATAGGGGCTACATCTCCAAAATTTTCACTTTCAGGGTCATTAGGGTCTTGACTTGCTTTTACTGTATATACTAATTTTCGTGTTTGAAATTCTCCTTTACATCTTTGAGGTGGTACTACAATATGAAAAGGTGTTACTACATTTTGATTACTTCTATATTGAAAATTTAATATTAAGTCTTTATGTTTATCTGTTGAACCCCACCTTAATTGTCTTCTATCTCTTGGTCTAATTGTAATACTACTTAATTTTTTTATATCAGGGGCATTATCTTTAGTATCACATAAAAAATATAATTTATTATCTACTTTATCTGCTCCTGCTCTTGCTGGTGTATATGTTTTTAGGTCTTGGTCTATATCATAATTTTGAAAATATTTAGCAACACTTACAGTACAATTTACATCTTCATCTAATTGAATTTTTCCTGAACTTGATGAAACTGTATCAAGAAAAACTGATTTTAATTGTACTACATCACCATCTTCTAATATAAGAGGCTTATTTAACATTACATCATAAGCACCATTATTAATAACATTACTATATGATTCATTTTGTTGTAATTTAATAATAGTTGATTTAGAATAACTCATTTATTATTATTAAAAGAAAAAAAAAACTATAGAAAAGATTTTTATACATAACCAATATTATATTCTCCACCTTCAACAACTAATTGTTTTGCTACTTCACCATATAGAATAACATTGGTGGCTAAACTTTCAGGTCTATAATCAGCGGTATTTTCTAAAGTGGTTCTTTTTATTGAAAACTGTAAATCTTTGACTTCTTCACCAACTCTAAAAGCAACATAATCATTTTGTCCCATTCTATTTCTTGAATCTCCTAAAAATAAATCATTTTGAGTTAAAATTGATTGTTGTTGGCTATTTCCAAATGGTACAGCATTAATATCACCATATAAATCATATAACATACCTAATCGTTCATTATCACCAACCATACCATCACGAGGTAGTAAATCACGACCATTACACCTTACCTGATATTTACTTCTACAAAATCCAACTGAAGTATTATTACCATATCCTACAATAGCGTTACCACTAAATGTAGCACCAATATCATTTAATTGTTTAATCATTAATATATTTCTAACAGTCTTATTATTAAAACCATTTACTTTTTTAACATTAGATACTTCAACACCTTGAGCCCCAGCATCATTACCACCAGCACTTAAAACATATTCTTCTCTTTCATTTTCAATCCAATTAATAGGCTTACTAAATAAAGCCATACCATTACTTATAATATCAGCCCCTAATTCTTCATCTACTACATTTACTTTTAATAAAGGTTCAACTACAGATGTTAAGGGGTGATTATCAACACCTAATACTTTTCTCATATCACTATTATATTCAACAACAATTCTAATATTAGGCATAACTTTAGCAGGTAATACACCAGCATTATTTTGTAATTTTGCTAAAAAAGGGAATACATCAGCAAGCATTAATGAGCCTTGATAAGTTGTAGAATCTGCGGTATTACATCTTTTATTAGGTAAAGGAACTTCAAGTTTTTTATCGTGTTCGTTAANAATACCAATATTATTTCCATTATAAGAATGATTAAAATTAATATTCTGGCTTGGTGTATTATTTATATTTTTCCAACTTAACCAAGTTTCAACACCTCGTGTACTTGATAATTCTGTTTTACCATCATATAAATATATATCTTTGATAATACCTAAAACTCCTGATGCTTTATTATAATCTGAAGCAGTGGCGGTAATACCTATATTTAATAAACACATATTAGGAAGATAAAACTGTCCTTTATCTGATAATCTAAATTCTGTCCTGTTATTATTATGATTTACAGGGTCAATATACATAGCACTACTTTTACCCATAGATATACTCATTTTTTATACTATATAAAAAGAAAAAAAAAATAATGTTATTACTTTTTTTTTAAATTTTGATTTTTGATATAAATTTTTTTAAACTCTAACTCTTGAATGAAAATAAAAATATACATTTAGAGGATTAGCCCCATCTGTGTCACTCTTCATTTGTAAATTAAACTGGTTTGTACTTAAGTCTACAAGATTTTCAAAATTAAGACCTAATATATGACCGTCATTAGAACTCAATTTAGCACCACTAAAATTACTATGTCCTGATTTACTCATACTATCAACACCTAATTTAATCATAGAGCCATAATCAGAAATTTTATAAGTAATATATTCATTAGTACTATTATTGAATAAATACTGTATTTCTTGTAAATTATGAGGTCGTCGTAATTCATAATTATCTTCTTCAATTACATTCTCTCTCCGTTGTTCTTGAAATGAAATACTTACCCCCTCGCATATAGCAGGTACTTTTGCCGAAATATTTGAAAATTTAGATAATACTGCCCCTTTATAATTATATAATAATCTCATAGCAACTTCTTGATTAGGGTTAGCATCAGGGACAGACATATATGAAATTCTTAAATTACTAATAGCATAATTTGTATTAACTGTTTGTGCTACACCTTTAAGTGCTGATAATTGTTTAGCCATATTTAAAGTTAATTTAATAGTGCCTGATTTACTATATGATAAATCATCAGACATTCTATTTAAACAACAAACTGGTTTAATACTGAAATCATTATCATCAGTTAATTTAGTACCACTATTATTAGTTCTTTTCCCATTAGCATATTCTTCAACAACTAAATCATTTGGGGCTTTTAATTCACAAAGATGAACTCCATTTAGCATATCATCTCTTGTAGTTGAACCTGAAACAAGCATATTAACATATCGTGCGTAATTTTGTATATTTTCTATTTGCCCTTGATTTTGACCTTCTGTAAATTGTACTTGTAAAGAATCTATATATGCGTGTGCTCCTACATTAGCATTATGAAAAATTGAGCCAGTTGTTCTTGTTGTTCCAGTACTATTAACTCTTAAATCTCCTAAAATTCTTAAACTATTTTTCATTAATGCTCTACCATTACCAACATTAATTAAAAAATCAACATTATCAAACTCAGTAAAAGATGATTTGTTTGCTTCGCTTTCTACTTGATGAAATAATAAATTAGCCATTTTATAATATTATATAAGAAAAAATTTTCTGTATTTTGTAACTTTTTTAAATACAAAAAAAAATTAACTAAAAAAAAAACGATTTAAAAAAAAAAGCCCCTTAACTATGTGGGGGGGGCGTAGCCCCTCTAAAATTATTAAAGTTGTTTTAATACTTGTTTATAAAGTATAATATCTCCTAAACCTCCAGTTACTATTTCTAATCCAACTAATTTACTTTCTTGAGTTATTGGTAATGGCTCTAAAATTCCATCTTCTCTAATCTGTAAATGGTTTCCTATTCCTCTTGTTTGGTCTTCTTGTTCGTTTGGTGCGTGTTTAATATTCCTAATTAACTGACTTGTATTTTTAAATCTTATATTTCTATTATCACAATATCTCATAATTCTATCTAAATGTAATGGGCTTGACCTTACAATATCTCTTTGTGTTTGGTCTACATTATTTACTCTAATTCTGTAATGTGTAAAACCTTTATTAGATACTAAACCATCATTTGTATTAGGCATAGCAACCACTAAATTACTACATTCTGGTTCAACTATATATTGTCTTGTAAAATTGGTTAAATTATTTCCATTATCTTCTTCAACGCTATATGATGTATAATTAATAGTGGCTGGTACATTTTGAGGATTAACAACAGATTTTAATACTAATTCTGCGTGATTAACATTAATAGTAATACTTGCTACATCTACTCCAAATACAGTTATATCTGTTAATGATTGACCGTTTGTTAAATTTGATAGATTCCTATTAAATGTTACTTCTAATCTTGAATCAACATCTAATTCTACTGCTGTTACTGTTGCTGGATACCTTACCAAAGAGGCTGCGCCTCCTCCACCTGTAGCATTTATAAACAGTTTTTGACCTATATAATAAGGACATTCTTGATAACCTTTATAATCTGCTTTCTGTGTTTTTATTGATTGAACTACTAAACCACCTGCTCCTGCTACTGCTGTATCTTCAAATTTGTTTTGATTTCCATTAGCATCATTCCAAGTTCCATCATTTTCACCTAAAATTTGAAATGCTGTTAATCTTTTTAAATCCATTTCTAGGTGGATTTTAGTATTTCCATATTTATTTGAATCGTATTGAGTAACACGGCAAAAATTAAATATATCTTTTAATGGTATTCTTATATCGTGGTTTCTGGCTATGGTTGTTTGTGTATCATCTGAAACACCTGCTTGAGTAGTAGCAACTTTTACAACTTCTCGTACTGGTGAATATACCAAATTTTCTTGGTCTTTAAATGTAACGGCATTAATATAATCTTTGCTGTTTCTTTCATCAAAATCAGTTTCTACAGATTCTAATAAACATCTTAAAGTATTAACTCTTCTAATACTTTCAATCATTCCTCCATTTTGAGATTCCATAAAACAATTTTTAACTAAGGATACATTTGGTACTTGTCTATTATTTGTTGTACCTGTATTAACATCAGTAAGCACACCAAACTGAATAAGAGCAACACCTGTTCCTGCTCCTCCTGTATTATCTCCATCTGGAGCATCTACACCTACATTAATATTAATATATGAGTCTGCTAAATTGTAAACATCTCCTTCAGGTATTACAAAATCTAATAATGATTTTGAGGCTGTATTATCTGCTCCTCCTTTACTAAATGAAAAACCTTGAACTGATGGTAATTTAATTATTTTATCCATTTTTTATACTTATTATAAAGAAAATATTTTTATAGTTTTAAATTTTTTATTTGTTTAATTTATATGAAACTTATAAAAATAATTAAAAGTAAAAATCCTAAAAAAAAATTTGATGCTATATTTGGTGAAAATGGAAAAACTAAAAGTGTGTCATTTGGCTCTGCTGGAATGAATGATTACACATTAACAGGTGATAAAGAAGCAAGAGAAAGATACAGAAAAAGACATAAGAAAGATTTAAGAACTAATGACCCTCACAGGGCTGGATATTTAAGTTATTATATTTTATGGGGTGATAGTAAAAATATAAATACTAATATAAGAAATTATAAAAAAATGTTTAATAAATAAAAAACTTTTTAAACACCTATTTGAAATGATGAATTAATATGTTGTATTTCTGGGGCTGGAGGTTTATGAAATAAAGAATGTAATAAGCCACCTAAACCAACCCCTAAACCTACTATATCGGCTACAGGGTCTAAAAATCCACCTATCTCACTTTCTCCTGCTTCTGTTTTTAATAAATCTTTACCTCCTGTTTTTAATGCTTTTTTTAATAATCCTTTTCCTTCATCTTCTAATCCTTCTTTTACTTCTGTTACTGCTGGTTTAATTTCTTTAGGTATTTCAGATTTACCAACTCCTGAAGGTATTTCAGTTGTTATAGGTTTTGGTTTTGCTCCTCCTCCTCCACCAAATAATCTACCTAATAAACTTCCCCCTGGTTCTGTATCACCTCCTAATGCTATTGATTTTACTTTAGATAAAGTACCACTTGCTATATCTTCTTCTACAGGTTTAGCAGTTCTTAAAGCCTCTACAGATTCTTGAGATGGTAACAATTTATCTATTTTACTTTTTAATGCTAATCTTTCACTATCTTCATAAGTTTCAAAAGCAGGATTATTAAATTTTTGTTCTTTTGGTGCTTTTCTTAAACCTTCACTTATTCTTCTTGGCTGTACTGATGGGGCTGGTTGTCTTCCTACTCTTGAACCAATTTGACTTAATGTTTCTTTTAAACCTCCTTTTAATCCATCTTCTTTAGTTTTAGTTAAAATAGTTCCAACTGCCTTTCCTACATCTCCACCTTTTTTTTCTAATGTATCTTTAACTTTTTCGGCTACTGTTTTAACTAATCCTTCACCGCTATCAACCGCTAATGTTTCACCTATACTTCCAAATGTATCATCAAGTTTTTCTTTTAATTTTTCTTTTGGTGTCAAATCCTCTTCAATCGCTCGTGTTTGATTTCTCAAAGTATCAGCATAATTTTGTAATGTATCAGCCATTTTTATACATTTTAATAAGATATTTTTTTTGTATATATAGTATAAAATGAAAGTTGAAAAAATGAAAGATAAAGGTGATAAATTCACTATTGAAAAAAAAGAAGTTCCTTCAATTCCATTCAGGTCTTTAATAGTAGGAAGAACAGGAGCATCAAAAACAACATTAATAAACTCATTATTAACTAATAAAGATGCTTATTTGAATGACTTTCGTGGAAAAGACATATATATTTTTAGCCCTCTAAAAAATGATTTTAAAATGGAACAAATCATCAAAAGCAAATCTATACCTGATGAAAATGTTTATACAGAATTAGATGATGAAATATTAAATACTTTATATGATGTATTAGTTGAAAATTTTGAAACTTTAATGTCTATGAAAAAAAAAGTTAGACCAACTCTTATAGTTATAGATGATTTTAGTTTTTCAGGAGCATTAAGAAGTGGCTTTTATAATAGTCTTGCTCGTATATTCTGTAATAGTAGAAAAAGCCTTATAAGTATTATAATAACTAGTCAATATTATCACCATATATTACCAGTATGTAAAACCAACGCCAGTTCAATATATTTCTATACATCATCTTTAAAACAGAGAGAAAATTTAGCAGAAGATTATAATTATTTACAAAATAAAAAACAGTTTTTTAGAATGTTAGATGATAATTTAAAGGAAAATAGGGACTTTATACTGATAGATTTATCAAAGCCAAGAAGGGAAATATACAGAAATAAAAACTTTGAAGTTATTGATACAGATGAATATTTATAGAAAAAATTAGAAATTTATTACAAAATTATTTTCTATATAATATATATAAATGAGTGATAATGAAGAAAATGTTGAAATTGTTTATGTTTCAGACAGTCAAGAAGAAGAAGAAGAAGAAAATATACAGCCTGAAGAAATACAGGAAGATGAAGAAGAAGAGCAAGAAGAAATTAAAGAGGAAATCAAACCTAAAAAAAAACCTAAGAAAAAAAGACCACCTATGACCCCTGAACGCAAAGCCAAACTTATAGAACAATTAAAAGCAGGTAGAATTAAAGCATTAGAAAATAGAAGAAAAAAAGCATTAATTAAAAAAATGGAAAAAGAAAAAAAAGAGGAAGAGTTAGAAAATAAATTAATTGAAGGTATTAAAAAAAAAAGAGGAACAGATAAAAAAGAAGAATTAGAAAACTTAAAAAAAAAATATGATTCATTAGTAAACGAATATGAGTCTGAAAAAAGAATGTGGAATGAAGAAAGAGAAAAATTACGAGTTTCTACAAAATCTGAAAATACCGAACATAGAGGAAGCGATGATAAGCCTTTACAACAATCTACTAATCATAATAAACAGNCTACAAAATCTTATATGGAACAACCAAAAAAAAGAAGTTTAAATATTAGTGATTGGAACAATATGTTCTAAAAATTATTTTGTATATAATATGTATATGTTTAACTGGTTATTTAATTATTGGACTGTTGATGATATAGAGAAAGCCATTGATAAAATTGATAATATAAGAAAGAAAAAAAGAATATTAGGGCAAACATTAAAAAGTTCGTTTAGTGAAGATTTAAAAGATTTGATAAATGGTGTGTATGTAGTTGAAGATGAAGAAAAAGAAAATGATAAAGAAAATATTAAAATTAATATTGAAGAAAAAAAAACAAAGATGTAATAAAAATTTTCTATATTTAAATTATAAAAAATGTATGGAATGAGAATTAAAAGAAATCCAACATATAAAATTGTAGAACCTGCTACACCACCAACAGCCAGAAGAAAATTTGCTAATCCATTACAACAATTAGCAAAAAGACACGCACAATTAAAAAAAGCAATTAAGCCAAAAAAATTAGTACAAATGACTTTAGAAGGTAAAAAAGCCACAAAACCACCACCAAAAAGGAAAAGGGCAAAAAAAGGTAAAGATAAAAAGCCTACTAAACAAACTAAACTTGTTAAATTTACAACTAAAGATGGAAAAAAAGTGAGTTTTAGACCAAAAAAGAAGTAGTTATTTATTAATACGATTCTGTAATATTTTTAATTCACTATAAATTTTTTTAATTTGTTTTTTTAAATTAGCATTTTCTTTATGTAAATTTATAATGTTACATCTTAATAAATTTAAGATAGTTTCAAGTTCTTTTATTAATTCAATATTACCATCCATTTAATATATACAAACATTTTGATTTAAACTTTTGTTAAAAGTTTTTTATTTAACTTTNTATTGATTCCATATTTTCATATCAACTTTTCGTGCTTTACCACCCATAATAACAGAAGCAAGACGACCNTAAGCCCAACTTGATGGCGTTTGGTTAGGCCTTGAACCTCCAGAAAAATACGCCCCACGACCTTTACTTAAAATCTGTTCTTG
>FUFK010019736.1_pt1 | contig 15249 bp, 4 predicted proteins | sample 1021851 | NCBI WGS metagenome assembly FUFK01 (sample SAMEA51879418, study PRJEB19060) | metagenome | reverse complement strand
AACTGCCTTTTAGCATAGGTGATTAATTCTGATCGGGTGGATGGTTGGGCCATTTATACTATACCTCTATCCATATTTATAGTGCGGAGATTGACGATATGCCAGGTTGAACAAGAATGTTACCATCGACTAATCTGTAAAAAGTATTTCCAGAACTGACAATAACATCATATACATATCTACCTTCTTCTAAAAGTTTAGTTTGTGTTCCACCAAGAGATATGCGAATCTTTCCATCGATAGCACTTGTAAAACCAACAGCAAAGGTCGCTGCAGGAAAAGCAGTTGATCCTATGGAAACACTCTTGGTCATTTGAGATGAACCAGAGTATCCCTCAAGACTAAAAGCAGTGTTTGATGTTCCTACAACTTCAAAGTTACCTTCAAAATTAGCACCACCAAGCATGGTAAAATTAGCTGCATATGCAGCACCTGCTTCTGGATCAAATGTAATTTTTTTAGTTGCCATTTACTAACTCCTTTAGTAGAGATTTAATCTCATTCATTTCGTTTTTTAAAGTAGCAAGATCTTGCTCAACAGATAAGGATTTTTCCTTTTCAAGTTTTCTTTTTTTACGACGAGCAAGATACTGTTCATATTCAGTGTTGTTAGTATTGATAATTTGATTAGTTCTAGAATCTCTAACTAGATCACTATTACCTTCAACTGGAATGAAATTTGACATTATGCTAAAGTAATTACCCTCAAATCAGAAACTCTAGGAACGTAAGTTTGATTTGTTGCTGTTAAAACAAATTTGATCCTATAGTATTTGAAAGGTGGAAGATTTTCCATATTAAATTCATACTCTTTAAATGTTAATTCATTACTTTTAAATCCACCAACATCTGGTTTTGGAATACGTCTGTCAGGTCTACCATCATTTTTAGAAACATCAATAACTTGACCTAAATCGTTTAAGTTAGCAAAGCCAGGGAATGGTTCAAATATAGGATCAAAGTTAGGAGTAGCACTGATAGCATAATATGCTCTTATATCAGACAATTTATTAATATGAGCATCAAGAATTATTTTAATAGATGATGCTGAGTTCGCTAAACTATTTTCTCTAGACACATATTGACATGCTGTAGGATCATCGAGCAATGTGTTTACCCTAGAATCTTCTATGTAATTTGTAATCGGAGAATCAACTCTATTAGAAACTAAAACTGCACTCATTCTCTGTAAATCTACAACAGGTGATAAATTTGGATTACTACTTTCTAAAGTTAATGTCATATTAAATGACCTATCACCACTTGCAGCTTGAGTTACAGTATTATTAGTTTCATTTACTCTAGATGCAATCATTCTAGGAGAATTTAAGTAGTTTGTTTTATTCAAAGTTACTGTTTCACTTCCTTTATCTAAGAAAGGTAAATCACTACCCTGACCTGATCCATCATTTAAACTAGATGCAGATATTGTTTTTATCGTAGCAGTTAATGAAGTGCCAGGAACAGTTACGTTAGCAACGTTTGGTGCAATGATTTGGAATGGAATATTCTGCGTTGCATGAGCATTAAATCCACCAGTTGATTTAGTGTCATTAAAATATAATCTTGGTCTAGTCAAGGCACTGTCAGCTGATGATCTATCAATTACTGCTATATCGCCTGATGAATCAGCACCAGTATCAATTTTGATAGTGTAACTATCAAATGTAATTGGAGCAGGATCTCTATCAGTAATCTCACTTAGTAAATGAGTTTTATTAATTCTTCCTAGAGATACACCAGCTAATTCATATTTACGAACAGGAGTTCCTTTAATATATGCTTTTGGATTATTTCCCCTAGTTATACCTGTAATAGATCCACCAGAAGCACCAGTATATTTGATAATTTCATCTCCCATTTTCAAATAGCCAGGATTTGTTTCTCCGACAGCAGCATTCTCAAAAGTAGTAAAATGTTCAGTGCTATCAACAGATATTGTTGAAGTTGCATTTACACCATATGGTAATGATAATTTTGTTGGAGTAACATCAGTTTCAACATCAGTAATTGTCACCCTATTTGTTTCATGATGCATACCATGATTTCTATGATCAACTGTGAAGTGTAATCCATCACTTACCTCTGTAATTTTTTCTGGGAATGTAAAGCCTCCAGAGGAGAAGTTTAATTGAGTTGCAATACCAGTAGTTGGATGGTTGTAGAACATTGTTTTACCAGCACCAATAACAAAATCACCCTGAACATTATCAAGAATTAATTCAGTTGTTTGACCAATTGAAACAATAGACATTCTTGCATTTCTACCGTTAATATTAGTTCCATCTGTGTCATCAGTAAGTGTTCCTATACCTAAAACATCACCTTGTTGGAATCCACTACCAGAAGTTATAATTCTAGCTGATGATATTCCACCGTTAGTAACAAGCACATCAGCAGTCATGAAGTCTCCATTACCAGTTATGCTAGTGAGGGCAACTCCTGTATATAATTGTGTTCCAGAAGCAGGGAGGAATCCTAAACCAGCATTAACGATACTCATTGATCCAGTTCCGATACCAGCACTTCCAACATAATTACCTGATGCTTTTGAATGTTGATCGTCTGTTTGTGGGCCACTCTGAGAGATAGAAACTCCAAAAAGAATATCNGNATCTTGAAGTGTTGAACCNAATCCAACTCTAACTNTTTTTGAGTTTACATTGATTGAATTCGGCATCAATCTAGCAATTTGTTTATTACCCCTATCTAAAATTGGATTATATATTTCTAATGTTCCACTACTATCAAACACAGCTTTATTGATCACAAATTTTAAATCTTCCCATTGACTTGGCTCCCATGTAGAAGCGTTTTGTGATTTAAATAATGATCCTAGATATGGTTGCTGTGAAATAAATTCATCAGTTAATAGATCAGATTCTCCAACTCTTGATATGAAAACTTTATATTTCGTAGACCATGATGCTAAAGTTATAGCATATTCACTATTATCTCCCTCAAGAAAAACTGGTGCTTCAAAAGTAAATCTAGTTGCAACAGTTCCATTAGTGGAGGTAAGTATTTGATCAGGTGGTTTAACTATTTCAGAAAATGGTAAAATCTTTTGCGTCGGCACTCCTCCTTCCATCGTTCGGATTTGGAATGTCATTGGTATATCCATGTCATCTTTACTTTGGAAGTAAACATCACAACTAGTAACAAATATACCACCACTATCAGTGACTTGGAAAGATTGTGCTAATGGGTCATACCAAATATCTCTACGACCTGTCTCAGAGGTATCAGTTGAAATTGCCTCTGTTTTCATAACAGTAGATCCTGTTAATGATCTAACGGTCTGTTCTCCTTTAGTTGGTTTAGTTTGAATAATAGCATTTCGAGTAGAAACAATTTGTTCTTGAACTGTTTCTAATGTTCCCTCAGCTGTATAATTGTCTTCACCATATGTTTCCGTATTGTCTTGATCATTTGTAGTATTATCAATTAAAGTAAATGTTTTTGTTCCAGTTTCAAATTGAGGGTGATTACCACTATGAGGATTTGGAATATAAAAACTACCAAGTAAATTAGCACCAAGATCAGAAATTAATCTTCTATCATTAACAATAGCAGTAGCACCACTGGTAGAACCTACGAGTTCCATTCCAGTCGCTATGTATCCGTAGAAATCTCCTTGTGGTTGATCTGCTAGTGATTTTATATCAACATTTAATATTGTTGATGTAGCAGAATATGTTGCTGGCATATTTGTAGCACCACCATTAGCAGATGCAAGTTGAACAGTACCAGGTGTTCCTAAAAATGTCTCAAGACCAGTTGCACCAACTTGAGAAATGTATGGATTTTTAGCATAAACTTCGGTTGGAGCGTTATATGGGCCTGCTCTATGATTTGATTGTGCTACTCTAAACCTAATGGCAGGAACATCTGTTCCTTCTGCNACTACACCAGATTCTGGCATTTTTCCAATAACAGTTTCACCAACTTGGAAAGTTCCAGATTGCATTGTGATCTCCATTAATTTTGGAGTGCAATACTTAGTTACCGCAACACCATCAAAGAATGCATATAATTGTGTTAGTGGTTTACACTTAGTTGCAACAAACTGTAAGTTTCTAGAACGCATGGTCATGATAACATCACGACTTACAACTCTATCACCTAGAGATTCATTATCAAAGTGTTCTGTAACAACTTTTCTAGTTCCATCTCTAACCTGATTTTCAATTCTAAATGTGTCTTGAATTGTATTTTCAAAAACTGTTGTGGTTGTCATCTCAACCATCTGTGAGTGGTTAACACTTCTACCACCATTAATCCAACCTGCTTTAATAATTTCTTCATGTTCAACACTAGTTGTTTCTGAGAACTGTTCGGTACGATTAACAGTATCTTGACCAACCCAGTTAGTTTCCCATGGTTCCCATTGTATTGGAGCCATTCCTGTTTGTGGATCAACTCCAAACTCTTGCATAGCCTGTGCCATGACACCAGCAAAGTTACCCTCTTGTTCAATTATTTTTGCATCAAGTCTAGCAGTATCTACCCATGTATCTGAAGCTGGTGATAATGTAATAGTTGCTTGCCAGAAACTAACCAAGAAAGGAGTAACACTTTCTGTTCTAGTTGCAAATTGTTGACTTAACCATTCAGTTTCAGTGTAATTAAGAGTGACAACATCATTGCCTTTTCTAATATTGGTTCCTTCTGCCTCAAGGAAACTGCGATCAACAGACACATCTACATTTTCTACTGGGCCAGGCATTAGATCAATAGATGTACAATAATGTTGAGGTCGTAATTCATGACGACGAGTATCTAAACTATTTTTAATTTTAAATCCTCGTGTTTCTTGTGGTTTAAGAGTTGTAAAATTATCAACAAAGAAACCAGATTTAAATTTATTCAACCCATCTGCATCGGCAACAAACAAACTTGATGTTTTTGTTTCAAGCATAGACAAAGATGTATAATATTCAAGATTCTTGATCCTATCCTCAAGACTCTTAATATCTTTCATTCTATATCGCTTATATTTTAAGAAATCAATACTCGCTTGTCTTGGTTGGAATAAAAATGGAGGCAAAGTAATACTTGCTATCTCTATCGCATCGTCAACTGGAATTGGTGGTTCTCTTTTTTCAGATGGATCACCATATTGAACTTGGAATCTTCCTGTTTTATCTAAGAAAATTCTATCAGTTCTTCCAACAAAATGAGAAAAAGTCATGTTAATTGACTCATCAGATGCTAATATATTTTTAGCAGAACTTCCTGCTGAATTAAATGATCTTCCAAAAAATTCAAAAGGTGATCTTACATTTTCAAGAACGGTAAAACTAGAAACTTTAGGTCTTATATCAAGTGTATCTGTAACATATTCACCATTTATCATTGGAATTTCTTTACTATAATCCCAACTATTATATGAATTTCTAGTGGTTATATCTCCCTCATCAGTTGAATCATAGTAACCATTCATGAAATATATTTTTAATTGTTTCTTGGGTGGTTTTGCATTTGATTTTCTAGTAATAAATCCATAATCATAAAATGTGCTTTTTTGACCATTAGTAAACGTATAGTTAGCTGATATGTTTCGACTAGTATTATCTAACGTAGTGATTAAACCCTGAACTGTCGATTCTTCAAATGTAACAACTTCACCTTCATTAAATGCTGTTTCATTTTGAGTAATGTATGTTATCTTATTATCGGTTGAAATTTCAGCAACAACAGCTACAGCACCACTATCTTGCCCCATTACTTTTTCACCTATGACCAAATCTGTTGTTTTTCCTGAAGGGCCATTTAAAGATGATAAAGTCATCGTAGGTGCAGANGCCTCTGAAGTATCATTNGANTCAAAAATACCNTGAATTTTAATTATATCAGCCTCATTTAATGCTATTTTCTCATCTTGAACTCTAGTTCCTATTGGATATCCACCACCACCATATACTAATCCATCATTTAAAGTTGTTGCTCCGATACCAGATCCAGCTTCTTTAGAAAAATTAACTACAACAGAATTTACTCGATCTAGTCTTTTTATTTTTGATGATATTTTTGATTTACGAAGAGTAGCAATTAAAGTGCATCCACTAGCAACAGCTCCCAAACCTCTTATTTGTAAAACTGTGTTACCTGTTGAAAAAGCGAACTGATTATCATTTAAAGCAACAGTTGTTCCATCAGGTCTCATGAAGATATATCTTTCCTCATCAAACGGTAAAAATGTTTCATTTGGCCCTGCAACCACAGCAGATGATAATTGACCCTCTCCAGTATTAGAGTTCAAAGAAACATTAACAGTAAATGATTTTCTAATAGTTAAACTTGAATTGGTAAGATCAACATCTGAAATAAATGATTTTGGCATTAATGCGTATAATCTATTTTCTGAAGATCTTTCTAAAGGAGATCTTACTAGTTTCAAATCTGAAACTTGTAAAGAAGTTCCAGCAGTTCCTTTGAATAATGCACCCTCAGTCACACCAGTTACAGTAGAGACACCAGTTACAATAACTTGATTATGATCTGTGTTAATTGAAGTGATTCCTACGAAAGATTTGTCATTATTTCCTAAACCACCAAACTGAAGAATATCACCTATTTTTAAAATATCTGGGAATAATTGATTTCCACTGGTTATGGTGCTAATTGAAACAGCACCTGAACCTAATGCTGAAGTCATATTAGCATCACCAAATGTAAAAATTGGTTGTTGAATTACATCCCCATTGAATGCATTAGCACGAGCACCGACATCACCTAAATCAGGGCCTCCATAAATTGATTTTACATCTTGCATTCCGTGAGATGTTATCGCAATAGCTACACGATTATTATCAACACCATTTACTATGAATGGTTCATTTACTACAAATTCTCCGACTTTATCATAAACTTCTAAAGATGTGCTATTGCTAACAGCAGATCTTAAAAATCCTGTAGCACCGCTATACTTTCCTTTTATTTGAGTTGGTATGGGGAATGTAACTGGTTCATTTAAAGTTATTTTAGAAAATAATTGAATATCATAAAGTGAAGTATCCCATTCATTTGTTGCAGAATTTGATGCTGAGTATGAACCAGATTCTAGTGCAAAATCATATACTCTTGCAACACCTATTTCACTACCAGCTGGAGCAGTAGCAGCACTTCCTACAATTCTTGAATCTCTCAAACTAACAATGTAGGTATTTCCAATACCAATTATTGGTGTACCCTTTACATTATTAAGTCTTACCGCGTTTCCTGTTTTATATGCAACACCTTGATTTTCTAATTTTTTTGATGTTCTTGGTTTTGGTGCATCAATATAAGTTGAACTTATAGTCTCAACTTCATATCCTTTTACAAATGCTTTACCTGGTGATACTTGATATACTGCAAGATCATCTGATGCTAATGATCCACCTTGTGTAAATTGACCAGCTTGATATACACCATTATTACCTACATTATCGTTTAAAGAATTTTTTAAAGAAACATTAAAACTCTTGACCATGTAATCACCAGATTCAGCATACGTTCTACGAGCTAATTCATCTCTAATGACACCATAGTTAGTGTTTTTAACTTGAGATCTTAAAACACCATCGACAACAACTGCTAATTCAACAAAATTAGAATCATTGAAATCATCTAGTGGTTTTGCAAATAAACTACATGATATTTTTAAACGATCAGCACCTGGTGCTGCATAATTGTTAAAACCTTTTGAGTTGTCTGCTAATGTTTCATCCTCATCGGCATTTATAATATCTTCTTCAATTCTTAAACCAATTCTAGCACTAGGAGTATTTGAGTATTGTGATAATATAATTGTTTCATCTTGAACTTGAACAAAATTACCTCTTATAAAATATACACCATTAGATATTGAAAAAGACGCAGCAGTAGATGTTGCATTATTTGCAATACATGATGCAAATGATTCTCCTGTTGGTATAAAAGCATTGTTATCAGGGCCTGAAATAATATCACTATCTGCTATTAATAATTCACCGTCAGCAAAAACTTTAATGCTGCTATCCTCCACACCAGAAGACATATATGAAATATAAAGTGTTAAATTACCATTCTCACTATTCTCAGACCTGAGAACCTGTTTAACTATAGCTGTTACACCAGTTGATGCTCCAATTATTTTNCTATCNATTANTTGATCAATATAAAATTCTACAGGAACTCCTAAATGACTATTATTTAATTCTACAGCAAAATATTCAAAAGAATACGCAGTGTTACCTGGTATTACTTTTGCACCTTCTTTGAAAAAATGTTGACCAAATTTTTCAATTTGATTCTGTAATATAGACTGAAGACCTGTTAATTCTCTTGCTTGAACAGGATAACCAGGCTTGAAAAGAACCTTATGATAATTATCATTAGGATCAAAATCATCAAAATATGGTGAAACGTTAAGGTTGGTTTGCTGAGCCATAGTTAATTAGAACTGTAATATTATTTTGATATCTTCTTTTTGATTGGAAGATCTTGTAATTGATGGTCTGTGATCAACATAAATCATATTTCCAGAATATCTATCAACCTCTGGATTAGAAACTCCTTTGGTAAATGATTGACCAAGGTAGTATGTTCTATTATTTAGAGTGGTAGAAAGACCTGAGAATGATGTGCTAATTGATAAATTAGAACTACCACCCACAATTGTTACACTTCCACCAGCAGTTGGTTCTGAAGTGAATCTTGTGGTGTTGTAACTGGGAACATTTGCGTCTAGGTGAACAGGAAACAATGTTGTGCTGATACCACTTGATCTTGCGGTAGCAAAACCAGCAATTGTTCTATCCTGCCAATATTTTAAAACACCCGTTGTTTGATCGTAAGAAATTACTCTTCCAACAGCAGTTTGACCTGTTCCTACGGTTTGACTTATGTAATCATCTGCTGTAAATGTCACAGAACTATATCCAGTTCCAGATAATCTTAAAGCGAAGGCAGCACTTGCTTTGTCTAATGTGAGTATTTCATTAGAGTTAAATGCTTTTGGATTCTCTAAAAGACCTATTCTAGAAATTTGATTTCCTGTTACGAAATCTGGGTTCTCAGCATCATTTTCAATTCTTGCATACATTAAAGCGTTGGTTGCACCCAACTCTCTATAGATATCTGCACCATGACCACCTGGTGGTGAAATAATTACATCAAGAACTGGGATACCCGTTGGAGTTGGAACAGATCCAGCAGCTAAATCAACATTACCATAAGTATATCCATATCCTTCATTTGATATGGTAACACTTTCTATTTGTGAATCNTTATTAACAACAACAGTGCATTCTGCGTCAAATCCATCACCTTTAATTGGAACTCTAGTATAAGTTTGGTTAGCAGTTCCTATACCAGTTCCTCTATCTTTGACAACAACAATTTTAATACTACCATCTACAGCGTTATTTTTTACAGATGCATCTGCAGCATTATCACCCCAATTTGATGGAACTGGCATGAAATCAGTAGAATCAAATTTAATTAAATCTGCAGGTTTAATACTATACAGATATTTCCATATATATCCGTCTCCAGATGTACCAGGTGTTCTTGGTTCTAAATCCGTAAAGGTTGGTTCGTCTAGAGATGGTTTACCGTCAGGTGTTTCAGGTGTTGTTCCGTTTTGTAAACAGATATAAACTCTAAAATCGCTATTAACAACAAAGTAATTTGCAGTGTATAAAGATGTTCCACCAGAGTTTGGTGGTGCATTAGAAATGTTATAATCGTGTCTATAATAATCATATGTTGTTCCAGAGTTCCAATTTAACTTAGGAACTATTTGCTTTACATCAGCAGCTGTTACCCTTTTTACAGCAACAATACTATCATGATAGTCATTCATTCTATCGAAACTATCAATTGGTGCTGGAGGATTAGAATCCCAGTCANTTTGAATACTAGTTGGATTTGGTAAACCCACAAATGCATAGTAAGAGTTAGTCGAAGTGGATACACCAGCAACGAAATTCTTTGCGTTTAATATTCTTATTTGATCCGTTATGATTGCCGACATGAACTTTTGTTTACACTTTTTTTATTTATTTAGACGACGAAGTTCTCAGCTTTAAGAGCAATCTTTCTCTTAACCTGTGGCCCCGTCTTAATACCAGTAACACCATTGTTGGTATTAACAGTATATGCTTGTGCTACTTGTCTATCATTTAGTTGTAATCGACCCCAACTAAAGTCACCTAAGTATCGGGTGCTATGACCCTGACCCACTGTAGAATAACCAACAGTATTCTCTAATCCGTTCCAACCTAGAACTCTACAGAACACTCTTGTTGCTTCCTCTGATTGATCAGTGCCAATTCCAATAGTTGTTATTCCAACATGGTGTGCAACCTCATATATACCATCTAGAGCAGTGGTTCCAACACCAACATATCCAATGGAACCAGTCATAGAAACCGCAGTAACACCAGAACCAATATTAGAATTGCTAACTGTAAAGTAATATCCAGTCTGTAATCCACTTCTTGTTATAGCATCAGGGCTGTTGATAGCAGCGTCTCTTAATGGAGAATCTTTTGGAACATATAGATCAAACACAACTCCAGTTCCAATACCAATTCCTGTAGGTGCTGTTGTATCAGAGAGATTGGTTACTATACCAACTTTTGTAATAACACCAAAGTCTCCCTCATATAAATCAATACTATTTTCCTCTCTTACATATGTAGGAGGAGCAATTAAGACTACAGGAGGTGCAGCAGAAGTATAACCAGTTCCAACAATCCCTGAATTAATACCCACTGTAATTGATGAAATAGATCCATTAGTGACTGTAGCAGTTGCGATGGCTGTGGCAGTGGTTCCAATACCTGCAAATGGAGTTCCACCAATACTTATTGGTTGCTGTATCCTAACTTCAGGAACAGCAGTGTAACCATTACCACCATCTGTAATTGAGAAGAATGATATNGTATTGGCAATAGATACGATTGCAGTCGCAGCNGCACCAGCGATAAATTCATATTGNGCACTCGCATTAACGATTTGAATATCTTTTTGGAAGTTTCTATCTGTAGGGTTTTCATTCTCAGGATTGAAGAACGGTTTACAACTATCAATGAATATTGTTGTTTCACCAACACCAACTGGTTGAATTAAATATGCAGATGGGAATAGATTTGGTTCATATATTGGTCTATCCTTACGAACAATCTTTCCATCTATAAACCTATCTTCAAGTTGTTTATACCATTTAACAGGTCTTAACTCAGTTGCATCATCACCTAAACCTCTTCCAAAATATTGATTAGTTACAACAGTATCTGATGACTTAATTTCATGAACTGCTCTAGGAAACTCAACAAAAGTTCTTGTATTATAACCAGGATCAAATTTAATTTGTAAATCATCACCAACTTTAACTGTNTCCACAATATCTCTATCTTTTACGTCTTCACCACCAGTTCCTCTATAGAAGAATATTCTCATTATNTCACCTGCATTCGGTGCTTCAGTAAATGTTATTGTTCCACCACCGTTAAATTCATAACCTTCACCTGGCACTTGTAAAACATCATTTATTGTTAAGATAATAGTATTTCTTACAACAATGTTTGAACCAGTTCTTGCCTGTATAGCAAATGCCTCACCACCAGATGTGAGTGGGAATGATTTTCTAGACCCATTAAATAGACTTGAAAAATCATCAAGAGCCTGTAATTCACCCATTGTCCACATATTAAACTCATCATGATGAACATTCTGTATTGATAATTGGAATGGTTTGAATAAATGTGCATCTATTGGGATCGCATATGATTCACCAGGTGCACTTGCAAATGTAGGAACAGTCAGAGTATGACCAATACCATATCCATATCCAGTGTTTGTAATCTCAAAATCAATTACACGGCCACCAGTGGTTGCAACACCAACGGTTATGTTTGCCCTTGCTTGAGAACCACCACCACCAACTGGGTCAAATTCTTTATTATCATACCACAAAGGAATATCTTGATATGGTAATGGTTTGTCAATTATCGCATTGAATGTTGAAGCACCATATCCTAAATTATTTCCAGCTAATATTGGGTTCTCAGTTCCTATACCAGGTATTGGATCTGTATTTGTAACAGCAATACTTACAACACGACCATTCAATACTGCTGCAGTTCCAATATTTTGAATAGTTGGAGTTCCACCTGAAGTTGTTGTAGCAACAGCAACATTAACAACAGTTACTATTCCAACACCACCAATTGAACTTGTTGTTGATGCAGATGCTGGGCCTGGATTTACTCTATAACCAGAACCACTATTACCAATACTAACCGCAGTGACAACACCAACATTATTAAAATGTATTGTCGCACCAGCACCAACCAAAGGTTGATATCCTAATCCTTCGCTTGAACCAACTGATACGATAATACCACCAACAGGAACAGTTGCACTTTGAACATCGTTAAATTGAGATGATGCGGTTCCTGTGAATGTTATAGATGTGATTCCAGAAACTTCAGATAATTCATAATCATTTAATTGACCAGCACCCTGTAATATTCCATTGACTAATACAATACCAAGGTTGGTAGCAATACCAGTTACGTCTTGTTTATCTGATTTAAGAGTGAATACCTCTGATCTTCTATTAGCAGTTGCAATACCAGTAAACTGTTGAGATATATCATCTATTGAATAGTTTCTAGAGTATGCGTCAAAGTTACCACCTTTAATACCAGATCTGTTGAATATCCTTCCACTAAAACTTGAAGTGGTTGTAATACCAACAAAGTCTCTATCACTAGATGGAAGACCTGTGCTTCCAACACTTAAAGGTCTACCACCTTTTGGTGCTTCAGCAAAATTAAGAGTGCTATCAACAATATTATAATTACCACTCATCTTTTCAATAAGATCTTTATTAACATGATCTATGAGTTTTGTTCCCATCCAACCTCTTTGAACTCGGATGGCATTAGATACTCCAGCATGATTAACAGATATAATCTTCATCATTTCACTTCCAGTCGTATCAACACCAACTTTAATAACATCACCAGCAAAGAAAGAAGTTATACCTGAAGTTGACATTATAATATCACCTTTAGCAAAGTCAGCAGTAAGAGATGATGTAACTCCAGTACCTACAATTGGGCTTTGAATAATATTATCAATTGCTATTAACGCTCTTGTATTTTGGTTTTTACTTATTAAACTGTGTGATGTTCCTATACCAACAGAAGTAATATCTAAAGGAACTGCGATAGATTTTAATGCGTTCTCTGCGGATGCTGCAAGTTTAACTAAACTATCACTAACTTTAATAATAAATGCTGAGTTTGGAATGTGAGTTAAAGTTGCTCCTAAACTAACTTGACCTTGAACAGCAGGGAAGAAGGTTGCAGCGATACCAATAGAATCTGTGGTAGCTCCAACACCTGTGGTTGTGCATCCTACTATTGGTTGTTTTATACGATATTCAACCTCTTCACCAGTCACGAAGAAATGGTTTGGAATACTAATAGTATTATTTGTTATATTAACAATATCTGTGCTTGATCCATCAAAATCTTTTTTGAATATCTGATTAGTTTCATTTAATATTGGGAAACCAGTCTTAGATCCAAAGAAAGTTCCTTCATATACATCAAATTTAGTTTGGATTGATGCTGATTGAAGTTCAATATCTGCTGTTTTAGAATTATCACCAACCACCTTAAGAGCATGAATAAATGTCTTAACTTCGACAGCTTTGTTTGCTGCTGGAGTAAATGTTATTTCTGTGAAACAATCAGATCCATCTCTTCTTCCATCTATAGTTCCTATATCACCAACTGACCCTGCTCCTGCCCCAGTTGAAACATTTCCATATTCTGTCATGAATACACGAGTATCATCATCAACCATCATGATTTCTGAAAACTCATATCTATCATTTGTAACATCTTTAACTTGAACTATTGCATATGCAGCATCAAATTCCTCACTATAACTTCCTATACCAACAGCATAAGGTGAAGATCTTGAAGGTATTACCGATCCCTGTGCAATCAATGCTCCATTTTGTAATGCTACAGTTCCTATTCCAGTGTATATTTCAGATGATATTCCTATGGTGACTGAATTAATATATGCAGTTGCAATACCAGCTCTTGGTGTAAATCCAATTTGTATCTGAGCCGTTGTTCCGAGACCAACAACATGTGGTCTAAATGATCCTAGTGGTTCTGCAGCAAGACTATCTCTTCTATTATGAATAGTTAATTGACCATATTGTTCAAATGCCACAGTGGTTCCTAAACCAACAGCACCACCACCTAAATCAGGGCCTCCACTTTGATGCATGATCATATTTAATTCATTATATTCAACTGTTCCTTCACTTGTTGCTATAGAAACTATCACTTTAGCAGATCTAGGATTATGTAATTCATCAAGTCTACCTGTTGCTATTCCTGTTGTAGATGCTGTTCCAACTGTTGCGATAATAACCTCAGTCTCGTCACCAGCTTGAGAGAATCCTGCTAATGTTGTAGCAGCACCAATATGAACGAGTGCTGATGTTGAAGATCCTACTCCTATGGAAGTTGACAATCCTAAAATTTGTGATGTTGCACTTCCAACAAGTTCATTAAGGTTATATGAAAGAGTTGTTACATTATAATTATTAAATTCACTCTTAGTTGGGAAGAATCTAAGAACTGCTTCACTTCCATCAACATCAGTATCCATAGATCCAAGATCTCTTACAGTATCTACGGAACCATATTGGTTAATCATTGATTGACCACTAATCGGATCAAATAATGCGTTAACCATAATTAATTGTCTCTCACCTTCAAATAATCTATCTTTCACATACACCATAAACCTATTTTCTTTATTTCCAGTTATGGAAAATCTACCTACTTCAGAGAAAGCAGTTGTTCTTGGTAAATCATTAAAATCATCACTAATATTATCAATTGTAATAACTCTATTTCCAACAGATTCCGCATAGTCAATTAAAATTCTATTTTGGAAGGTAATTTCATCAGATAAGTTACCAGCAGCAGGAGATCTTGATTTTAAATTTTCCGTAACTAAGTCAAAATTATTGACTTCATTTAAACTCTCATTTCCTATTAAATCGATAACACCAGTCACTGTTCCAGCAAGACCAACTACCATTGTTGCTTTATTAGCAACTGGTAAAGATGACTCTACTTGAAGATTACTAAACTTTTTGAATCCTGAAGTATGATTTAAAGTATTAACTATATCTTTCCATTTTTCCATGAATACTCTGGATTTAATCGCATA
>FUFK010048104.1_pt1 | contig 15250 bp, 24 predicted proteins | sample 1021851 | NCBI WGS metagenome assembly FUFK01 (sample SAMEA51879418, study PRJEB19060) | metagenome | reverse complement strand
GTACACAGTCTGTTGAGTACTACCAGTTGGGTAACTATGCCACACTGGAAGANTGTCAGATNGAACTGAGTAAAGCAGCCAAGATGATAACACACAAGTCAGAGACTGTGGCTTGTCTAGAGGTGGAGATACAACAGTGATAGCTGAGATGCTTACATGTATAGCACTCAACGTGTATTACGAGGCACGTAGTGAGCCATTGGAAAGCCAAGTAGGTGTGGCTCACGTTGTCCTCAATCGTGTTGCAAGTGACAAGTTCCCTGATGACGCATGTTCTGTGGTGTATCAGGGTCTTGAAAAAGGTAGAGGTAGATGCCAGTTTAGTTGGTACTGTGACGGTAAGTCCGACACACCCANAGAGANAGATGCATGGCTGTACTCNCAGCTTGTAGCACACAACGTAGTNCGTGGGTATGTCAAGGACAATACCGATGGGTCTNTCTACTACCACGCAAATTATGTTCGCCCCTTNTGGAGCAAGCACTACGAACACACTGTGACTTTAGGNTCACACATNTTTTACAAATAGCTTATCGTTACTAGTACAGGGNANCGGTATNTGATANAACTAATTATCAGTTGCCAATATAACAAATGAAAAGGAGAAAATATATGCCATTTGATATTCCAACACACTTAGACTTTGACGTAGANTTTGAACCAACAAAGATGGATGACAAAAAATATGTTATAAATCAAGACACTGGCGATTACCTTGGTATCGTAGGTGAAGGGTTCAAGTGTGCGTCACACGGTGACTTCTATCGTAACATGTACGATACAATNACAGAGGAGTTAACAGANGGTGACCTTGANAACGCCAATTACAAGTGGTCTACTGCACGTAATGGAGCATGGTCAATGCTCGACATTACTATGCCNGACATGCAAGTACCCATCGTNACTGANAAGATGGAGACTAGCATAGGCAATCGTATCATTGCTTTGCATGGTGTCGATGGGTCATGNAGTAACCAAGTATACTTTGGTGCTATTGATTTCTTTTGCACCAANGGTATGATACGTGGNGAGTACGACAAGGTACGCAGAAAGAACACCTCTGGGTTTTCATTACATAGCTTCATAGGTGAGNTACAACGAGCACGTACTGACTTCTATGCAGAGGCAGCAAAGATGCAAGTGTGGGCTGAGACTTCTACGAAGTACGTTGACATCAAGTCATTGCTTGACGAGATGATCAAGTCTGACCGCAAGGCAGAGAAGATGTACCAATTGTATCTACATGAGGCATCACAACGTGGTCACAACAAGTGGGCATTGTACTCAGCGTTTACTAACTACGCTTCCTATGCTGATGAACGTAATGGTTTCAACCTACGTAACACTGGCAATGACACACAGGCAATCAGCATGTGGTCACGTGAGCAAGAGGTATCCAAGTGGGTATCTGACAAACGCTTCACACAGTTGGAAGCTGCTTAATGGTAGCACTGCCTAGATTTGTACAGAAACGAGTGTCACTTTCGGGTGACACATCGTATCGCTTTAACCCACCACAGAAACTTGTCAACGCAGGTGTTGTGTCACGTGAAGAACTAGGTAATGATCTACGTGTAAGTAGACAGCTTGCAAAGGAGTTAAACAAACAGATAGACGATTGGAGAGAGGAACAGGCAAAGGTTGTGAACATCAAGCCAAGCGGCAAGGTTACTGACCTGATAAACTTTTACTATTCTTCTAATGATTTCAATATGTTACGTGAATCCACAAAGATCGACTACCGATATTTCCTCACCATATTACATCAGACTATGGGGTGTAGGAAGTACAAGGATGTCACACCTAAGATTGCCAAGGCAGCGTATGAGGAATGGGTGTCACGTGGTATAAGCTTTGCTAACCATACGGCTACCTGTGCCAGTAGAGTGTACAACTATGCCATACAAATGGAACACGCAGAACAGAACCCATTTGCCAAGATCAAACGCAAGAGAAATCAGCAGCGTAAGGTTGTGTGGACACATGGTGAAGTCAATAAGTTTCTTGACGTNGCNTACAGTGACTTTGAGTATCGCAACATAGGACTGATTGTACACATGGCATACGAGTGGTGTCAGAGGCTTGGAGACATGCGTAATCTCACATGGGATTGCCTTGACCTCAAGAACCAACAGCTATCTCTGGAGCAAAGCAAGCGTAGAGCACAGGTGTTTCTGCCTATCAGTGACAACCTCAATGCTATGCTGCTAGAACAGAAAGCTGACTTTGGTTTTCAACAGTGGGTAGCACCACATCCAAAGCCAAGGTCAGGTAAGTTTGAGCCGTATGCTATGGAGAGACTGTCCAAGGTTGGACGTAAGGTAATGAGACTGGCTAAACTGTCAGAGGAACTACGCCTTATGGACATACGTAGGACTGGTGTAACAGAAATGGTAGACAAGGGTGTGCCTTTGCCACAGATTATGGCAGTAACTGGGCATACACATGTGTCTTCTGTGAAACCATATATGAAACATACATATGAAAGTGCAAATAATGCCTTGACACAGAGAGATACATATGTACAATCGAGTGTAACGAGTAACATGGAAAGTGATATATAATGAATATAAAACAATACATAAGTGATCTAGACATTAGTAATGGTGATACTAAACGTACTAACTGCCCTGTTTGTGGTGGAGTTAAGACGTTCACTGCTACTAATAACATGGGTCAACTTATGTGGAATTGTTACAAGGCAGGTTGTAGTGTGTCTGGTGGATCACGTGTGCATCTAACTACGGATGACATACGTAACTCACTGGGCAGTGCAGCCCAAGAAACAGAAGCAGTACCNTTTCAGAAACCTGAGTGGATNGTGCATAATAGTACAACCATTAATGAATTTTGTGGACAATGGAGTATTGATCCTCGCATACTTGGTTTAATGTATGATGTAAGAGAACACCGTGTCGTATTTCCTGTAGTCCATAACAATATTATGGTGGACGCTACAGGTAGAGCACTAGGAAAAAAATTACCTAAGTGGAAAAGATATGGAAAAAATCCCTTGCCTTATGTGCATGGATGTGGTACAACGGCAGTAGTCGTTGAGGACTGTGTGAGTGCAGCTATTGTAGGTGCGACAGACGGTTCTGGATGCTCGGAGAGTGGCGTATATGTCGGGGTAGCAGTGTTGGGTACGTCACTCTCTGAGGTACATAAAAGGTACTTATCACAGTTCGATACGATTATTGTTGCACTTGACCCCGATGCATTACCAAAGACGCTGCAATTTGCAAAAGAGTTACGTGGGTANGCCAACAAGGTAAAAGTATTACGCTTGACGGATGACCTAAAATATCGTAATCCTACCGACATAGAAAACTTAAACACACTAGGAGAAACATAAATGGAATTATCATTAATACGAAGCTTGATGGACAGAGAGTTCTACGATGATCATCGTGGTGCTAAATGCCCTGACAGATTATTCAGTAAAGATGTGCGTAAGATCAAGCAAGCCATCGACAAGGCTATGGATCGTTATGAACGTACAGTTACACCAGATGAGATTGAGGCATTGTTCATGTCAAACAATCCCACACTTACAACGGCACAGAAACAAGCGTATGGTTCTTTGTTCAACCAGATCAAACGTGAGTCACCTATGGGTGGTGACGTAGCACAAGAGGTGCTATCCAAACTGTTCCAACAGGTAGTGGGTGAGGACATTGCTAACCTTGGCTTTGACTATGTGAACGGAGACAAGAACAGTCTCGAACCACTACGTGATTTGCTTGAGCGTTATGCAGATGACTTCACACCTGATCTACGTATTGAGTGGGATGACATTAGTATCGAAACTCTNCTTGCNAAGANTGATNTGGANTCACAGTGGACNTTTAACATNCCTAGCNTNACACGNAAGGTAGAGGGCGTNAATGCAGGACANCTNNTTGAGATAGGTGCTAGACCNAACACAGGTAAAACCTCATTCCACGCCTCTCTCATTGCCTCTCCTAATGGGTTTGCTCATCAGGGTGCAAAGTGTATTATCCTCTGTAACGAGGAAGCCTACCATCGTGTAGGTGCTAGGTATCTTACAGCAGCCACAGGTATGACAGTACATGAGGTAAAGAACAATCCTGCCAGAGCACGTGACGCTTACAATGCGGTCAACAAAAACATCAAGATCAAAGATGCATCTGATCGTGACATGGCATGGGTTGAGTCGGTATGCAAATCATACAAGCCTGACATTGTGGTGCTTGACATGGGTGACAAGTTTGCCAGAACAGGTGGCTTTGCTAGACCTGACGAGGCACTGAAAGCTAATGCTATCTATGCTCGACAGATTGCCAAGGCACACAACTGTGCAATCTTCTACATGTCTCAGCTATCTGCTGACGCAGAGGGCAAGGTATTACTCAACCAGTCCATGATGGAAGGCTCACGTACAGGTAAGGCAGCAGAGGCTGACCTCATGGTATTGATTGCCAAGAACCCTGTAGTGGACGGACAAGAGGAAGAGGACACACAACGTCACTTGAATGTTGTTAAGAATAAACTAAGTGGATGGCATGGTGTTGTCCATTGTGAATTTGACTACAAGACAGCGAGGTACTTAGTATGATAGACGTAACATTAATAGACAGTATGGGCAGTGACTTGACTGTGGTCAACGCTGCTCGTGTCAGCTTTAACAAGAAGAGTGAGTGGGATAGTGACAACAAGCTTACTGTGAATGACAGTATACTTATATCNTATCTTGCACGTAACAGACACATGTCACCTTTTGGACATTGCTTTGCTACGTTCCACGTAAAAGCCCCTGTGTTTATTGCGAGGCAGCTAGTCAAACACAAGTTCCTAAGATGGAATGAGATAAGCCGTAGGTACGTGGATGAAGAGCCTGTGTTCCATACTCCGAATACATGGAGAGGACGTGCAGACGATAAGAAACAAGGCAGCAGTGGTGAGGTTTCTATNTCCTATCGTATGATTAGTACGCTTGCAAAGCATGAGGTGTGGTGTAAAAAAGCATACAATGATTTACTTGAACAAGGTGTAGCACCAGAGCAAGCACGTATGGTATTGCCACAGAGTATGATGACAGAATGGTACTGGTCTGGTAGNNTAGATGCTTGGTCAGATATGTGTAGACTACGACAGAGTGAGGACTCACAGGAAGAGGCACGTCTGGTTGCTAATTATATAAGCACTGAGATGGGTAANTTATACCCTGACTCATGGGCAGCATTACAGGCGTACAACCGATGAGTGAGCATTACTGTACAACAAAAGGATTAGGATGGGCGTTCCTAGTATGTGTAATATTTATANTAGGTGTGCCTGTGGGTATGTGGTTGGCACTGGAAGGTTTGTCGTGGTATGANAAGTTCAGCCTGATGAATCCTATGTTCTGATGTGGACGCTAGTATTCATATGGATATACAATGGCGAACCTGAAGCACGTAAAGTAGGTGAGTATCCAGATATGTATCAATGCTTTGCTGACTACGATATGTTATATCACTCAATGCAACCAGAGGAACGAGTGGGTATACGTTTGACTTGTGTTCAGGGAGATACAAATGACAGAGGTTAAGGAGTGGTTTATTGATAAACGCAAAGGTATTTCAAAAGAAATAAGACACATGACAAAAGAGGAACGTCAACGTGCCAAAGAAAAAGAGGAGGCTAATAAATGTACACAGTCGAATTTGAAAAAGACGCCTCAGTAATTACATCACTAGATGAAACAGGCAGATATGAAGATGTCGAAATGGTTATCAGTGATGACGATACTGTTTATTTAAGACAGTATGAATCCAGTTTAAACGAGCACCAAATTATTTATATATCATATCAACAACTGCTAGACCTTGTTACCTCTCTGAATAGCACAGAGGGTGCGTTCTATGCAAAGCTAAGAGGGGGTACATTACATGACACATAGATCAATCTTTGACGAGATAGCCTTACATACATATATGAAGAAGCTAGGGCTTACCGTTGACGAAGCACAACATGCAATGAGTTTGTACGCAAATAATAAAAAGTTTGACAACGAACTNGATACANCGTATNACGTAGACAACGATGTAATAGANGATGANTGGGATGANTGGCATCCCAANGACTTATAGGAGAATNAATGAAACTAACACTCGACATAGAAAACACTGTGACCAAACGAAATGACAAGCTACACCTTGATCCTTTCGAGCCAGAGAATACATTGGTTATGGTGGGTATGCTAGATGATCTTGGACACGAGGACATTGTAACATTCGATCACTCAGAGCAACAACCTACCACAGAGGGGAGGTCTATAGTTCAACGCAAACTGGACGAGACTTCCCTTCTAATTATGCACAACGCANCNCACGACTTGATGTGGCTATGGGAGTCAGGNTTTACCTACGAAGGTGAAATCTTTGACACCATGCTAGGTGAGTATGTGTTACAGCGTGGACAGAAAGAGCCTCTGTCTCTTGAAGCTTGTGCTGAGAGGTACGACCTTGACACAAAGAAACAAGACACAATGAAAGAGTGGCTCAAAGCAGGTAAGTCTGTTCGTGACATGGATCACACAGAGTTATCTAATTACTTGTCTGCTGACCTACACGCTACTCAACAACTGTACAATCGTTTGCGGAAACAGTACGAGGAGTGTAGCTCACTGGAAGGAACAATTAAATTGACTAATCAATTGGCAGTACATCTTGCACGTATATATCAACGTGGGTTTGCTGTTGACTTGGACGCTTTGGAAGAGGTGCGTAAAGAGTTTGAACAGGAGCGTGACACATTGACACGTGAACTAGAAGAACATGTACGTGAACTGATGGGTGATAGACCTATCAATCTCAACAGCCCAGAGCAATTATCTTGGGTTATCTATAGCAAGAAACCTAAAGACAAAAAGGTATGGGCAGATTTATTTGAGCCATACATGCCTGATGCAGACTACCGTTCAACGGTACACAACAACTCAGAGAAGTTGTATAAACAAAAGGCAAAGCAATGCCAGTCCTGTGGTGGTACTGGTTATACATACAAAACTAGAAAGGACGGTACACGATATGCTAAACCCAACAAATGTATTTCTTGTGGTGCTACTGGCTATATCTTTATGGACATCACTAGCGCAGTTGCAGGTTTAAAGTTTAATGCCCCAACTGCAAAATGGACTTCAGCTAACGGTTTCGCCACAAGCAAGGACAGACTTGTATACCTTGAAGGTGTGGCTAGACAACGTGATATGCAAGACGCAGTTCACTTCCTACAGCGAGTGCGTAGGTTGTCTGCTGTTGACACATATCTCTCAAGCTTTGTGGAAGGTATCCACAATTTTGTAAAACAAGATGGTAAGCTGCACGTCAGCTTGCTACAACATAGGACTGCTACTGGCAGATTGTCAGGAGCTAATCCTAACATGCAGAATATGCCTCGTGGGGGTACGTTCCCTGTAAAGCGTGTGTTCAAATCACGATGGGATGGCGGTAAGATAGTTGAAGCTGACTTTGCTCAACTTGAATTTCGTGTTGCTGCGTTCTTGTCTCAGGACAGAACTGCCATTGAAGAGGTTACTACAGGTTTTGATGTGCATAGTTATACAGCCAAAGTTATAACTGATGCAGGTCAAAGGATCAGCCGACAAGATGCGAAGTCACATACATTTGCACCCTTGTATGGAGCTAGTGGTTTTGGACGTACCCCTGCGGAAGCTGCATACTATGAGCAGTTTACAAAAAAGTATTCTGGCATAGCTAAGTGGCACAAAGAATTGGCACGTGAAGCATTGGGTACAGGTAAGATAACGACACCATCAGGGCGTGAGTTCTCATTCCCAGATGTAGTACGTAGATCAAATGGTAGTGTGACATATTTCACACAGATTAAAAACTTCCCTGTGCAGTCCTTTGCCACTGCCGACATCGTACCTATATCACTGATATACATTGATCAGTTGTTAGGTATCAATCAAATGCAATCATGCATAGTCAATACAGTACACGATTCTATTGTTATTGATGTGCACCCAAACGAGAAGGAGAAAGTATTAAGAGTAATAAAAGCTGCCAATGANTCACTGATNACTATAGTAAATCGNAAGTGGAATATCGACTTCAACTTGCCACTATTATTAGAAGCAAAGATTGGTGATAATTGGCTTGACACCGTAGACGTGTCGTGATATAACTAAGATTCGTTTTAACAGAAAAGGAGAATTATATATGAACCAAGTAACAATTAACACAGGAAACTTTAACGCAATGGCTGAAGCAATGGGTATGAATGTTGATACTCAACAGAAGTCTCAGGCAAGTACGCTTGCTCGACTACGCATCAACCATTCACCTATCATGGGTGAGGAAACCATCAATGGTAAAAAGGTTAAAGTGGAAGTTGTGTCTGGTGGTACATACAAGTTGGAGATACCAGATGGTCCAACNTATTATGCTACCTCTGCTACTATACGTCCATACCTACAACGCTTTATGTACAAGCGATTTGTAAAAGGTAGTGACACTACACCTAATCGTTACATCAAAACTTTGATGGCTAATGATTTGAATAGTGACATGAAGGACAACGATGGTGGTTTCAACTGTGGTAAACCTGCAGGATACATCGAAGACTTCAAGGCNTTGCCTGAGAAGACACAAGATTTGATTCGTCAGATCAAACGTGTTCGTGTATTGTTTGGTACAGTACAGCTACANAATATTGTAGATGACCAAGGCAAGTCTGTGGAACTATCACCACAAGCATTTATCTACGAGATTGAAAACCGTGATGCATTTAAGATTGCAGGTACGATCTTCAACAAGCTAGGTAAAATGCGTAGGCTACCTGTGCAGCACAATATAGAGGCAACCACAGAGGAACGAGCATTACCTAATGGTAACGTGTTCTATCTGCCCACATTCACACTTGATCTAGGAGAAACCCTAGATGTGGGTGACGGTGAGCAAGAAACCTTTGCTAATTTCATGGCGTGGATTGAGAACTACAATGAGTATATCAAGAACGCATGGAATGAAAATGCCTACAAGAATGATGATACCGATTCTGATACGGTAGAAGAGTTCGTAGACATTGACGCAGAGGACTTTGTGTAATGTACCATCGTGCTGAACTGGCGATACATCAGTATCTTGAGGACGCTGCTAACGGTAGGTCTGCAATGTCAGATGAAACCATCGACACTGTGGCACGTGAAGTAGCTGAAGCACTCAAGCGTCAGTTTGGTAGCGGTAATAAACGTGGCGAGTTCAGGTTAAGGATGTCCAACGTTGGGCGTCCTACTTGCCAACTCTGGTTTGATAAGAACAAACCTGAGACAGCATTACCAAAACCGACTACGTTTGTAATGAACATGATGATAGGAGATATAGTTGAATCTGTTTTTAAAGCTATTCTTAAAGAGTCTAATGTGGCTTTTGAAGACACTGATAAAGTTAGCCTTCCAGTGGGAGATAGTAATGATACTAACGTTTCTGGTAGTTATGATCTTGTTATAGATGGAGCAGTTGATGACGTTAAGTCAGCATCTGACTGGTCTTACCGCAATAAGTTTGAGTCATTTGACAAACTAAAGTCTGGTGATTCGTTTGGATATGTTGGGCAGTTAGCAGGTTACGCAAAAGCCTCTGGTAAAAAAGCAGGTGGTTGGTGGGTAGTCAACAAAGCTAACGGTGGTATTAAATACGTACCTGCTGACAACCTTGACATGGAAGCTGAGTTAGAAAAGATTAAGCAAACTGTGGAGACAGTCAATGCTAATGAGTTCAAACGATGCTTTGCACCTGTACCTGAGTTCTTTAGGCGTAAGCCTACAGGTAACATGGTGTTAAATGATGCCTGTAAATTCTGTGACTACAGGCGTGAGTGTTGGCCTACGTTGAAGGAAGAACCTTCACGTGTATCAGAGGCCAAAGACCCTAAGATAGTGGCATATATTGAGGAGTAAAACTATGATAGGCGAAGCAGAAATTCAAGAGCTACANGATAACATCAAAGAGATGGAGACTGAACTTTTGGAAAAGAAGAAAGCTTTACGAGAGGCTAAATATGCAGGGCTACGCACAGCAATGCAAGCTCGTAAAGAAGCTGATGAAGCTATCCGTCAGGAGCTAAAGGAACTAGGTGTACAACCAACATCTTTTGGTGCACCCTTCCATTATCACTGGAAGTTCTAGTGGACGGTAGGCGATTCAAACATGCATTGAAGCAGGGGTATAGGAGTGGACTAGAAATAAAAGTCAAGGATCATTTGAGAGAACGTAAGGTACGTTTNAAGTACGAGTCTCTCAAGATAGAATGGGAAGACTTAATGTACCGCACCTATACTCCTGACTTTATACTGCACAACGGACTAATAATAGAAACAAAAGGACGGTTTACATCAGACGATAGACGTAAGCATATAGCTATAAAAAAACAACACCCTGAACTTAGANATACGTTTTGTGTTTGAGAACAGCAAGCGCAAGTTAAGCAAGGGTGCTAAGAATACATATGCTACATGGTGTGAACGTAATATGTTCTTATATGCAGACAGGGTTATTCCAGAAGAATGGTTGAATGAAAAAGGTAAAGACAATCATCCAGACTTAGTAGAGTTTCCTTATGATAAAATAAAAAGGAGATGACATGGAAGAGGACCATACCTTTATTGACTTTGATCCTAATGATTTCATTATACGTATCTCACCTGTAATGGAGAACGGTGAATGGAATGGAGAAATTAACGTAGGTCAGGTAACTACAGGAGAAAATACATTACAAGATAACGACTATGCACACCTTAGTATATTGACAGACATGTTAATATGTGCTATTCCTTTAATAGAAAAGGACGATGCAATTAGGAAAGAACTTTTTAAATTAGTAGAAGAACAATTTGGAGAGGATAAACCTAAAGTTATAAAACGTGACGGTAATGTTTTGAAGGTAAACTTTTAGAGAGGAGAACACGAATGGCAGACATGATAGATACATTAACATTTGGAGAGACAACAATTACACTGGACGATCCAGTTAATAGTCCTAAACACTACAANCAAGCAGGTATNGAATGTATTGATGCCATTCGTGCTGCTACTGACGATGGCTTTGANTACTATCTACAGGGNAATATTATGAAATACGTGTGGAGATATAAGTACAAGAATGGATCAGAAGACTTGAAGAAAGCCCAGTGGTATTTGAATAAACTAATAGAGGTGGTTGATGATAGTTAAAGTATTTCTTACACTAGAGATTGACGAAGAAGAGTACCCTGTTCCTGTGGACGGTTTCATTGACCCCGAAATAGAGGACACATTACACGATTACATTCACGATGTGGATGGTATTAAGATTAGAAACATGAAAATAATTACACAGGAGTAGACATGCGTATTTTAAAAAAGATACCAGAGTTTTGCATGAGTCATTGGTTANTACGAATACCTTTGATTGTTATATTTGCACAACAGGGTTTAGATAAACTACCAGTGGACGCAGAAACAGCAGCTTCCTTTGACTTGCCATATTTGGTATGGTGGGTTGTTGCTTACGGAGAATTAGGTGCAGCAATAGGACTATTGTTTGGTGGTCTTTTTTACATAAAAGGATTTACAGACTGGATAACAGAGATTGGAGACATACTAACTAGGTTTAGTGGATTTACTATTGGCTGTATTATGACAGGAGTTATTTGGATTGCACAACCCGAAAGTATTTTAGACGTCATATTATATGATAACTTACATGTAATGCTTTGGGTAGGTGGATTATATTTTGCATTGAGAGGAAACAGAACATGAATAATTATTTACCCACAGACTATCAAGCATTTATACATACCTCTCGTTATGCTAGGTGGTTAGACAAAGAACAAAGACGAGAGAGTTGGAGTGAGACAGTAGAACGTTACATGGATAATGTTGTACGTAAGATTGCAGGTGATGATAGTTATATAAATCAAATACGTGATGCTATACTTAGCTTAGACGTAATGCCTAGCATGAGAGCAATGATGACAGCAGGTGCAGCAGCAGACCGTGATAACATCTGCATGTACAACTGTTCATACCTTCACGTAGACCATCCCCACGCCTTTGATGAAGCAATGTTCATTCTCCTCTGTGGCACTGGCGTTGGTTTCAGCGTAGAGCGTCAGTTCATTAGCAAGCTTCCCGAAGTGCCTGAACTGTTCAATAGTGATACTACCATTGTGGTAAAGGACAGCAAGGAAGGGTGGGCTAAGTCTTATCGTCAATTGTTGGCTCTTCTATGGGCAGGTGAGATACCACAGTGGGATGTTAGTAGAGTNCGTCCTGCAGGTTCTAGACTAAAAACATTTGGTGGTAGAGCTAGTGGTCCTGCACCGTTGGTTGATCTGTTTAACTTTACGGTAGCAACATTTAAAAATGCACAAGGCAGACAGCTTACATCANTAGAGTGTCACGACATTATGTGTTTCATAGGACAGATAGTTGTNGTAGGTGGTGTCAGACGTAGTGCCATGATTAGTTTGTCTAACCTTAGTGATGATCGTATGCGTCATGCTAAGTCAGGACAGTGGTGGAACGAAGCTGCACACAGGGCGTTAGCTAACAACAGTGTGTCGTATACAGAAAAGCCAGATTCAGAAACGTTTATGCGTGAGTGGTTGGCATTAGTAGAAAGTAAATCAGGTGAGAGGGGGATATTTAATCGTGAAGCATCTAAGAAACAGGCTGCAAAATATGGTAGGCGTGATCCTGAACACGAGTTCGGTACTAATCCTTGTTCCGAAATCATATTACGATCAGGTCAAGTCTGCAATCTTACTGAGGTGGTTGTACGTGCAACTGACACTCTGGAGGATTTGGAACGTAAGGTACGACTGGCTACAATTCTTGGAACTATACAGTCTACATACACCAAGTTTCCATATTTGCGAAAAGTGTGGCAGCGAAATACAGAAGAAGAGCGTCTGCTCGGTGTGTCACTCACAGGGGTAATGGACAACCCATTAATGACAACAAAGAACAAAGGATTGGATAAGACACTTGAACATTTACGTAAAGTTGCTGTTACTACTAATGCTCTGTGGGCTGACCGTCTTGGCATTAATCANAGCACAGCTATTTCGTGCAATAAACCTAGCGGAACTGTCTCACAACTCGTGGACTCAGCCAGTGGGATACATGCACGTCATAACGAGTATTACATTAGAACCGTTAGNGGAGATAACAATGACCCCCTTACAACCATGATGAAAGANCAAGGCATACCTGCTGAACCGTGTGTGTTTAATCCTGAGACTACTACAGTGTTTAGNTTNCCAATGAAAGCACCACACAAAGCTGTTACTCGTAATGACATGACAGCAGTTGAGCAGCTAGAGACATGGCTGATGTATCAACGACATTGGTGTGAGCATAAACCTAGCGTGACCTGCACTGTACGTGACGATGAGTGGCTAGAGGTAGGTGCATTTGTGTATAAACATTTTGACGAGATGTCAGGTGTGTCATTTCTACCACACTCTGATCATACTTATCAGCAAGCACCATATCAGGATTGCACTAAGGAAGAATATCAGGCATTACTAAAGCAGATGCCAAAGGCTATTGATTGGTCTGTGTTATCTGAGTATGAAAAAGAGGACAGCACTAAGTCAAGTCAAACATTTGCTTGCACTGGTGATGTCTGTGAAGTTGTGGACATTGGAGCATAAAGGAGAAGCGTATGTTAGAACCAATTAAAGGATCGTATTATAGAAAGTTTCAACCTCAGTCTTATAAAGAGAATGACAGTAAAGGCTAAGATAGCAATAACAAACTATCTAGAGCGTAATGGACACTCCATTCTTGACACGAAAGAGGATTATTCTTTTGATATAAAAAGTGAGAAGAATGGCTGTATGTATTACAGTGAGGTAGAAATGAAGAACCANTGGAAAGGTGATTGGAATCCTAGTTGGTCTGATGTACGTGTGCCTTACCGAAAACACAAGCTCATAAATAAATATACGCAGCTACAGGATGACAAAACATTTTGTAACTTTTATATTATACGCAGAGACTGTCAGAAAGCTTGGCGAATAAAAGATTACCAACTCACCAAAGAGTCTGTGAAAGAGATATGGCTGTCCAATGCAGGACGTTATGAATATTTCTTTCACATACCATATCAAGAAGCAGAACTAGTAAACTTAATATAAGGAGATTGCATATGAAATTTTTATCTCGAAAACAGCGTGGCCTTGGCAAATATGATGCACCGTTAAAATATCAACACGAGAAAGGTTATCACGATTTTAAACATGGGCGAGTGTTTAATCCATTCCATAAAGATACTATGCAGCATCGGGAATGGCTACGTGGGTTTAATAAAGCCTACTTTGAGCAACTAAAAAGGGTAAAGGAGCATGAACTTAAAGCAAGAGGCAGAGCAGTTTCTGAAGGACAAGTACGACATGGTTGATTTTAATTCGTATCAAAGGTCAGCCGTTACTACAGCAATCTATCCTAATCAACATAAGATTACCTATCCTGCATTGGGCATGGCAGGTGAGGCAGGTGAGGTAGCCAACAAGGTAAAGAAACTTATTCGTGATGGACCTGACAAAAGACCTGACACATGGCGAGAGGACATAGCCAGTGAGATAGGAGATGTACTGTGGTACTGCGCTGCACTGGCTGANGATCTTAACTTAACGTTGGGTATGATAGCCGCACAGAACTTAGCCAAGCTACAGAAGCGTAAGGACAAGGGAACATTAGGTGGAAGTGGAGACACTAGATAAAAAAAGAGGGGGCTGTTTGCCCCCTCTTGTTTTAGTTATAAGCTTCTCTGTATGCTTTAGATATTGCTATCAGAGTCTGTAAATCCTNTGCGCTTTGAGGATCGGGAACTCTATCGTACCTCTCCACAAAATCTGTGGTAGCAAGCTTACGTAAATCAGGACCAACACGAGAATATATTTGTAATGCACGTGTGTAGTCATTGCCCTCTGATGGAGATACCTCCCTTATTTTAGATTTAAAATCACGGATTTGATCTCGTATATAAGGGCGAACTTTATTGGCTACATATTCTTCTTCTGTAAATTCATTACGTAATAATTCAGTGCCATCATTATATTCTTCAATATATAGTTTTTCCATTTCTTTGGCTGACTGAACTATCACTGGCATTAAATTATTAATCTGCCTAGTTTCAAACCTTTTTATGCTAGGAACTTTACTTCTACTTCCAAAGTCACGCCAGTCAAATCCATATCGCATCAAGTATTCACCATCTTCACTTGCTCTGT
>FUFK010052126.1_pt1 | contig 15256 bp, 9 predicted proteins | sample 1021851 | NCBI WGS metagenome assembly FUFK01 (sample SAMEA51879418, study PRJEB19060) | metagenome | reverse complement strand
AGGTCCGGTATATTTGGCTGCAGGCCTAATCAAAATNTCTTGTTCTCTTTGTTCAAAATAATGTGATGCCCAGCCAACTGAACGTCCGGCAACAAANATNGGNGTAAATAAATCNACTTCNAACCCAAGTTCAGCTAANAGNAGACCNCCNTAAAAATCTACATTTGGAAAAAGATTTTTTTCNTCATCCATAATTTGGTCAATTTTTTGGGCAATCTCAAATCTATTTTTAGATTCATNACTATTNACTAATCTTGATACCCAATTNTTNACAATTGGACTTCTNGGGTCTTGAATTTTATAGACACCGTGACCAAANCCCATAATTTTTGTTTTTTGTTCNANTANTGCTTTAATTCCTTTTTCTGCATCATCAACATTTTCGAAGGAATTAATAAGCTCTACTGCTCTTTCATTAGCCCCACCGTGAAGTTCTCCTTTAAGTGTTGCTATTCCTGAGACTATAGCGCCAGTAAGGTCTGCTCTTGTAGATGCTGTAACTCTAGTTGCAAACGTTGAAGCATTAAACCCATGTTCGGCATATAAAATTAACATATCATCTAATGCTTCTAATTTTTCTTTTGATGATCCATTAGGCAAAAGAGAACTGGCGACCAAATACTGCTTATCTAACTCATCACATACTTCTTGGTGATAAGAGGCAATGATATAACAAACTATTGCAGTGATTCTTGCTGATAATTCAGTTTTATCTTCATTATCTAAACTTTTTTTTCTAAGTGTCGTCAACTCACCCTTGTATGAAACAATTGTCCTGACAACATCCATAGGATGAAGTTTCTCTTTAATCTCACCAAGTAATTCATTTAATTTAGTGTCTTTAGTAGTTTCTGAATAATATTTTGAAAAACTTTTTTTAAAATTTTTATCTTCTATTGAATCTGTAAGAATTAGAGATGCAACTTCTTCGTAAGTGTTATTAGATGTAAGCTCAGTTGCGTCGTAGCCTCTATATCTAAGAGAAGTGCCTTCTTTACCAACTGTGGAGATCGCTGTTTCTCCTGCAACGACTCCTCTTAACCCAGGTGAATAATCCATCGGTACAATTGTACAGTATTAAGATTCATAAGGCTAGAAATTTAGCTGTACAAAGTAATAGTTTGTCGCTATAGGGGTTATCATTTTCATATGGCACAAATACATAATTTAGAGTCTAAGACTAGATATGGATCAAGATATGTTGCTGGTTTTATAATTCTTATTTCGAGTATTTTATTAGCTGGTTGGGTGGGCTTTTTTATCTTCCTCCCAATCAAATCTAGTATGGCAGTTGTCACATCACTTGAAGAAAGATTTCTTCCAAGGGCGGAAGGAATGGTTTTAAATTTTGTATCGCTTTCAGAACCTTCCACAATTATAACTTCAGACAATCAAATTTTAGACGAGTTGCATGATGGATTAAACAGAGACCCTATCCCTCTTGACGAAGTCCCATCATTTGTTATCAATACTTTATTAGCTGCTGAAGATAGTAATTACTACTTACATGAGGGCGTTGATTTTGTTGCAATCTTAAGTGCTGCTCTCGATAATTTAAGAGGTGTCACAAGAGGTGGTTCTACAATTACATCACAAGTAGCAAAACAATCTTTTGTTGGTGATGAGGTTTCTGTAAGAAGAAAAGTTGCTGAAGCTGTTGTAGCTGCAGAGCTAGAGCGTAGGTATACAAAAGATCAAATCTTAGAATATTACATAAATTCTATATATTGGGGCTCTGGAGCCTATGGAATACAATCAGCTGCTTATGAATATTTTGGGAAAGATATTAAAGACATTACACTCGATGAGGCAGCAACACTTGTTGTAATAATTAGAAGTCCTGCATATTACAATCCTAGAAAATATCCTGAAAGAGTAATCGAAAGAAGAAATGATGTTTTGAACATTATGCTTAAAGAAGGTTTCATAGTTGATATTCAAGCAAGGTCTGCGAAATTAGCACCTTTAAGTGTAATCGAATCCAGNCAGGTAGATTCCCAAGCAGAACATGTTGTAGCAGAAGTTAAAAGACAACTTCTGAATGACCCTCAATTTGCTGTTTTAGGAAATACAAAAGAAGAACGAAAGAAAAAGATTTTTGGTTGTCCATCAGATGANACATCTTGTACTGGTGGTGGNGGNTTNAATGTTTTTATTACATTAAATTTAGAATTTCAAAAACATGCTAATAAAGTTTTAAATAGTTGGGTTCCTTCTGATAAAGAGGATGCCGAATCAGATGCTAAGCCGACTGGTGTAATAACATTAATTAATAATTACACTGGAGCAATTGAAGTGATGGCTTCAGGTATTCCTTTCGATGAAGAGCAGTATAATCTAGCTACGCAAGGTAAACGAAACCCTGGTTCTGCATTTAAACCAATTACTTTACTAGCTGCCTTAGAGTCTGGCTCTAAGCTCTACAGCTACAGAGACTCAAGAAGTCCTGTTGAGATTGACTGTGGGTATCCATGTGCTCCGGATGGTATTGGAACAAAGTGGGTTGTAAGAAATTATGGTACATCAATTACTGCTGATAGATATTTAAATAAAATTGATGCTCAGGACAAAGCAATTGAGCTTCAATGTGTTGGATACCATATAGAAGATCTTAAAAATAAGGATTTTATTGAACAGTTTCCACTAGTTGAAAACATTGAAGAGTTTGAAGAAGATCAAGAAAAACTCGTAGAAATTGGTAAGGCCTTAGGGCAATTTGATGAAAATGGTAATCCTATTCTTTATATAGAAGATATTGAAGGTCTTGAATTTGAAGATGATCAAATTGTAATAACTCAGCCAGAAGAAATTGCAAACCAAGAAAATTTAACTCAAATAAACATAGAAGGTGAAACGCAATATATCTTTAAACCATGTATTGATAAAAGTGAATACAACAGATCAGTAAAACTTTTAGATACATCTGGAATGATTTCACTAGAAGAAGCTACAAGGAGATCTATCAATACAGTATTCGCTCAAATGGCATCTGAGCTTGGTGGAGAAAAGCTTGCCTCGACAGCAAATAGAATTGGTATAGATTCTAAAATAGACCCAGTAATTTCACTAACTCTTGGTGCAGGAGCTGTTACGCCAATTGAAATAGCATCAGCATATTCATCTTTTGCAACTAACGGCCTCTTAGCTCCAACTTATCTTATCGAAAGGATTGAAGACTCAAATGGTCAAGTATTGTATCAAAATATAGTTTCTCAAAGAGTTTCTATACCAGACCCAGGTGCAGCTGCAGCAGTAAGGAAAACACTTGAAGTTGCTGCACAATTTGGTACTGGTACTAGAGCAGTTCTAGATGACAGGCCGATAGCAGGTAAAACAGGTACTCATCAAGGATTTAGAGAGGCTTGGTTTATTGGATTTATTCCTCAATATACTTCTTCAGTCTGGGTAGGTTTTGCAGAAGAACAACTTCCACTTACTAATGTAGAAATTAATGGTGAACTTATTAAAAATGTATCTGGCGGAAGGGTTCCTGCCCCGATGTGGAAGGAGTTCATGAGTAAAGTTGTAGTAGGGCTCCCTGTTGTTGAATGGCCATCTGACCCTAGTGATATTGAAAAATATTATGAAATACCTACTGTAAAGATACCCACTTTAGAAGGACTAAATGTAATAGATGCTGAAGAAATAGCATTTTCNAACTATCTACTTCCAAAAATTACATTAGTTGATTCTGAAGAAGCNCCGGGTTTAGTTCTAACACAAGACATTGAATTTGAAGAGGAAGTACCAGAAGGTACAGAAATTTTATTAGAGGTTTCTGGTAAAAAACTTTCAGCTAATATTCCAAATATTCCACCATGTATTTACTCAAGTGATGAAGCTGAAAGCTTAATTAAAGAATTTATGCGTGAAAATAGTATTATTCTATTTTTCAAAAAGAACTTCCAAACATCAGAACTTCAAGGATGTGAAGGAAAAGTTATTGGAACAAATGTACCTCAAGGAGGCGAAGTTTCTACAGGTGATACTCTTATAATATATATTGACAGTTCGTCTACTGATTCTTCGTAAANCTTTCAAAAAAATTATATANACCAATAGTGCCAAANCCNGTAGCACTTTTNGATTCTTTACTTCGTGCTGGTCCAGCAATATCTAAATGNATCCANTTAATATCATTNACAAACTCTTNTAACAAAAGTGCNGCNGTAATTGCNCCNCCAAACCTACCACCTGTATTTTTCATNTCTGCAATTTCAGANTTGATNAGTGATTTATAACTTTCTTCTAAAGGCATGTTGTGATATTTTTCATGAGAATTTTTATTCGCAGATAAATACTTATTTAAAATTTCATCATTATTAGAGAAAATAGCACCAATATCAAGGCCAAGTGCTACATAAGATGCGCCAGTTAAAGTTGCTACATCACAAATTAAATCTGGATTTTGCTCGCTAGCATAAGCTAATGCGTCTGCCATTATAAGCCTTCCCTCAGCATCAGTATTTAAAACTTCTATGGTTTTATTATTCCTCATTGTTAATACATCTCCGGGTCTAATTGCATTTCCACTTGGCATATTTTCCACTAAAGGTGTGTAAACCTTTAGTCCAATGTCTATACCTTGGCTGGCAACTAATGAAATAACTCCCCAGGCAGTTGCAGCACCAGTCATATCAGTTTTCATGGTCTCCATTCCGCTAGGAGACTTGAGAGATAGACCTCCAGAATCAAATAAAACACCCTTTCCAATAAGTGCAATTTGTATCTTTGCTTTTGGATTAAATTCACCGATTAAAAATTTTGGCTTTCTCTCAGATCCTTGACCGACACCGATTACTCCACCAAAATTATTTTTTCTAAGCCAATCTTCATCATGAACAGTTAGCTTTATTTCTAAATTAGAAATCAATTCTTCCACTTTCTGAATAAAAAATTCTGGAGACTTTGTTTTAGATGGATAATTGACTAAGTCTCTAACCCAAAATACAGATTGAATTTTTCTTTTAATCTCATCTGAATTGTTTTCGCTTGTAATTTCGATATTGATAAATTCTTTTTGTTCACTTTTGAACTCATTAAAGTTGTATTGAGATAGATAAACCCCAAACTCAACATGATACAAATTTAATTTTTTTGAATTTACAAAAGTAAGTTTGACATCTTGAGAAAAAGATTTTCCAATTTTTAATCCAATATTTAAGTAGTCAGAATTATTTGAACAGCCTTCTAAACCTACGAGTAATGCAGAGTCATAACCCTTAACACACTCACTTGGAAGAAATATTATCTCGTTTAACTTATATGAAAACCCATTAAGTTGAATCAATTCTTTTACTAAATCAATATTTTCCAATTCATCATCTAAAAATAGTTCTTCATTTTCAACAAAAAAAACTTTTACATTCATTTACTTGCAGTCCATTCATCTTCATAGTCACGAGCCATCATCCATAATAAATCTGAAAGTCTATTTAAATATGTTATAACAAAAGAATCTTCGAGCTTATTTAATTCCTTCCAAGTTACACATCTTCTTTCTGCTCTTCGTGAAACAACACGACACCAATCAAATTTGGAGGAAATACTACTATTACCTGGGACTACAAAGTATTCTGGTATGCCATTTTTTTCAGTTAATTCATCTATTACTTTTTCTAATTCTTCAACCATAGATTTAGTGACTAAAGTCTCATTAGATTTAAGTTTTTTTCTATTTGATTTAGATGTTGCTAATTCCGCACCAACAACAAATAATTCTCTTTGAATTTTTAACACAAGAGCTTTTGTTTCCTCATTTAGCTCCTCTTCTTTTCTAACAAGGCCAAGAGCTGCAACTAATTCGTCTACTGATCCATAAGCTTCAGGTGCGATATTATCCTTAGATACAGAGGTGCCGAAAAGTAAGCTTGTTTTGCCTTTATCACCTTTTTTTGTATAAATTTTCATGACTTAAGAATAGTGCTAAACAGAAAGTATTAAAGTTCCAGAGGCACCAAGTGAAACAATTAATGCCAAATAGCTTAAACCGGTACTTGCCATTACACCTGTGTAAGATTTTTCCTGTAGTGATTTCAGCGATCCAAATGATAATAATGCTGATGATAAATAAAGAAAAATCACAACATTTTTGAGAAGATTTTCAGATACACTGCTAAAAAACATGGAACTGCTTTCATAAATGTTTATAAATACTAGAAAAGCCAACAAAATAGAAAGTCCTGAAGAAAATTTAGAAATATTTTTCATGCCTATTCTTTCTATCGTTGGATCAACTAAAAACCAATGGCCAATCATCATTGAAGAAAATACCGATGATACTAATAAAATAGGTAAAAGGCTTGATAGTAAATTTTGACCTAATAGGTTAAATGAGGCAAGAAAGAACGAAACCATGCTCATGAAAACAAAATATTTTCTTTCCTCTTTTTCATAAGAATATAAATAAAATGCTAAAAAAAATAAGCCTAATAAAGAGAAGTTGTCTTGGTTGATAAAACCATTGATTCCAATTATTAAAACGAATAATATACTAAATCCTTTTTTCGGACTAGTTGAGTAAACAATATAGATTAAAAAAGGAATACATAATGTTAAAAATACGAAGGTAAATTCACTCAATTGCATATGTTCTTTACAATATTATATGTGTTAAAAACAATTGTTAAAAATAATTTCAGAGCTGCTTTCTCTATTTCAGTTTTGTTTATATTTTTGCTTTCTATATCAAATAATTATTCATTGAATTCATTAATGTCTCTGAATTTTCTTATTTCTTTTTTTATATATTACTTCTTNTTTATTTTTGGATTAAATGCACTTAAAAAAAATAAAATTTTAGGTTTTGTTNTANTATCNAGCATATTTTTTTTAGTGCCTAACTTATTCAATAATTTAGATGGAGTTTTATTTCCAATCACTTATATGCTTTATATAATTTATATAGGGTATGAATTTGGAACAGGATATTTTAAAAAATGGAAAAATAGTGAAGAATTGTAATAATTATCAAATTCTATCTAAAATGAAATAATGAAACAGGGTCTAAAATATTTTTCAAAAATAATTTTTATTTCATTTTTATGTTTTACAGCTTTGAATGCCCTTAAAATCTCTGCAAATGCTTTAGAAATAAACCACTCAAAAACCTTTAATTGTGCTGAAAATGCAGTTGCTCCACTAGATACTCTTAAAGACATACAAACTTTTTTAAGTTGTAATGGATTCAATCCTGGCCCAATTGATGGTGTACCTGGTAATAGAACTANTGGNGCGGTTAAAAGTTTTCAAAGCACTGTTGGCTTAAGTGCCGATGGAGTAGTGGGGCCTGCTACTAAACAAGCTATGCGTGGATACAGTTCTGTAAGTTTTACTTTTAAAGGAAGCGGTTGGGGGCACGGTGTAGGTTTAAGTCAGTACGGTGCCAAAGGTCTAACGGAATTAGGTGCTAACTTTTGTCAAAATACTGCTTCCTGTACATCTGAAGAGGTTGTTAAATATTATTTTCAAGGTACATCTGTAAATACTTTAGTTAATCTTCAATTATCATCACCAGATATTGCATCGAGTAACGATGCGCTTTGGGTTGGTCTTGCTCGTAATGCTAAGAGTATACAACTAACTACTCTCCCATCATCTAGCCCTCCAACACTTTATATTTGTCAAGATGGCATGACAAATACTGCCGGGGTGCAATCCTTTTTAACTTCACGTGGCTTTGAGCCTGGACCTATAGATGGAGCATTTGGAGAAAAAACTGCAAATGCACTAAGAAGTTATCAGGCTTCAGTGGGTCTTAATCAGTCTGGATCAATTGACGACGCTACATTAGCAAAAATTAAATCTGAAGCGAGTTCGGATGGACCATGTGAATCATCTTTTGGTAAATTAAAAATTAGTGGTGGTGCAACTATAAATTTAATTTATTCAAATGGTGGTTGTTATTTTACAGGTCACCCATTAATTAATAAACAGCTTTCTGGATGCAACATTTCAATCAGTTGGTCAGAAGGTGGAAGAATCAGGGTAGGTCCAAGAGAACATAAGCACGGGGTTCTCAAGATTAGATCAAGAAATGTCTCGTCAGGATTTCATGTTTCACTAGCAGTCAACATTGAAAAATACCTATATGGGCTTGCCGAGATGCCTTCACATTGGAACGTTAAAGCTCTTGAGTCACAGGCTTTAGTAGGTAGAAGCTATGCAGTATTTCAATATTTAAAGCAAAACGTACCCTCAAAACAAAATGGTCTTGATGCTGGATTGTCTGATTCTCGTCAATCATATTGTTGGTGTCATATTGGTTCAACTGCTTCTAGCCAATATTATTATGGTTACCTAAAAGAAATTGCTGGTCCAAATTGGGTACAGGCAGTTAATAATACAGCTGGTAAAGTTATTACCTACGACGGTGGGTACACACAAAGTTCAGTAATTCAAGCGTTTTATTCTTCATCAACTGGTGGTAAAACTAATGATAATGTGGTGGGTTTTGGATCAGCAACGCCTTGGCCTTACTTAAAAACTGTCGATGACCCATGGTCGGTTGATAATAGGGTTGGTAATTCTAAAGCAGCATGGTCTTATGACTTTTCTTCTTATCAGTTAGCAAAAAATATACTCTGTGGTGATTCGCCGTGTTTTGATTCTGTAACTGATATTTATGTTTCATCTGTTGCTGAGTCTGGAGCAGCATTAGAAGTAACAATGAAAGGTTATAGGAACGGTTATGCAAAATCTGTAACAAAATCTGGAAGAAATATTAAATCTCAACTTGGTTTTACTTCACATTACTTTTCGACATCAAGCCAGTCAGATGTATCCACATTAAGCGTTGGTCCTATAACTGTTAATAATTCAACTCAAGATTCAGACAATGTTACAACATCTACTGGAGATATTGCCCAGTATGCTACATCAAGTGCTGGATTAAATCTCTTATCGAAATCAGGTTTATTAAATCCATGTAATGAGACTTCTTCTGCATGTCAAGCTAAAACTCTTACTAGAGAAGAGGCTGCTGCTATTGTCGTCATTGCAGCACAATTGCCATTAGATTCTCCAAATGCATATAGCGATGACGATCAAAGCCCTTACCAAAAAGCAATAAATGCTATTCCGTATTACGGAATGAATAAGTGTATTGGTGGTCCATTTCAATATCAACCATCGGAGTCTGTTTTTAGAGATCAATTTGCATGCTTATTAGTTGTAGCAATCAATGCTGGTGAGACAGATAATTTAAGTGGTAGTGTAGATAAATACTCTGATGATGGTGCAAGTAACTTTACTAATGAAATAAATGTTCTCGCTTCAACTAATTCCATTCCAGCTTGTAGCTCACTGACCGACAAATTTTGCCCAACTAGAAGAATTTCTATTGGCGAAGTGTCTTATATCATTAACAATCTAATAAGTAATTCTTTTATTCCATCATCAGTTTTTACATCAAATATCTTTCAAGAAGGGTGGCAAGCAACTTATGGTGAAGTACAAGATGCAGAATCTACAGCTGTTGCCAATCCAAACTCTGGAAATGATGCATGTGTTCCAAAAGATAATTCTGAACTTGTAATTAATTCGACATTAGATATTCAACAATTTTTATCAAATAATGGGTTTAACCCAGGACCAATTGATGGCCAAACAGGGCCAAAAACCAAAAATGCAATTAAGGAATTTCAAAGTAAAAATGGTTTATTTGCAGACGGTATAGTTGGCAATAAAACAAAAGCAGCCATGCGAGCTTATACAGGTTGTGAAAGTGCAAACGTATGTAAGCCAAGAAACAATACAAATGCAAAACTTGATACTGTTACTGATATCCAAACATACTTAGCTAATAATGGATTTAATCCTGGAATAATAGATGGAAAAATAGGGTCTTACACTAAGGAAGCAATTAAAGCATTCCAAAGGAAAGTAGGATTAATTCCTGACGGTGTGGCTGGAAATAGAACTAAGTCTGAAATGAAAAAATATACAGGCTGTTAAATCAAGTAACTTTTTATTCTTTTTTCTATTGACTCAACATCTACTTTAAAATATTTACTTAAATCGCTTTGAGGTGCTGAACTTCCAAAAGATTCTATACTAATTGATTCAGTAATATCTCCAATGTAGTCACCCCAGCCGATTGATTTACCAAGCTCTAATGTAAAAGTGAACTTTGTGCTATTTAATGACAATGCATTTTCAGGAGTAAGCTTATTAAGAATAGGTACGCTAACAATCTTGACGGAGTATTTGTTTAACCTATCTTTTAAATCAAATGCTAAATTTAACTCAGAACCAGAAGCAAAAATTGTAATATCTTTACCATCAGAAACAACGTATCCACCATTTAGAAATTTATCGTAATCTATTGAAAAATCTAGATATTCTAAATTTTGTCTTGTTAAAGAGAGAGCTTTAGGATTTTTAGTATTTGAAAACAGATATCTATAAGAGTGTAATATTTCTATGCTGTTTGAAGGTCTTATGACATCTAAACCAGGAATCAACCTTAACGACATAAGGTGTTCAATAGGTTGATGAGTAGGACCATCCTCTCCTAAATAAACTGAATCATGAGTAAATACATATGAAGAATTTAAATTCATAAGGGAAGCTAGTCTGATGCTTGGTCTCATATAATCTGAAAATACTAAAAAAGTTGACCCGTAAGCAAACAACTTACTGTGAAGATTAATCCCATTTACTATAGCTGCCATGCTGTGTTCCCTAATTCCAAAATCAATATTTTGTCCAGTTCTATTTTCACTTGAGTAAGTTTTGTCACTTACAACCTGCTTAGTAGAAGCTGCAAGATCAGCAGAGCCTCCAAGCACAAATTTATTTTTTGCACCAATTAAATTTAAATAACTTCCACCTGTTGCCCTGGTCGCACCATCAGATATTTCAAAGTTTTCTGGAAATATTAATTCATTTGTACAAAATTGGTTCCACATGATTTTGAATGATTCATTATTTTTTAATTTTTTATCTAAATTACTTTTCCAATCTTCATATTTTTTTTCATCTTCTAGTCTTTTTTCTGCAAAGTATTCATAAACATCATCATCGTGGTCAAAAAGATCTCCATTCCAATTAACTTCATTTAAAAATAATTCCATCTCTTCACCACCAAGCGGTGCACCATGAATGGAGCTTGTGTTTTGTTTGTTTGGTGCGTATTTACCAATTGTGCTTTTTGCAATAATTAAAGAAGGCATATTGGTTTCTTCTTTTGATAAGTTTATAGCTTCAGTGATTTCAGACTCATTGTGACCATCAATTTCTAAAACTTGCCACCCTACTGATTCAAATTTTTTCTTTTGATTAGTAATAGATACTTTATCTACACTGCCGTCAATTGATATATTGTTATCATCAAAAACATATATCAATTTTCCTAATTTCCATACACCAGCTAATTCTGCAGCTTCAAAAGAAATTCCTTCCATCAAATCTCCATCTGAAACTATTCCATAAACATAGTGATCAATAACATCATTTCCTAATACTTCAGATAAATAAGACTCAGCTAAAGCTAGCCCAACTCCAGTTGCAAATCCTTGGCCAAGTGGACCTGTTGTGATGTCAATACCCAATGAAGTATCAACTTCAGGATGTCCGGCAGTTTTTGAACCCAATTGTCTAAATTGTTTAATATCATCAATTGATATGTTAAACCCACTGAAATGAAGCAGGCTATAAAGTAGCATCGACCCATGTCCAGCACTCAAGACAAACCTGTCTCTGTTAATCCATTCGGGGTATTTATTTGAAATTTTTAGTGCATTCTTGAATAAAACAGTTCCTACTTCTGCCATACCCATAGGCATTCCTGGATGTCCAGAGTTTGCTTTTTCAACAGCTGCTGCAGATATGACTCGAATAGATTTTGTTACTTTATCAAACATTGCTTTAAGTATATAAGAATCTATACAGACGCAAAGGAATCTTTTGCGTGGTATGAAGATCTGACTAAAGGACCAGACTCTACATGAGGTATTCCAAAAGACTCGCCCATAAATTTATAGCTTTCAAATTCATCTTCAGGTGCATATCTATCTATTGGTCGATGTTTTGCAGTAGGACGCAAGTACTGCCCGATAGTTACAATATCAACATTTAACTTTGAAATATCTTTTAACACAGCTACTACTTCTTCCTTGCTTTCTCCCATACCAACAATTAAACCTGTTTTTGTTTTTCCTTCAAACCCTTGAGATTTTACATAATGTAATAAAGATAAGGATCTTCCGTAGGATGCAGATGTTCGTATTTCTCTTTGTAGCCTAGGTACAGTTTCAAGATTATGATTGATTACTTCTGGTGAGGCTTCAATTATATTATTGATTGCTGCTCTATCACCTTTAAAATCAGGTATCAAAACTTCAACATCACAACCATTGTTTAGTTTATTGACTTCTCGTATCGTTTCTGCAAAAAATAAAGAGCCACCATCATTTAAATCATCTCTATTTACTGATGTAATTACTGCATGTGAAAGTCCCATGCTCTTGACACTTTCAGCTACTCTTTTTGGTTCTTCCCAATCTAAACTTCCAGGTTTTCCAGTTTTTACATCACAAAATCCACAAGCCCTCGTGCAAACATCACCCATAATCATAAATGTTGCCGTTCCCATAGACCAGCATTCATATATATTTGGACATGATGCCTCTTCACAAACTGTGTTTAGCTTTTGTTCTTTTAATAGATTTTTTAAAGACCTGTAATCGCTTCCTAAATTAGCTTTAACCTTCATCCATTCAGGTCTTTTTGGCTCATTTGGTAGAACTCCTTTGATAGTAATTGGAATTCCTTTACTGGTTGGTTTGAAAACTCCATCCGCTACCATTTTGTCTATATTGAATTCTTTTTTTGACTTAAGTTGTTTAGGTGTAAATTGTGAAAATTGCTCATCAATATCTTTATATTGAAACATCCTCGAGAAATTTTTAGATACAATTTTTGAAACTTCTTCGAATGAGACTTCATTATTAAAGTTTTGAATCGAGGTAATATTTTCCAGTTCATTCCCACATGGGTTTATAAGCTGAAAGCCTTCTAACTTATCAAATATGTTTAGTGAAAAACCATGATATGTGGTCCACTTACTAACTTTTATTCCTATTGAAGCAATCTTGCCCTTTTCAGTCCAAACTCCTGTATCATCTTCTTTGGTGAACGAGTTAACCGATAACTCTTTTAGAGAGTCGATTAAAGTTTTCTCAATCAACCTCACAAATGGAATAACTTTTTTCGGATCTTCAAGCCTTATTATGGGATATCCAATTAATTGACCTTCACCGTGAAAAGTAATGTCTCCACCTCTGTCTGTCTCGAAATAATCTATTTTCATTTCTTTTAAATGGTCGAGTGAAACGAGTAAATTACCATCTTTTGATGTTCTTCCTGATGTAATGACGTTGTCATGTTCAAGCAATAAAAGGTAGTCATCATTGTCTAAATTATCTGATACAGACTTGTGTAAACCTAGTTGTAGGTCATATGCTTCAGAATATGGAAGTTTACCAAGCCACCTGGTATTTAATTTTCTCAAATTAGTTTAATTCCTGTGACCAGTCGGAGTTTTCTAATTTCTCTCTTACGGAATTTAAGAATAATAATGCAACTGATCCATCAAAAGCTCTATGATCCCATGTCAAACTTAACATTCCAGTATGCCTAATCGCTATAGAATCAGTACCATCCTGTGCTTCAACAACTACTGGTCTTTTTTTAACTGACTCAGTNGACAATATTGCAACGTTTGGCTGATTAATTATAGGAGAAGTGAGAAATGAATTGAATGAACCATTGTTAGAGATGGTAAATGTGCTTCCAGAAACATCGTCCAAATCATAAGATCCTTCTCTTAACTTTGCTGATGTGTCGGATATCTTTCTTGCTAAACCTTTCAAGCTTAATGAATCTGCTTCACGAAGAGTTCCGACTAATAAGCCCTCTTGATTAAGATCAACAGCTATACCTAAATTAATGTTGCTATGGAAACTGTGAATATCTTTATCGAGATCGAATGAACTATTTACAACTGGATACTCTCTTAGGGCATATATTGTAGCTAGAGATATAAAAGGAAGATAAGTTAAAGAAAAACCATTCTCTTCTTTAAATGATTTTTTGTGCTTGCTTCTTAGTATTTCAACATTTTCATAGTCAACTTCGACAGAAGTCATTACATGAGCAGAAGTCTGTTTTGACATAACCATATTCTCNGCAATTCTTNTTCTTAATCTAGAAATTTCANCACTTGANGGTTNGGCNGNTTGNNCTTGCTTCTCTTTTTGTTGGCTNGGTNNTTCTNTTGGTTTTTGAANAGTNTNACTTNCAGAAGTTATAAAACTCTCAATATCTTTCCTTGTAATCCTTCCACCTGATCCAGTNCCNGTAACTTGCTCAAGATCNANATTGTTTTCAGNTGCNAATTTTCTAACAACAGGTGATAACTTTAAATTAGTACTTTTAACAACTGGAGNAGATTTGACTTCTTCAACTTCCACTTCAACAACTTCNTTGACTGGNTCGCTGACAGTTTCTACTTCGTNCGATGTTTTTTCGCTAACAGNGCTACCACTTGAATCTCCATCAAGTTCCAANAGAGATGCTCCAACTTCAACAGTCTCACCTTCTTCAACTAGNAGAGATGTNACCTGACCAGTAAATGGAGATGGAACTTCAGTATCAACTTTATCAGTTGATATTTCTAGAATAGGATCATCTTCTTTTACCTCATCACCAACTTGAACTAGCCAGCGAAGTATTGTTCCTTCAGTTACCGTTTCACCCAATTGGGGCATAGTTACAATTTGACTCATAGTTTTATTGTAATTCTTTTATAGCTTTTATGACTTTTTCAGCNCTNGGTATGAANGCATCCTCAAGCACAGGNGCAAAAGGAATATGNGTATTTGGAGGTGTAACTTTAACAATTGGATTGTCTAAGTTCCAAAAACCTTTTTCAGCTACCATAGATGAAATTTCAGATGCCACTGATGAGAAAGGAACATCCTCTTGTAAAATGCACAAATTTGATGTTTTTTCAACAGATTGAAGAATAATTTCTTCATCATATTCTATGGATACAAAATTTGGGTAACGAACATATTCGGTGCCAGAGAATTTCAATAATTCTTGATTTTCAATGCCATCCCAATAAAGGTTATTGGACTGACTAGGAGTAGTCATGATAGAAAAATGATCCTCAGATTCCGTAAAAAAAAGTCTTTCACTACCACCAAAGGCATATAGATTCTCTCCATCTGAAAAAATTAAATTTAATTGA
>FUFK010719234.1_pt1 | contig 15257 bp, 4 predicted proteins | sample 1021851 | NCBI WGS metagenome assembly FUFK01 (sample SAMEA51879418, study PRJEB19060) | metagenome | reverse complement strand
GTATTTCTAAACCAATACCTTTTAAAAATTTGTGTATAGCATTTGCCGCGGCTTGTGGTCTAGCGGTTAATACAAATATATCTGTGTTACCAAATTTATCTCTTAATGATTTAGCCTTGTTAAAGAAAGGACCTTTTTTACCATCAACAACCTCGTTAAATTGTTTAAAATCAAACGTAGCACCTTCACGCTCTAAAAATTCTGACTGTGTTGCAAACTCTGTAGCATTTATTTCTCTTACACTACCATCAGGCATATTAACTATAATCTTACTATTTGTTTTAGCTAACGTATCATCAAAGTCTAATACACTAATACCTTTTTGAGGTTGATTAGGATTTGAAGCTATAACTCTAACTTTAGTTATTAAATCTAGTTTACCTGATACGTTTTTATATGTATCATAGTTTGATTCAGAAAATTTAATTTTTAACTCATTTTCAGCTACTAATTTAGCTTGTCTCTCTATTACGCTTTCACCTAATATACCTACGGCTTTTGTACCTTGTAGTCTTGAAACTGTTTTATCAGTAGTTCTACCAGATACAAGTATATTACCATCGCTATCAAGCTGTATCTTATCTATAATTTTAGTATCAAAAATATCTGTTAAATACTGTGTATGGTTTTTATGTGCTTTATATAAAGCTGTTTCTAACACATTAACATCACCTTTATTAGGACCATATCTAAAATCAACAATTGCATCAGCTATAGCTTGAGCTGTTTTTAACCAAGCACCAACGTGCTCGCCTTTAGGTTTTAATATTGTTTTAAGAGCACTTTCAATTTGTGCTGGTGTTTTTCTTTTTTCTGGTTTTAATTTTTTATTAAGCTCTTCTAAATATTTTTTTACTTCATCGTATTTAGGATGTGACTTAACATCTTTAGTTCCTTGTGGACCATCTAAAGGTTGTAAGTAATCAAGTCTTGAAGCACCTTTCATACCACCAACAATATTACTTTGTGCTTGTAACATGTCTAATATAGATAACATATCCATATCACTAGTTGCCATATTCATAGCAATAAACACACTTAAATCTATATTTGCTGTATTAGCAGCATTTATTTCATCAACAAGTTTTTGATCACTTAATATCTGATCCATTTTAGATTTAGCCCTAGTATTTTGGTCAAGTATTTTTTGTAGCTTTTTAAATAATGGAAACTTAATATTCATTAAACTAACATCATTAACATCAAAAGGTAAATTTACACTAGGTTTTAAACTATTTTTTAATTTTTCTTTTTTGTTATAATATTTACCTTGTGTACCATCTCGTTTGTTTTTAGCAGGATCTAATAGTCTATAAACAAAACCTAAAACTTCTATGTCTTTACCAAATAAATCCATAACATCTTTACCTAGTTTCTTTGCTAGTTTAGATATATTATTAAAGTAATGATCTAAATGTGTTTTCTTACTATTGTTTGTTAATCTACCTCTTTCTTTTATTATATCTTTTATTCCTTGTGGTACATTACTGTTTTTAAGCCATTGTTTCCAACTTGTATTATTACCATCTTCTATTTTACCATTTACATAAGCATTGTCTACAAAGTTCCATACATCATTATTATAACTTGCTTTATAAAGATCAGCGTTTTCTATGTAAACATGATCGTAACCCTTGTCTTGCACTAGATCATATAGTTTATTAGCTTGCGGTATAAATTGATTTTTAACATAATCAGTTGGATCTACACCTTTAGGCACGCTTATCTCAGAAAATTTAATACTAGGATCTCTATCTATTTGTCTAGCTATAACAGATATATCGTTATCCATTAGTTCTTTACCATCAAGTTCAGCTATCATAGCTCTTCTTTGCATAACCTCAGGACTTTGTACTATTTCCATGGTAGCATCAAATGCTAGTTCTTCAGCTAATGCTTCTGCTAACGCGTCTTTTCTAGTACCTTTAGTAGAGTTACCTACATTATCACCTAAGAAATAATTTATAAACTCTTCTTTAGTTATATTTTTCTTTTTAAATATAGCGTTACCCTGTGCTGTTTTTTCTCTTTTTTGTTTACCATTTTCATCTAGCACTGGTTCTGCAAAAGGTTTAAATCTTTTATTTATAGTAGACTGTGGTAAAGCTTTATATATAGCTTCAAAGTTTTTATCTAAGTAATTTCTAAACTTAGTTCTAGTACCCATTGTATTTTTAATAACCTTAAATAGTTCTGTTCTAAAGTTATCTTGTAAAGCTTTTTTAAAGTCTTTAGAGTTAACATCAGGTAGTCTAGTTCCAAATGTTTTCTCTACAGCTTCTTTTATTCTAGTAACAACTGCATTAGGTATATTTAGTTGTCTTCTTAATTTAGAGTTTCTTTGTTTTTGATTATCAAGATTTACTTCAACTTTTTCTCGTGCAGCAATACCTCTTGCTTCTGTTACATCTTGTTCAAAGTTTGTTTTTAATATTCTGTTTGCAGCTTCAATAGATCTAGCACCTACATATTTGTTTATATAAGCAGCTAATGGCACTCCTGATTTAGGATTATAAGCTTGTATTAAATCATATATACCTCTTTTACCAGTTAATATTTCATCAACTAATAATTGTCTGTCAAAACCAGGTACATTTTGATACTTGTTAGCAAGCTTGTTAGCCATACCCTCATACTCGTTTAATATATTAAAAGCACCATCTCTAGGACCTTGCTCATCATATATACTTTGTATGTTGTTAGATGTTGATTCTTTTATTTTTGTATCTTTTTCTGTCTTTACAGTTCCATCTTTCTTTTGCTTTCTAGCTTCATCAGCTATTTTTTTAGCTTCAAGCAGATCTTGTTTACTTATAGTACCATCTGCTATTTTACTAGCTAAACCACTTAACCAAGCAACAACATCTTCTTTACTTTTAAAATCTATTTTATCACCAGATTTATCATTTGTTATAAAACCTAGCAACGGAGCTAAATAAGGCATGTTCTCTGCATTTGGATCTATTGCGCCTCTTGCTACTTCTTCAAAAAACTCCATTACTTGCTCTTCAGCAGTTTTGTTAAATATACCTTGATTATTTAATCTATTATAAAGATCTTTGTTAGTCATAAATAAATAATCTTTTATTTGCTTAGCAAAGTCTTCAGCAAACTCAGGATCGTTAACAAACATATCTTCCCAAACATCATGACCTGTTTCGTGTGTACCTACGAAAGGTTTACCGTTTTTAATTTGATTTTCTCTTACGTTATATTTTTCTTTTGTTACAGGATCATAAAAACCATTTGCTCTACCAGATAAAATATTTTCTTTAGCGTTAAGTAAATTTTTTACTCTGTCTTTATCTTCTTTAGTTAACTCTTCTTTATTATTTATTTCATCTATTTTACCTTGTATTATATCAGCCATTTTTTTAGCTGTACTTACAACTTCAAATTTTTTATTTAGATTATTATTAGCTTCTTCACTTTTTGTATTTGCTTCATCAACCTGCATTTCAATGTAAAGATTTTTCATTTCTTTTTCTAACACCTTAGGGTCTTTAAAATCTTTACCTTCGTTTCTAAGATTTGCTTCTGCTTTAGATTTTAATTTATTATATCCTTCTTTATCATTTATTTCATAAACATAAAAGCTATCACCAAATGATTTTTCGTTTCTAAAATCATTTCTTATTTTAGCTAAAGCATCAAAGTTAGCTTTCTTTTTCTCTATTAACTCTTTCTTTTTAATATCACTTAGTGTATTGTCTTTAGTTATTGCTTCTACTTCACTATATATTTCACCTTGTCTTTTAGTAGCATCTATATAACCTAAAAATCCTGGTCTGTCTATGTAGTTTAATCTTGCTGCAGCATTTTCTATAATTTCATTAATCTCTGTTTGTAGTTGTTCTGCTTCTTTTCTATTATCTAACGCAGGCTTTGTTCTTTTATCCATTTTATCATAGGTATTATTTAGATCTCTTAACCTATTTTGCCTGCTTAATACTTTATTTATATTTTCTTTTGTATCAAAAGTTGCTATATATTGACCATAAGCATATTGACTACCACTCAAACTGAAACCTACCATACCACCAACAAAAGCTTGATGACCAACACCATCTAATATAGTCATGTTGTTAGGTCTATCTGCCATCCAATCAGCAGCTATACTAATACTGTTTTGAGCAATACCAGTTGCGCCTTCAGATCCAGCTTCTATTACTGGACCATATATTAATCCTGCGGGTGCGTTTCGTTTAAAAAATTCTTTACCAGGATTTTTCCACCAATCTTTTAAACCACCTTTTGCAACATCTTTTAACATGTTACTACCTTTACCTAATATCCAAACAGTAGGCATTGTACCTAAAACACCTTCAGCAGTACCATAACCAATAGATCTCATATACTTTTCAAACTCACTATGCTGCGTACCTAAGTATCTATCGCTGTGTTCTAATCTCATAAACTCTTGACCTGCAGAATAAGTACCTACTACATACATAGCAGATGAAGGACCAGCAATTATTATTGAAGCTATAATAGGTATTTGTTTACTTATTTCATCTACAAAAAATCTACCAAAATTACCGTCGCTAAAAGCATCTTCAAACTTTACATCTCTTCTAAACGCGTCTCTAGTTTGTTGAGACCAACCATAATAATCAGCGACCGCTTCATCAACATCATCATCTATAGCCCAAGATATACCTGCAACTGGTGTTGGTACAAACTTATTTAACTTGTGTATCATATATGCACCACCAACTACTATATCTGCAGTACCTAATAAAATATTATTACCAGCTTTACTTAATATATCATAATCTCTTCTAAGTAAATCCCATTGAGCTTGTCTATCTGACACTTTATCTTTAGCTTCATTAGATATTTTAAATAACTCTTTTGCTCTTGTTTGCTCTTCATCAAACTGTTTTAGAGCGTGTAAAAAAGTCATATAGTCATCTACTGGTATTACTTTACCATTTTCTAAAGTTACAAGCTTTTGTTCGTCTTCTTCCCAGTTTATATCCCATGTAGCATTTGGATCATGATACCAAGAGCTAAACGCTTCAATGTGATTATTCATAGCCATAAGATTACTTACGGCTAACTCAGTTTTAGTAGAAGCTTTTACAGCTTCTTTAACTTCAGCGTCTGATATGTTAAGAGTATAAGCTGACATTAAACCTTGTAGTACTTCGTCATCTTCTATGAACTGCTCTAAGTTGTAGTCTTTTTGAGCTATTATTTCTTTTGCGCGTAAATTTTTTGCAACAGCTAACTTAATATCGTCCTCTGTAAAAGTAAATTTATCTACACCGACTTCTTTTTGATATTCTTCATAATACTTTNTCATTTGATTTAACTCAAACTCATATGGTTGAAAATCATATTCATAAGAACCAGTACCTGTTGCGATACCTGTTGTAGGCGANGCGTAACCACCTGTATAACCTGTTCTTTTTTGTATATCAAATATACTTAAATCAAACTCACCAGTTGTAGAATTATACTTAAACTTATCATTTATTTGATTAATTTGAGTTTCACTTAGATTAACACCGCCTTTATCTACAGGTAAATTGTAAACATCTTTTATTTTTGTTTCTGTACCAGGAACTACTTCTGTTTCTAAACTTAAATTTCTTTTTTCTAACTCAGCATCAGCATCACCAACATATTTCATTATATAGTCTTGTAGTCTTTTGTAGTTAAAATCTCTTTTTGATTTAGCTCTACTTGTGCTTGTTAAAAATTGATCAGTAATATCAAGCTCTATAATAATACCATTACCAGGATCATCTGGGTGTTTAATTCTAAGCGCGTCAGCACTTGTTGTATAGAAAAAACCACCAGGAGTTTCTTCAAAACCTCTGTCAGCACCTTTTTCAAGACTACCATATATATTTTCTAAAGAAATATCAAAGCTTGGAAAATATTGTTTTAACATTTCTCTAGCCGCCTCGTCCTCTTGTTCAAAAAAAGATACTAAAGGATCTTCCCTAACATCTTGTACTGGACTACCATCTTCACTTAAAATTTCGTCTTCATCAAACTCTTCTTCAAAAACATCAAATAACTTTTTCTTATCAAAAAAATTAGGATCTACATTTTTATATCTAACACCGTTATAATCTATATAACCTGTTTCTGAAGGATCATAATCTAGTTCTTGAAACTCTTCTGACGTGCCTTGAGATATGTTTTGTAAACTTGATCTAGAGTTTATTAAATTTTCAAACTCATCAGCGTCAACATTTTCAACCGGACCAGTATATACTTCTGGCTCAGNAACATCTAACTCTGATTTAAAAGTATTTGTAATAACATTTCCATACTGATCAGTTGTTTTATTTGTTGTAACGCTGTGGGATATTGGGTGTATAGTGTTATCACCCTGCTCGTCTTCTTGAGCTTCTGTGAAGTTATTTAGAAATATGTAATCAGTCAGTGGTAAGTTTGCTTCTCTAGCTGCGTTTTCTACGTCAGCTTTCTTTACTGGCTTACCATCTGGACCTATATAATAGTCAAACATGCTTATCTATTTTTTATATATTGTAGTAGATCTTTGTATGATTTTGGCACGCTAAATACGTTGTTACCTTGTGAATCTTTTAAATAAAACATAGGAGGCTCTATACTACCAACAGCAAATTTAAATCTTGGTTTATTACCTACTCTATTTGCTTCTATTTCATCACTAGCCGCTTGAGCAAATTTCATTAAAGAAAATGCTTTAAACTTTTCTTGTAATAATTCGTTAGAGTTTTCTTTATTAAGAAAATCAGTATGAGTTTCATCTTCACCTATAAGATTATTCTTTTTAAGAAAATCAGTAAACTTTGCTAATGTTTCTTTTGCAGCTGAGTTTTCTGGGTTAGTTGCTTGAATAGGTATAGTTCTATCAAAGTAAAAACCTTTATCATTTTCATATTTTATACCCATACCACCAACTAATCCATACTGTGAATATATTTGATTCATATCAAGATCACCAGTTTGTACGTTAACTACTTTTTTGCCATTAACAGTTCTACCACCACCGCCACTAGGTGGAGTAATATTTTTAGCATCAAAACCAGTTTGCGCTTGAGTTCTTAATAAATCTAAATAAGCATTTGTTAAATCTGTTTTTAATTTATCATATGCAGCTCCAGCTACAGTAGCATCATTACTTTGTATATCTTCTATTTCTTGTTCATAATCATCTTCGTTTAATAATGTATTTTCTGAAAATAATTTATCAAAACCTAAAGACAATATAGTTTCATTACCACCTTCTCTTAATATTTTATTAAATTCATTTGTGTAAAATATTTCGTTTTGATCACTTAGTACTGAACCAGATTTATAAACAGCATCCATATGACCTAGTATCTTACCTGCATTAGTATAATCTGAGTTAAAATATTTAGGCATTTCTTTAAATAATGTATAACCGTTTTCTTCGTTACCAAAACTTAATGCGCCACTATTATCATCTATCATTAAATCTAAACTATTAGAATATAGTTGAGATAATATCCATTCGTTATCACTACCAGACATTAAAGATATTGCGCCAGTTGTTTTGTCTTCAAGAAAATCTTTAGTTCCAGTTTGAAAATCTTTCCAAGCAGTTGTTAAACTACCTCCATCACCAAGCATCCTTCTTATAGCATCTGCTTTCATTTTTATATCTTGATACTCTGGGCTTCGCACTTGACCACTTTCTTTTAATTTTAAAGCTCTTATTTCTAACTCACCTTTTTCTCTAGCTTTTCTTTTTATAAAGTCTTCTACCATACCTTTATATTTATCAGGTACTAACCCCATATCAAAAGATACATCTCCTGTATCTATAGCATTTTCAATTTGTTTTTTAGACTGATACCTCATCATCTGATTAAATCCTTGTCTACCAGCTGTTTGTTTACCAAACTTAGCCATATCTTTTATTGTAGCAACATAGTCTCCGGAGTATTGTCCGTAATTACCATGTCCCATAAAACCTTGTCTTTTTTGTTGTGTAGCCATTTTTATTTATTTAAACTGTGTATCCTCCTCCTGAGTTAGCAACTAAAAATTCACCTGCAGCTCCTGCAGCGTCACCCATTTGACCTATACCGCCATATATAGCTTCAGTTGCTCTAGCTCTTGCGGCTTTTGCAGCACCTAGTCTCTGTGAAGCTTGATCAAACAAAAAGCTTTGTTTTTGTAAATCCATATTTCTTGCAGACTCAGCACCAGCTATTTCTTGAGATTGTATTTTAGCAGCTTGTTGTGCTTGTGCCATTTGATTAGCACTTTCTTGTTGAGCTATACTAGCAGACGCTGCTTGTGCTTGTTGAGCTGATTGGTTAGCCATTGATTGTGCTAATGCAGCAATACCACCACCACCAGCAGCCCCAGCCATACTAGACATAATATTAGCCTGTGAAGCTTGATTTTGCTGTGCTTGAAACTGTGCAGCTTGTTGGTTGACCGTAAGATCTTCCATTGTATTTTCCATATTAGCATATAGGTTTGACGTGTCAAAACCAGCCATACGTTGTTTTGCAGCATCAAATTCAGCTTTAGCTCTTCTTTCTTCTCTTCTTCTTTTACCGCCACCAATAATACCACTAGCGATACTAGTTAAGCCACCTACTGTTCCACCTATTGCGTCTCTAATTAAACCCATTATATTTTTTTATTAAGTTATACATATATAATCACATATTATTTACTACTTTCAACTATCTCACTATTAACAGCGAATATTTCAGCTTCTTCTGTAGAATTATTAACAAACTCAACTTCAGCATAATATCCTAATAAGCTAGACATATTTGCTCTAGCATCTTTACTAAACAATATAAAGTCAGATGTTGAAGGACGTGTTGTAGTGTCATCAATATAGACATGCATTGTATTAGCTGTTGATATAGTTCCACCCATATCAGTTGGTAAATTAGTTACCATACCCATTTCAACAAAAGCGCTTGAATATGCTTGTGTAGGATTACCTGACTGATCCTCACTAAAACTAGGATTTGTACTAGCATTATTTAAAGTATAATCACCATCAGTTAAAGTATGGTTTTGTGTACTCATATAATAAGCTGTGTCACCTATTTGTAGCGATGTATGTAAAGGATTAGGAAATGTTAATGTTATAGTTGCCATATTTTATATTTTAACAAACTGTTGGGTTATTACTGTTATGAGAATCTTCTCTACTAGAATAAGTTCTAAATTCATACAAGTATGCTGTAGGTACTCCATCACTAGTACTATGACTTGTTACCTTAGCTCTACCAAATGATGTACCACATCCACCAGCTACTGTAGCATATCTAACCCAAGATCCAACACTAAAGCATGATGCAGCGCCACCAGGCATTACAGCAAGGCTGCTACCGTTACAATAGTTATCAGATGAAACAAAGTGTTGACCAGTAACAACACCAGATGAATTATATAAATCTATAGTCCATCTACCACCACTAGGTGCTCCACCCGGTGAACTACCACTACCAGCTACTGTTACAGTTACTGTAGCCGCTGCGCTATCTTCTATACCATCGTTAACTTTAAATTTAAAACTATCAGTTCCTGAAAAAGCACTATTAGGTGTATAAGTTACAACACCTGTGCTAGAGTTTAAAGTACTTAATGATCCATTAGATGGATCTACAGTTTTTGTAAAAGTCAACGTGTCACTTTCTGGATCAGTACCGGTACAAGTAATAGATAATGCGGTTTCATAATCAGTGTTTACACTTAAAGCATTTGCTGTTGGTTGTTGGTTTATAAAATTATCTAAGTTTAATACCGAAGCTACATTCGCTGGTCCAGCGGTTGTTATTCCATACCCAGCACTACCGCTTTCGATAACTAAACTTGTAGCACCATCTGTTGATGTTATACTTAGACCACCAATATCAAACTCTGTATCACCAGTTGATGATGGTACAGTGTTTGTAAAATCGTTCATTGTCTCTAAATCAATAGTAGTAGAGTTATTAACATTGTAAGCTACTTCATCTGAAAAAACGGGTTCTCTTCTTTTATATAAAGCTTTACCACTACTATGTGTTACAGTCATTTTTAAATCAAGACCACCNATTAAATTACCATATTCATCATAAAGATTTTCAGAAGCATTAGCAGTAGCAACATTGTTTACATAAGCCACACCTAAATCAGTTCCAGTAGCAGTTGTTGTTACAGTTACATCTTGCTGTTGATTTAAAGTAACAGTAAACTCATCGTTATTATCATTACTATTTACTGTTGTATTAGTTGCGGGATCAGTACCACCTATAATTGATATAACATAAGCTTGCGTTGGTGTTACAGCTTGCTCAGGAAACTGTATATCAAAATAATATAATCCAATATCAGGCATAGTATAGTTTGAAGAATAACTTTGTGATGTTCCTGTAAATTCATCTGTTGAAAAATTATACCATCTATCATCAGAATCACTAGCNCCTTCTTTTCTTATATANAATCTAAATGAACACCCGCTATTACCGTACACATAAAGTCTTCTTGTTTCACCAGCTGTACTCATAAGGTTTTCATTTATTCTAAAACCAGTTACTAAGTTTGTTGTGGTTGGAAAATTTGTCGTTGTACCTTTTGTAACAGTTATAGTGTGGCCTGAAGCATTTGCAGCTGGACTTTTGTATTTACAAGTTACTTTCATAGCCGTTGGACCAAAACCACTCATAGCTGTATTTTCTGTTATAACAGTATAATCACCTGCGTATGAAGAGTTACCAAAAGCAACAGTTGGTGCTGTCATAGTATGATTAGCACTAGCGGTATATGTTTGCTCAAATATAACAACTTCTTCACCCTCTAAAAGAGATCCACTATAACTATGCGGACCATTAGCATTTATTGGCTGCGGATTAAAATCAGTAGCAGCTTGGCTCCATGTACCAGCATATGTGTATGGTCTTATTTTTTTATCTGTAGCTTCACCATCAACATCAATTGTTAAAGTTACATTAGCAGCTCCAGGATTATATGTGTTTGTTAAATCACAAGTTACTAACACTTTATTGTCATCTGCATAAGCAGTTGTGCTATCGCTTAATGTTATAGTATCTATTCCTGTTGGAGGACTTTGTTTAGTAAAATTTTCAGCTGCAACAACAAAACCATCATCAGGTGATATAGTTAACACTTGATTAGCTGTACTACCAACAGCTTGACTAGCTGTTACTGTTACATTTGTAGAATCTATTGTGCAATTAGTTAATGCCATATTAATCGTTGTTTTCTTCTATAGTTATAATTACGTTTGCAGGTGTAATTGCTGCTCCGTCGTTCATTGTTACTTGACTAGCTAAACCTATACCTTGAACATTAAACTCTTTACTGTCTAAATTTAATAAAGTAGTTGCGTCACCTTTTATATAGTTAAACCATTTACCTTCTTTTTCTATAAACTCAGGTATAGAACCACTTTGTTTATCTGATATTATTGAGTCAACATACCAACCATTTTTTCCATCTAAGTTATATAGTAAACCATCTGTATCTGTACTACCTGAAGATCCTGAAATTCCAGAGTCTAAAACAATTCTACTTTGTGATCCTTCATAACTTATAGTTTTAAAAGATTTAATAGCGTTTGGTGAGTCATTTAAAACAACTTTTATACTAGATGCTTTAAATGTACCATAAAAAGTATTTCTTACAGGATTATCATGTGAATATAATTCTCCAAGTTTAAAACTATAATATATGTTATTTAAAGACAAAGCACTTTCATATAAAAATGATTTTCTACTTGTAAAACCAGTAACCTGTTCTTTAAAACTTATAGTATCTTCACCACCTCTTGAAGTAGCACTTTGCATTGTAAGATTATATAATCCTTTGTTATCGTCATAACTACCAATAAGTGTATCAAACGTTGCTAGTTTGTCTCTAAAATAATCTACCATACCATGTTGCGATATTGGTGTTAAGCCGTCTCTAGACAGCCTTAAAACAGCTCCTCGCGCCTTATCTGTGAAGTAAGATCTAAAACCATAGCTAGCAAAGCTTTCTGGGTTTTTACTTATACCAAATTTACCAATATAAGGCATTGATTGTCCTAAAACTCTATTTGTAGCTGTCAACTGTGGATTACCACCTGCTTCAAATAAAGCATCTTTGTTTGCTAATACCTTAAGTATTTTGTCTTCACAGCAAACTGTTAAATCTGTATCTCTTTGATGTATCTTTTGTATTGATCCATACTCTGGATTTATATCTTTTGTAATAGGTTCAGCTATTATAAATTGATTTGTTCTATTTATACCACTTGTAGAATTATATATACCAGAGAATATTAAACCATTTTTCTTTACTTCTTCTTTATATTGCTCTGCTAATGGAGCTGATGCCTTAACACCTTTTGCTATAGTCATTGTGTTAAAGTCATCTCTTATTCTATTTGACTCAACACCGTTTGCAAAACTGAAACAATTAAAATAATTTAAATCAAATGTTTTATTAAACGTGGTATTTAAATTACTGTGATCAATAGTGTGAGCGTCGCTTGCTTCATAATATATATCTAAATCAATAGCTTCTTTTGGTTCAGTTTCGAATATAGCTGGATTTTCTGTAGAAAAAGTATTTTCATCTGAATATTCTTGTAGTATTTCCACCTGTCCAAAACCATTATCTGGCACATCTGGATTACCTTGTGGTCCAACAAAGCTAAAAGAATTAGTACCTGTTTTTATTGGTTTATCTAATTTAGCAACCATTATCATAACTTTATTGGCAAACCAACTTTCATCTGGATCACCAAAAACTTGAAATTTATCAAAAGGTCTAACACCTCTTCTTGCTGTAGATTTTATTTTATAAACAGTTCCAGATGGATCTTGTGTAAACCTAATATATCCACCAGGTTTAGTCATAGCTTGAATAAATGGTAAATGCATACCAGCGTCTAAAGAATGTGCATCTTCTAAAAATCTAATACCTAATACACAAAACATTATAGTGTCTCTACCTTTTTTAACACCATACTTATAAACTTCTCTTATCTGGTTAAAACTCATATTACTACCGTTACCAGTTTTTAACAGATTAAGGTTATCACCTTTAGGACCTTCTTTAAACTCGTCTATACCGCAATTGTGGTTCCAAACAAAAATTCTTCTTGTTTCATCGTTGTTGTTAGTACCAGCATGATCACGCCAAGCGCTGTAGTTACAACCCATAGCTCTTTTAAATACACCTTGTTGATGTTTTATAGACCAATTACCAATATTTGCGTTGCTTAATATTTTTTCTTCTAACAAAGAATCTCTATGTACTTTAACAAAAAATCTACCCACAAACTCAGGTTTGCTTTTCACCTCGGTTCTGGCTATTTCCATTTCTATACCAGAAACACCATCAGCAAAAACACCACCTGGAAATAATGGTTCAACATCACTTTCGAATTTATTTTTTATAGTAAATCTATATTGATCGTCAGCACTTACGCCACTTGAATTTATTTGCAAACCTACACTAGCTACATCATAATATTTAGTATTACCAGTTGATGGTGATGTAAATCTTATAGCTAAACCAGAAGCAGATAGTATTTCAGAGTTTTCACCAAATCTATCTTCAAAATCATCTTGATCAACATCCACATATGTACCATCTGGTATTGGAAATGCAGAGCTATCAAAACTAACACTTAACGTACCGTAAGAGGTTTTTGTTTCTTTTAAACTTTGTGGAGCTTCGTTTTCAATAGCTATTATTTTGTATTTACCTTTTTCTTTTACAAACTCGTCGCTATTGTGCTTTTTCTTTAGTATTAAAAAAGTTTCTTCATCTACTTTATTTCTTTCTGACGATGCAAAACTTAACCACACATTACCATCTTCAGCATCATACCAACGATCCATAGCTAAATTGTAATATTCATTTGATGTTTCTTTTACAAAAAACTTAAACGAATTAGCAAATGTAGGTGGTTTAGTCGTTACTTTAGCTTGTAAAGCATTGTAATTTATAGCATCATCTTTATTAATTGTAACTACACCTGTGTCATCAGCTTGTACTGGAGTTTCTCTACCATATTCATCTCTATAAACAACACCTATCTGATATGTTCTTTGTGATTTTATAGATTTTTCTGGATTAGTCGCACTTGTAGCAATAACAGTACCAGCACTATCTTTTCTTGGCACACTAGCTACTTCAAACTTAGTTGTTACCTCTTTATTGTCAACGTCTATTAAATCAAAATTGTGTGTATAATTACCATAAATTATTCTATTAGCAACTAACTCTTGACATTGAGCTTTTTTAGGAACACTATCAAATGGTCTTAACAATTGATTTGTTTCAATTGTTTTATATATCATTTCAGTTTCTAACTCATATATATTGTTTATCCACTCGTCATCACCAAACTTAATACTTTTTACAACGTATACATTTGTGTTGTTTTCTTTTTTAAATATTATATCTATTTCTTCTACTTGCTTTGGTAAATCACTTGGTCTAAAGTTTGATATTTTTAAATAACGTAAATCATTCTCCATACCCAAATTATATCCTCTTTGTGGGTTATATAAAAAGTCTTTAGGTAAAAAAGCAACTTCGGTAAAAGGTGAAAATGTAGAATACTCACCATCTTTATATTTATATCTATATCCAAATCTTACAAATTCTTTTTCAAATAAAGGATCATCTTGTTTTAAATTAACTTCCCATGTTGTAGTTTCTTTAGGAGTATCTTCATGAATACTCAATATAGTACATGTATATGTTAGCGAAGGTGACGATGCACCTGCATTAACTTGTAATCTAACTTGATAATCATCGTCAAATCCATTTTCATCATCTCCAGCACCTAATATTAATATATCACCAGCTTTATAATCCATAACGTTCGCAAACGTTAAAGAAACACTGTCATAACCTACATCTCTTAATACAGCAGGGCTACCATACGAAAAATTAAAACTAGTTGTACCTTGTATAACACCTGGAGTAACACCGTCAGTTTGTACTCTTTTTGTGTTAGCCATAGTTATTGTTGGCGCAACACCTGGTCCTTTTTTAATAACAGTTACATCATCTTCTGCAAAATTATATGTATCACCATTTTGATCTGTTAAAACCGTATGCGTAGAAAGGCTTGGAGTACCAGCTTTAAATTTTGATATATTTATAACTTTAGGTTCTGAGTTGTTATCAGTAAAAAACAACAAACCATCTATTATGTTAACAGCTGTTATTCTAAATTCATTTGCTTTTGAAAAATTTAAAACACCAACCGTATCAATTAATACAGGGTTAACTTCATTAGCTATTTG
>FUFK010566811.1_pt1 | contig 15257 bp, 17 predicted proteins | sample 1021851 | NCBI WGS metagenome assembly FUFK01 (sample SAMEA51879418, study PRJEB19060) | metagenome | reverse complement strand
TATTCTGCCAGCTTGTAGTGCTGCAAGCTGTAGCGATTCGCGGCGCGTTCTGCGACGTCGACAAGTACACGCTCTAAGCTTTCGACCTTTGATCCGAGAGGCAAGCAGCCGATGTAGAGATTGAACCAACTTGAGTCGTTTTGCTTCGTTGGTGCTGGCTCGCTAGTGACGACAGGCGCAGGCTGTTTGGCTTTCTTCGGTCGTCCCCTTTTGCGCTTTGGTTTCTCTTCGACGACAGGTTCAGCCGCTATGATCTCAGGTTCAGAGTCAGGCGGGTTGATTCCTTTTGCGACGACTTCAGGTTCTTGCTTCTGGCTTGCTTTCTTAAGTCTCTCAAAGATATCAGACATCTGTTTTTCTTCTCCGTAGTTGTCGCAACGATCCCTAAACGGACAGCCGCCGAAAGCGTTGCAGTGGTTCAAATTGCGAGGAATCCCCCTTGCGTCTGTGCTTATCTCGCGCAAGATCGACACAGACTCAGACCGTCGTAGTATGTCTTGGAACTTGGTGTCAATCTCGGACCGAGAAACTTTTACTTCGACCTTNAACGATTGCGGCGTTGTCGTCCGATAATAGACCCAGCGCAATATTAGGCCAGATGCGTTAGGTACGCGGGCAAAAATACTTGCTGCGTAGACTATCGCCTGAACGTCGTTTCGAAGCTTTTCAGCGGTCAACGCGTAGTACGGGTTCTTGGTTGTCTTGTGATCAATCACGAGAGGCACGTCGCCTGTTAAGTCAACGCAATCGATGTACCCTCGAAAACCCTCGTGTTCAAAGTAGGATTCAACCTCTAAGTCTTTCGATGGTTTGGGAAGGTGTTCGATTCCAGGCGCAAAGATTGCGCCGGGTTTCGTTTTGATATCGGGAAACGTACCAGACGAAAGCCAAGCTTCCGCGCACGTGTGAACCTCTGTCCCTAATTGAGTCGATGCGGTTGGTGGTTGCCGCAAGCCTTCAATGTAAGTGAAGCCCCATTTACGATTACATGATTCGAAGGTTTTAAATTGAGACGCGCTCAAGAGATGATCGGACATGCTAACGCTCCTGCTATTGTTTCGAAGTCTTCTTCGTCGCAGAACCCGTGAGCATCTGCCCATTGCGCGACGTGGTCCAACCTTAGCTGTCTAAATTTGACACGTCGAGCACCAACGCTCAAACGCTTTGTTTGACCCGTTGTGATGGTGTTAAGAGCGTTTCCGATCTGACGCGTGCCCAGCGGTTTGACGTTCGCAAGGTACGCTTCCCAAACTTCTGCGAAGACTTGAGCATTGACCCAAATTGCGTCGTCGTCTCGTTGTATATAGTTCCGCGCTTTTGTGTTGTTGTAGTACGGTTCAGGCTCAAGAATCAGACGCGTCAGAATCTCAGTCAGAGACGATGATCGATCGTTGTTGTTGAGTAGGCGCGAACCCATAGAACCTAGATCACCTTCAACCAAGAAGCGTCGACCGCGTTCAAAGTCGCGATTCTCTGCGAGATAGAGACAGTGTTCAGCGATTGCATACGAAGCCCAGCGCGCTAGTCGTTCGGGTGGAATCGTTTTGAGATACGCGCCAGCGTCAGGCTTTACCTCTATGACAAGGAAGCGTTGCGCGAGTGCTGCGACGTCGTCGTTGGTTGGATCGCCTGGTAGCTTAATAAGATTGCCAGTGTTTGCGCACAACATCAGACGGATAGAACCGACAAGACGCGCGTTCGCTTTGTACTTGCCGCCGATAGTGATCGAGCGTGTCGATATGAGATCACGCAGTTTGCCGGAGATGTTGCGGTCGTCGGGTACGTACTCGTCAGCAAGTACCAGCGGCGCGCGGCTTAGGTCTTCGTTGAATTCGCTGAATGCGACTTCGATCGGTGTTGGTTGCTGCGCTTCCCAAATGCGCGCGAGACCGTTTGCAAGAAACGACTTCCCGACGTTCGGCGCGCCGTAGAGGTAGAGCCCGCAACAAGGCGCGTCGAGTTTCGGCACGCACGCGATCCAGTCGAATAGTTTCTCTTTGAGACGACCTCCCANGTATTCGATCCACTGATGCACGTCGGGATGAAAGCGGGGCTGAAGTGTGCGATCACGCGGAGCGGTAGCTAGCGTGATCGTGTTCCGCTCGTTGTCATAGTGAGACGCACCAGCAACTAGACTCGCTTCAGTGTTGCTCGCGAAGGTTCCGTACTGTGAGAGCAAAGCGTCACGCGTTTTGCGTTTGTCGCCGTGGTACGTGCTCACATTGGGAATCGGCTTGAGGTATAGGTCGGCGAGTGTGTTGGTGTACTCACGNGGAAACGGTCCCTGATACCCGTTCAGGTTTAGGAAGTAGACGCTTGAAGGCGAGTAAATGATCCAACGCGTCCGCAGTTCTTCTTTCTGAATNCCGTTCGCTGTCGCAATATGCTCTATCTCTTCGGGTGTATATTCGTGTCCTTCGTCGTCTCCGCGTGCTTCTGACATGCGGCTTTCTTTGTTCTTAGCTTGCGCTTCTTGCTTGTAGCGTAACGCGCGTGGCAGTTTGTTGGTCGCGATGTCGTCCATCGTACCCAGCACACCGCGCGGCTCTAGGCTCGCGAGTTGATCCATACTGACAAGCGACGGACGGAAGAGTTGCGCCGCTTGCTCGGGATTCAAGCTAGGGTGACGGTATGCAAGTTCGACGCATATTGCGAAGATCACACCGTCACGTTCGCCAGGGTTCGCGAACACCTTNCCGCGTGAAAGCTTGTCGAACGTATCGCCAAGCGCGCGCTTCTTCTCATCATGAGACCGGCGCAAGCTTTGGCTGATTCGTTTTAGGTCTTCGATTTCGAGAACGGCTGAACCCGCGAACTTTGGCGCGTTGACGTGCGAAGGCGCGTGCTCACCGCTAGGTAGACTGAGCAGCCAATCAAGCGCGATCCATTGTCCGGTTTCATTGTGAAACGTTGCGGCGTGATCTGAGTTCGATGCGTCGGTTGAATGTCCGTAGTAGAAGCGGCTGATGTTCTTCGTCTGTGCGTCATTATGACCGCCGATGAAGTGGTTGAATTTATGCCATGCGTCGGCGTGTCGTTCGGGCGGTAAAGGTTTGTCGAGCGGGAACACCGCGCGCAGTTTGTACTTCCCGTTGTCTGGGTTGTGGTTGTGTGTAGTGTACCAGAATGACTCGTAGTCTTTGGTAGCTTGCTGGACGTGTTCTATGACTTTGAGTGTCGTTGCGTCTATATCGAGACAGAGCGCGTCGATATAGCTCACGTTCTTGTCGTTGCGGTAAGAGCCGTTCTCAATGTGACCCGGTATGAATCCGGGTCCGTCTTTGCCGCCTGTCGTTCGACAGTCGCCCAAACGTTTGATCCAGTCTTCCCAGTTGAGTGATTGAAGTGTGGTCTTGGTATCGGTCGCACACCGATAAAGAGAGAAACTCAAGCGTCTCATATTGCCCCCGAATGAATGTTAATGTTGCGCAGGGTCGGACGCTACGTTGTGACGTGTGGTGTTGTCAACGATTGTCACGAGTGCTTGAACGTTTGTGTTATGTAAGTTGATGGTATTTGTCCGATAGTTGCAAAACGAACGTTTGTGCGGCTGAAATTATTTATTCGGCGGGCGTCGAAAAATTGATTTCTATTATCGGACAAATAAGAGAAGTGGCCTTTGCCTGGTTCCTAACAATCTGTGACAGGGAAAAGATTTCATAATGAAAACAGGCTGTTGGGCGCTGGCTTTTTCTGGAAATATTAGGAGCCATTGTTGACGCCACGAAAAGCCGTTTAGAATCAATGGTTTATGGGTGATGGTTCCTAACTGTTAGCAATTTGAGAAAACTAGGCTGAAATTTCGGTTTAAGTAATTAAATAAAGATTTGCTGAAGTTTTGGTCGTTTTCTGCTCGTTAGGAACCATCTGAGGTTAGTTTCCCATAATGATTAGGCTTTTGGTGGCTCCTAACGATTCGTAGTTAGGGACCAGGTGATTGATGGTTGCGAACCAGGCGATGATTCAATTCGCAGATTGAGTATGAAATCTCTTGAGCTATTCACGGTCGGCGATTGTCAGAATGAACTGGCGATGATCGGTGGTTGTTTAGTTGCTGGCAATGTTTGACAGGTTGCTGCGAAACGCGTCCTATATTGCGACAGAAAAAAAAAACCGCGCGCCGCGCGTTGGTTCACATTGAGTCAGGCACCGGCGGCGGGTCATAATGAGTCGCGAGATATGTTGTGCATCGTTTCGATGCACACGCCATTTGGCGATTGGCGCTATCCTGGGCACATCTAGCGCGTACTCATTTTGAGTCAAATTTCTAAACCCCCACAGAATGCCTTTAAACCATGGTTTTAAGCATGTTTAGCAAAACGAGTATTTGCAAAGCGTTGACTCAAAGTGAACCGACAAGCTTTCGAGCGCGGTCCGCGCGAGCCGTTCGGGGGTCCGTGTAGCGTTCCGAGGCACGACTTTTTGAGCCCAAATTGTCTGACAATCTCGCCTACTCGGAGGTCGAGTACCGTCTCAAAATGACGCACCGTGTTGGTGCTCAGCACTTCTCGGATTTCAGACTTTTGCTTTTCCCTGTCAATCGTTGCCAGCTAAAACATGGGCGGGGGTTTTTTCAAATTGCTAATCTAGTAGGGGGGTCTAAAAATTCGAGTCGCAATTTGACAACTTACAGCAAGCCGCTTTAATGATAAGCTGCGGATGGAGGTGGTTCATAATGAGTCAGAATGAGTGGGAGCGTTACCCTAACGAAACGACCAAGTCTTACGACTTGTTCACGCAGTTTCTTGACATGGGGCCTCGTCGCAATTTGCGAGAACTCGCTGAGCTAACAAAAGAAAAACACCATAAAATTCAAGCACTTAGCTCGCGTTGGAATTGGAAGATTCGCGCTACTGCTTGGGACGACGAACAACACAAACGAAAGCAAGATGCAGAATTAGCAGAATGCGAAGAGATGGCGAAGCGGCATATCAGGATCGCGATGGGTCTTCAGATGAAAGGCCTTGAAGGTTTGAACATGTTCGACGACGAAGAGAAGCTTCGCAAAATGCGAACGTCAGACATCGTCAATCTTTTCAAGCTAGGCGTAGAGATTGAGCGCATGTATCGAGTAGCACCGAACGAACGTGTTCAAGAAGACAAGCCGGTTGTGATTAAGTTCGCAGTTGACGACGACGAAATCAGCGATGAAGATTTCAGTTCCGAGGAGTAAACTCACTTTGGGACAACGCCAGTTTCTCGAATCAGAGGAACCGGTTGTCTTGATGTCGGGCGGCTTTGGTTCTGGCAAGACGACTGCGCTCGCGCTCAAATTGCTACAATTGAAATCGAGCAATCCTAAAGTCCCTGGTTTGTTGATCTCGCAATCTTATAAATCGTTGTGGGCGATTTCGTTTAGGCGGCTGATGAGCATTCTGCGACTCAGCTTGCCAGCGGACAAGATGCCGCAAGTAGTCGACAGGCAAGGCGAGTGCTATCTAGACTTCGGTGATGGTGTGCCGATCTTCTTGCGTTCTGCCGTCAACCCGGATTCGATCGATGGTCTCGATGTGGGATGGTTGCTAGGTGATGAGCTTAGGCACTGGCCACAACACACCTACGAGGTCGCGCTCGGTCGTGTGCGCGCAAAGTGCGACAAACCGCAAATCGCGTTTGCGTCAACGCCTGAGATGCATTGGATGTCGGAAGAGTTCAACAGCAGCAAGCGCGGTCGCGAACTAATCATCGCGCCGACTTCGCAGAATGAGAAGAACCTCGCACCCGGCTTCATCGATAATCTAAGACTGAGCTACAGCCCACGATTACAGAAGGCGGTGATTGAAGGATACTTCACAATCTTAGAAGGCGCGGTTTATGAATCGCTTGATCCTGATTTCTACAACTCACCGCACGCGATAGAGTATGACCCAAAACGACACTTAGACCGGAAGACTTATCTAGCCGTTGACCCTGGTTTCAGGCGTAGCGCGTATCTGTGGATTCACGAAGTCTCGCCTATGGAATGGATCGTCTTTGATGAGATCATGCCGGAACACATGTCAGATGCTCAGTGTGTCGAAATGGTAAATAACAGAGGTTGGCCGATTGATGAGATATGGTGCGACCCAGCCGCCGACAACACACAAAGCGCAATCGGCATCGACACGGTTACGATGCTGCGCGGTATCAGAACGAGATCACGCACACCGATTCGATATATCACAGGAATCTTCCGCGCGATTCCGTTTGGTGTTGATAAGACCAGAACGCTGCTTGGCGACTCGAATCTCAAATCGCCAATCAGGATTCGGTTCGCTAAACGGCTTGAAGACTTAGAACGCGCGAAGGCTCGCGGCATTGTTCGCGACTTGCTAGGTTATCGTTATCCCGAAATGAAACACGGGCAACCGGTAGGAAACCTACCATTCAAAGACGGACTGACAGATCACAGCGTCGACGCGCTGCGTTATTGGGCGGTGGGCATGTGGCTCACTTCGGGATTGAGAGAACTTGATCCCATAATGAAAACAACAAACACAGGCTACAAGGTGGCGGCATGAAATTTACAAAGGTTCAAGGAACACTCAAACTCATTTCTAATAATTCTCAAACTGAGATCTCTTTCGCAGGTTCGCGCGTTCCTGCTAACATAGAAGAGATCCCGGAATACGTAGCGCAACAGATACGCGAACCGCTGCTAGGGCTCAACAATGAGATCGTTGANAATCTCGAAACAAGAATCGANGAACTAGAATCGATTCTATCTCAAAGCGAGATTTACATAGAGACGCTAGAAAAGAAGCTAACTGAACAAGGTTCAGGCAAGCGACGCAAGACGACACAGCCCAAAGCGGCGCAAGTTGCACCGCAAGCCTGAGAGGTAAACCATGCTCTTTGAGCCATTCGCAGAACAGGAAATCAATAAGCAAGTGCGCAAGGCTAAGNCGTACAATCATTCTCANATGAGGAAGATGTACGAACTNGCNGTNGAATATGCGGAGAACAAGCAATTCGACGANACTNGGCAAGAACTCAGATTGAGATTCCCTAGCTCGATGATCGGCGACGCCGGACAGGAAATTTTTCCAACGACGATTCCGCTTACCGAACGGTACCTTGCTGAAGCTGCGACGGCTTACAACAAACCAGTTCTTCGAACACTCAAAGAACCAGACGGTTCAGAATCGGATTTCTCAAGAGAACAGACAGCCATTCTGCAACGTGCTTTAGCTGAATCTACCTACGATGAAGTCATGCACCAGAACGAACGACTGTCTGTTCTGCTTGGGACATCTTGCGTTTGGTATCAGGCGAAGCATGGCAAATTGAGACCGGTGATCGTGCTACCTCACGACGTCTACCCTATCGCGCCAGACGATCCCGCGTTTATGGATCCAGCCGATCCGGGCGACTATCACGGATTCTGTGTCGAGTTGTTCTATCAGAACGAAGATATAGGCAAGACTCAAAAGCGGACGTTCGCTATGATCACACCGCTTGAGACTGTGTTCTATACTGGCTACGCGCCCGACGAACTAGACAAAGTCATTTCGAGACACCCGAACCCGTTCGCATGGGACCATGTAGAACCAAGCGTTGATTCTCAACTTGACCCGCAATCGAAAGTACAACCGGGTCAGATGCTCACCTTCTGGCATAGACGCAAACCGCTTGGCGAACTAATCATCGACACAGACCCAGAAGTGGTTTTAGCAAATCGCGAAATCAACATCATGTACTCGGTGTTGTTTGATAACGTGCGTTTCCAAGGTCACGCGGTACCAGTCAAGAAGGTGATGAACCCTAGTGATCCTAAATCGAAACAGCGACACGGCGTGCGGTTTCCTGTCGTAATGGACATCAACGAATCGTTCGACATGGTAAGCGCCGCGACGAACTACACAGAACAAGTCCAACTAATTCAATCGTTTATGAAGATGCTTGCTGTCTCAAAACGATTATCGCCAAACGATTTCAACATGGATCAAACGATCCCTGGGTCCGGCTTCTCGAAGTATGTCGACATGCTGCCAAAGCTTGAAGCGCGAGAGGAACGCATTCGCAGATTGACTCACCTTGAAAAGCACGAAGCATGGCCGCGCATCTTCGCGGTGTTGTCACACCTTGGCGTTCTGAGCAAAGACGCATCACGTCTCATTATGGACGTAAAGTTTGCAAGCGTCGAAATCTATCAGAACGTTTACGAAGAATCGAAGCGGATTCAGACAGACGTTTCCTACAACCTGACAACGCCCGCGCATCTCTACGCAGAGAAACACGGCGTGTCGATTGATGAAGCGTTGGCGCAGATTGAGACGAACGCAGATATCAACACAAGGTTTGCGCCGCAACCATCGAATCAAACACCGGCTCAAGCAAACCTTGAAGGAATGGTCAACCCAGACACGGGTCTTCCNATGGTGCAAGAAGGACAGCAACCGCCCGAACAACAACAGCAACAACAGCAAAGACCACAACAACAGACCGGACAGTTTGGAGATCTGATTCGCAGAACGAGATCAAACCGACAACCATTCGAACCCGTGGAGTAAACATGTCATTTCGAGATACGCTGCAAGATGAAGTCGACATCATGGAAGACTTGATGGACGAATCAAAAGAAGTTGTCGAAAAGATAATTCAAGACAACATCGAAAAAGCGTTACTCGAAACGGGCGACGTTCGCGAAGCGATGTCTCAAGTTGCGTTGATTGTTGGTGAAGAACTAACAGACTTGACGACCAAAGCGTTCGAGACTGGCGTCGGTTTTACGCGTCGCAGATTGGAAAAGAAATGAAGATCGAAGTCAAGACAGACACGCTCGACTTCAAGACTAGAACGTTGTTCTCTTTTCCTGCGACCTTCTGGAAGAAGACCGCGAAGATTGCCGCGCGTTCTATTGTGCAAAACATCAAGAACCAACAACAGCGCGACGGCTCACCGTTGAAGCAAAACAAACAACAGACACTCGATCGCAAAAGAAGACAACGCCGACCGGGTAAATCTTTGATGGACGATCCAGCATCACACCGATTCATTCAAACCGCGTTCGGCTCTTACGAGCCAAAGGCGTTGCACCAAACAAGAGGCCAGCGTTTTTATACTGGTGTCACAATCGGATTCTCTCAACAAGAAGCCGCGACCGTTGCGCGCTTCCTACAGAAACGCGGGTATGTTGGGTGGTTCGGTGTGAACCAAGCAGGGATGCGCGCTATCGCGATTGAATACAAGAAAGCAGTAGCCCGCGCTTTGCAACGTGCGATAGCTGAGAACAACAAGAAGAAACCTAAATAGCATGGCAAGATATGACGAAATCTTTCAGACTCTAGTTGAACGCGCGATTTCGCAAGGTGGGATTGATGTCGAAACGTTCATGCGTAGAGCTATTCAATCAGGCGTGAGCGAAAGCGTTCTCATGACTGCGCTTGAAGAAGACCTCATGAACAGCGGTCCCATATTCGGAAAGTTTGTCAGAAGCTTGGTCGGCGCTGCTCGCTCGACAGTCATGGCAGCGGAGAGACAAGGCGAGACCGTGAGCTACCTTGTCGAAGATCCAAACGTTCGCGAATTGCTACGAGATCTCGACGTTGAAGAAGTCGCTAGATCTGCGCTGGATAACGCAGATCCCGAACTAGCCGAAGAGGTAGAACTCGCTGTCGCAAATCGAGTCGAGTACACTTGGATCAGTACGTTGATGAAAACGTGTCACGTCTGCTTGCCTTTGCACGGACAAACGCGAACGATGCTTGAGTGGCGCGAAATGGGAAAGACACCCGACACGATTCATCAGATGCAAGGTTGGGATTCGACGTGCAAGTGTCGTTTGATTCCTATGGCAATTGCAGAATCTCAATCTGACCTTCAAGAACCTTTGTATCGCGACAAGTTAGAATCGCCCACAGGTTTGAAGGGAAGCAAGAAAACAAGACGCAGAATCTCACAAACAAGTTTAGCAAAATCAGAAGCAGCGGTCGCAGAAGCAATGAAAACAAAAGAAGGTCGAAGAACTCTGCGTTTAATGGGTCAAGCACAGCAGGAGAATAAAGATGTCTGACAGCGAAAACACCGAATCTCAAGATGAAACTGAAGCCCCTGAATCGGGCGAACAAGACGTGACAGAATACAGACACGGTCTTCCGCGAAAGCGCAAGATTTAACTTTTCAAAAGGAGAATTGAAAATGCCTGGACATTATGGAAGTAAAAAGAAAATGGGTTCCAAGAAAATGGGAACAAAGAAAACTAAGGTGATGAAACCGACTAAGCCAAAGAAAACTAAATGATCAAAATGAATCACAGACGGTCGTTTGTGTTTCTGGTTTTCTGCGGGTACATTTCGGTCTGGGGGATCTATGTTTAGAAACTACGATTGGAAATGTTCAAACTGCGACGGCGTGTCTGAACACGTCGTCCAGTTTCCGCAAGGCGACAAACCACCCGCGACAGTCGAAGAGTATTGTCCGCACTGCGACGGCGTTCACATGATGACGCGTTGTCTCAGTTTGCCTAGCAAGTACATGGGAGAAACCGTAATAAATCCAATGGTTTCCGGTGGTAGCTTCGACACAGTAGGCAAGAAGAAACTTCCTAAAATGCCTATGATGCCGGACGGCTTGAACGCCAGCGCGAAGAAAGATTTCTTCTATTCGAAAGAATATCAAAGTGCGAAAGAGAGAAGAAAGAAAGTAATCAAAGAGAACAAAGCAAAACAGAAGCGAGCCGCGCTCATTGAGAGCGGAGCAAATATCAACATGAGACACGATCGCCTACCAGGTGATCCAAACATTCTAGCATAGGAGACGGGACAATGAGCGAGCAAGGCGAAGCTAAATCCCAGATTGAAAAAGACTTAGAATACTACCGTGGTAAGTGGCGCGAAAGTGAACAACGCGTTGACGAGCTATCGACAAAGACGCGGAAACTTGAAACAGCTTCACAGTCGCAAAGCGAAAAAGAAGAAGAGTTCAAGAACTTAGAGTCACAGATGAGTGAGACCCTAAGCAAGCGCGACCAAGAAGTTGAAANCTTGAAAGCGAAACTTGCAGAAGTTCAACAAGCCGAACGCGATCGAGTCGCTTCTCGTTTTGAGAGTTTGCCAGAAGCAAACCGCGCGAAGCTTGAGCCGTTGCGTGATAAGCTTGACTTGAAAGATTGGTCAAAGCTTGTCGATCAAGAGACAGAACAGTTCGGCGTCTCAGAACAAACACAAGCGCCAGAACAACAGCAAGTATCGACGCCGCCACCTGTCGGCGGCGGGATGCGTCGCGCGCCGTCTCAAAGTGAATACGAGCCAACGCCACAGGCGAGCCGTATCCTTGACGAATACCTAATGCGCGATGATAGCATGTTGCGTAGTCTCAGTGTGAGAAAAGATCCTGAAACCGGGCGAACGAAATTCTTTGTCCCAGTTCGGGAAATGTATGCTAGGATGTTGAAGAAACCGATTCAGAACGTTTCCGCCAAGGAATTCGTTAAGAGGTAACCATGGTTCGAAAGCGTGTTCGATATTGCAAGGTCGGAAGACTAGAACCCAACGTGCGGGAAATCTATCCGTCGCAATATGCGAGCAAGCCTTTATATCAACCGGATCGCGTGTCTTGTTCAGATGTGAACAGTGAAACAGAGACACGGTCGATTTACTGTCAGCAGTGCGCGGCTCCGATTGAAGACAGTTCAGATCTAGCGCGTTGCTGGAACTGCACGTCGGATAACTTTTTAGGTAGAGATTTTAACCGTAGATAAGGAGTCTCAAAATGGCATTGACTGCAACTGCCACTCAGGGTTTTGAAAGTCTTCGTTCCATCGATTCAGAGGAAACGATTCTTTTGCCTGGTACCCCAGGCATCACATTCAATCGCGGCGACGTTGTCAAAATGACAAACGGACTTGTCGCAAAAGCGGGCGATTCAGAAGCGGAAGCGATCGCTGTAGTTACTAAGACCGTGACGGTTCCAAGTGCTACAAGCGCAGGCTTTCCAGTTCCACGCGACTACAACGCTGGGGACGGTTCGACCGAAGATGACACACTGGTAATGTGTACCCCGTTTATCAACGCGGGTTGTCGCATTTTCAAATCAACTTTTAACGGTCAACATGATGACACGGTCGCAGCATACGCAGCGGGTACACCTAGTCTCACTTTGACTACATCTATGGGCGCAGACGACGACGGCATTGGTGGTCTTGTTTACGTTTACGAGGGAACCGGCGCGGGTCAAATCAACATCGTTGCCGACTACGTTCACTCAACCAAAGTTCTCACTTTGGCACGTAAGTTCAAAACCGATCTTTCGACTGATTCCAAGATCATCGTTCTTGAAGGTGCGGGATCTGGAGCGGCGGGCGTTGGCTTTTTCGGACGGCTAGATCTGGACTCGACCCAGAATCAACTAGACGTCACGGACGGACAAGACGACGGCGACTACATCGTCGTGATGGACTTCCGGCAATCAACTAGCTTTGTGAAGAATCTCACTTTGCCAGTCGCTAGAACAAGCAACGTTCTTTAATCTCAAAACGAGAGGAGCTAACAGATGGCTACAATTACCAGCGCAAACATGGAATTCGTACTCGACGAAGTTGTTTCGTCGGTCATGTTCGAATCGTTCTTTGATGAACCTTACATGTACCCTATGTTGTTCGATGTTCGGACAAGTAACAAGCGACGTGAGCGATCTGCGTCAATCGGTGGACTCGGGGAGTACACTGAGAAAGGCCGAACACAAGCGGCTGCGGAAGATCAGATCACAGAGCAATTTGAGAAAGACTTCGTNCACAAGTCATACGCAAAGCAGGTCGCGGTTGAACGTGAACTGATTGACGATGAAGAGTACGGAGTACTTCAAGAGATCGGATCTCAACTTGGGATCATGGCTGCTTACTCACAAGAGAAGACAGCCGCAGAGATCTTCAACGACGGCTTCGCTGGCGTNACNCACGTAGGCGAAGACGGAAAGTCTTTGTTCAACTCGGCGCACGTAAACAGCGACGGCGGCAATTCGCAAAGTAACACAGGCACAGCAGCTTGTGCGCTTGCGGGTATTCAGAGCACCCGACTTGCAATGCGAAAGTTTACCAACTATCGCGGCGAGAAGTTGGCGATTCGTCCCAACATGCTAATCGTACCGGCAGATCTTGAAGAGACTGCTTTTGAGATTGTTCGTTCTACCGGTTCAACCGAAGACGACAAGAACTCAGGCGTTGTGAACTATTACAACGGGCGGTTCGATCTCGCAGTTTGGGACTTCCTAACTGACACCAACGCATGGTTCATGGCGGACAGTCGCCTAATGAAACAGAACCTCATTTGGTATCAGCGCACACCGCTTGAGCAGTTCGGTGACGGTAACCTGTTCACAGGCACACGCCGCGTCGGTGGTTACTACCGGAACTCGTACGGTTTCAAAGACTGGCGATGGGTCTTCGGTAACAACCCAAGCTAAGTTCACATTGAGACGCGCCCTGGAAACGGGGCGCGTTCTTCTTTTCGCATTTGGAGAAATGTTATGGGTGCGCTACGTCAACAGGAAATCAGCGCGGCTAGTTTGGGACTAGACGACGTCGCGATCAATAGCTCGACAAACTCAAACCGCATCATCACTGGCGGGTTTGATCAGATCACAATCTTTGTGAAGTACACACGCAACGCAGGTACCGGCGTGACGTTTCAAATTGAGGCAAGCGAAGACGCAGGCGAAACGTTTCACAAAGTACAGACAACCTCGATCGCTTCGGGCGTTGTCACATTATCGGATTCAACTTTCACAAAGGTTAGTTCTTCGTCGGTCAACTACGTCGTGAATCTGCCGGTCAACTATTCTCAAGTAAGGATCGCTTCATTGATCGCTACCGGATCACCAAACGCAAACGACAAGGCAACCGTGCGTGTCAGATTAGGAAACTTGTGATGACTGGTTTTGCAGACGCAACAGAAGGCGGCGCAGGCGGCAAGATGGGCACCGCTGATTTTCATACTGAGACGATTAGTGGTTCGTCTATGACGATCGACTTCGACAACGGGTACTTTCAAGAGTTCACGTTGAACGCGTCTGTCACCACGTTGTCATTCTCAAATGGACCCGACACCGACGAAGGGAAGTCGGTTGTTCTCGATATCGTACAGGGGACGGGCGGTAGTCGGACGATCACTTGGCCAGCAAGTATCAAATGGGATTCCGATATTGAACCAACGCTTTCAACAGCGGTCGGTGAGGTTGATCGGATTGCGCTTGAAGCCGTAAACGACGGCGCGACAATCTACTACGCACACCTAGTCGGATCGGATATGTCTTGAAATGGTAATGCCTAAAGACATAGCCAGAAGCTATCCTAAGCGGGGTTTGGTGGCCGATCTAGGTTTCAAAGAGAAGCCGTTTTTTTGTAGCGATGGCGCGATCGAGTTTGTTGGTTACGGTAGCGGTGGTGGCCCGTTCATCAACTACTCCCTGAACAAAACCTTTACCAATTTCACCGTCGCATCTTGGGTGCTGATAGATGGAAAAAGCACTTACAATTATTTCATGGGCGCTGGCGGTAGCGGTTCTTTTGGCGGTTTAGTTCATTTCGGCTGGATCAATGGCACCACGAATCCTCAATTGAGACTACAAGACGGCAAGCGATCTATTGCCTATATACCGTCGCAAACATTCCCCGAAGTAATAGGTCAATGGTGTCATGTAGCTTGCACGATTAACAGTGCGGGCGATAGTATCAAGATGTACGTAAATGGGATCGAGGCAACTGGATTGACGCAGCCAACCTCCGGCAACGAAATTGAAATGCCTGGTTCGGATGGTTCAAGTATTGGCCATTTTCAAGTTGGATCGTTTCAGTACAACGCTAGTGCGCAAACCTTGGGTATCGGTGGCAAGATGGCCAACTTCGGCTTGTATGATGCCGAACTTACGCAAGATCAGATCATTCAACTTATGCGCGGCAATGATTTTGCGACTTGCTCCGCAGTAGCGACACCGGCTGTCTTCTTTGAATTATTCGAAAACAATACAGACTCGACGGGTAACGCTGGAACAATTACCGACACCGGGACACCATACTACGGTTATTCCTACGCGCAGCTACCACGCGGTCTCGATTTGGCACGCGGGCGGGCGCAAGCTAAATTTCATACGGGCAGATGCGTTGACTTCGACGGATCAACTGACTTCCTTGATATGGGAAACGGAGTTGATAAGAACTACACAACGCGGTCAGACCGTGCGAGTTTCTCGTTTTGGTTCAATATGGATCAAATTTCCTCACCGGCTTTTATTTATCAAAACCGGGGACAAGTGGGGAGCACCGATCGCCCTGAGTGTGAGAC
>FUFK010047351.1_pt1 | contig 15260 bp, 14 predicted proteins | sample 1021851 | NCBI WGS metagenome assembly FUFK01 (sample SAMEA51879418, study PRJEB19060) | metagenome | reverse complement strand
AACGAAGATAGAAAAGCTGCAATGGAAAGATCGCTTACTTATATGGGTTTAAAAGCAAATACAAAAATTTCAGATATTAAAATAGACAAAGTTTTTATCGGAAGTTGTACTAATGGTAGAATTGAAGATTTGAGGAATGCTGCAAATTTATTAAAAGGCAAGAAAGTAGCAAAAAATGTAAGTGCTATTGTTGTCCCTGGTTCTGGTTTGGTAAAAGCTCAAGCTGAAGAAGAAGGTCTAGATAAAATTTTCAAAGAAGCTGGTTTCGAATGGAGAGAGCCTGGTTGTTCTATGTGTCTTGCAATGAATGCGGATAAATTAAAACCCAAAGAAAGATGTGCATCAACGTCTAATAGAAATTTTGAGGGAAGACAAGGTCGTGGTGGAAGAACACATCTAGTTAGTCCAGGTATGGCTGTTGCGGCAGCAGTAAATGGACATTTAGCTGATGTGAGAAAGATACAATAATGGAAAAATTTTTAAACTTAAAGAGCATCCCATCATACTTACCATTACAGAATATCGATACGGACATGATTATTCCAAAACAATTCCTGAAAACTATTAAAAGGACAGGTTTGGGAAAAAGTTTATTCTATGAGATGAGATATGACGAAAATGGAAATCTTATAAAGGATTTTACTTTAAATAATGAGCCTTACAATAAATCGAAAATTTTATTAGCAGGTAAAAATTTTGGATGCGGCTCATCTAGAGAGCATGCTCCATGGGCTTTATCTGACTTTGGTATTAAATGCATTATCAGCTCAAGCTTTGCAGATATATTTTATAATAATTGTTTTAAAAATGGTATTTTNCCNATNANAANTANNGANCAAANAGTAATAGAGTTATCAGAGTATTCAAAAAGAAAAGAAGANGTTGAAGTAGATCTNCAAAAACAAGAAATTAAATTTGGAAATAAAGTTGTCAAATTTGAANTAGATTCTTTTAAAAAAAAATGTTTGATCGAGGGNTTAGATGACATCGGGTTATCTATGGAAAAAATAANTTACATNGATGATTTTGAAAAAAAATTAGAAGCCAAAAANCCATGGTTANTNAATAATGATTAAAGTTAAGGATCGAAAAATACTNTTNCTACCTGGTGATGGTATTGGACCAGAAGTTATCAGAGAAGTAAGAAAAATAATTGAATGGTTTAATAAAAATAAATCATTAGACTTTAAAATTGAAGAAGGTCTTGTTGGCGGGGCATCTTACGATAAACATAAGAGTCCAATTACAGATGAAGTTTTTTACAAGGCACTTGAGAGTGAAGCTGTAATTCTAGGTGCTGTTGGAGGACCTAAGTACGATAATTTAGAATTTTCTAAGAGACCAGAAAGAGCTCTTCTTAAGCTTCGAAAAGAATTAAAATTATTTGCTAATTTGAGACCAGCAATATGTTTCAAACAATTGGTAGAAGCATCTTCACTTAAACCAGAAATAATATCTGGTTTAGATATTATGATTGTGCGAGAGTTAACTGGTGGAATTTATTTTGGTGAACCTAGAGGTATAGAGCCAATAGAAAATAATGAGAGAAAAGGAATTAATACTCATACTTACACAACTAGTGAAATTCAGAGGGTGGCAAGAGTAGCTTTTGATTTAGCAAAAAAAAGGAAAAATAAAGTAACTTCTTGTGAAAAATCTAATGTAATGGAAGCAGGAATTTTATGGAGAGAAGAAGTTCAGGCTCTTAAAGATAAAGAATACAAAAAAATTGAACTGAGCCATATGCTAGCAGACAATTGTGCAATGCAGTTATTAAGAGATCCAAAGCAATTTGATGTAATTGTNACTGATAACNTATTTGGCGACATTCTTTCAGATGAAGCNGCGATGTTNACTGGATCCTTGGGTTTACTACCATCAGCCTCTTTAGGAGCTAAAGACAAAAATGGAAAAATTAGATCNATGTATGAACCTGTNCATGGNTCCGCACCAGATATTGCTGGAAAAAATATTGCTAACCCTATTGCTNCAATTCTAAGCNTATCTATGGCATTAAAATATTCTCTCGACNTAGATAAAGAGGCAGAACNATTAGATAAAGCTGTTCAAAGTGTTCTTGATGATGGNTTAAGAACCAAAGATATNATGTCAAAAAACATGAAAGAGGTCTCTACTTCTGTAATGGGTGATGCAATTATAGCAAAATTAAAATAAAGTAATAATTATATGAATTTTGCAATTATTGGAGCATCAGGAAATGTAGGAAGAAAAACAATTGAAATATTAGAGAAATCTAAAATTCCATTTAAAGAACTATATTTAGTTGCCTCAGAAAAAAGCGCTGGTAAAAAAATTAAATTTCGAGGTGAAGAAATTGTTATTGAAAATTTAGAAAGCTACGACTTTTCAAAAGCTCAAATAACTTTTTTTGCTGCAGGTAGCCAAATCGCCAAAGAGTGGGCCCCTAAAGCTGCAAAAAAAACTATAGTGATTGATAATTCTAGTTATTTCAGAATGCAATCAGATGTTCCCTTAGTTGTTCCNGAAGTAAACGCTGAAGCATTANNNAAGCATAACAACATTATCTCAAATCCNAATTGTTCAACAATGCAGATGGTTCTCGCACTGAAACCTTTGCATGATGAATATAAAATAAACAGAGTTGTTGTTTCAACTTATCAGGCTGTATCCGGCGCTGGAAAAGCCCCAATGGATGAATTATTTGAACAAACTCAAAAATATTTAGAAAATAAAAAAATTAATTCAAAAAATTTTACCAAACAAATTGCTTTTAATTTAATACCACACATCGATACTTTTGATAAAGATGGATACACAAAAGAAGAATTAAAAATGACAAATGAGACAAAAAAAATCCTTGATCACGACATTGATGTTACAGCGACTTGTGTGAGGGTACCAGTAAGAACCGGACACTCTGAGTCTATAAATATTGAATTTGATAATTTATATGATTTTGAAAATGTTATAAAAATCTTAAGTAANGCACCNGGATGTAAAGTCATCGATGATAGAAAAGACGGTGGNTATATTACACCAATTGAAGCAGAAGGAGATTATACAACTTACATTTCTCGAATCAGAAAAGATAATTCAAATGTAAAGGCTATTAATATATGGGTCGTATCTGATAACTTATTAAAAGGGGCGGCTTTAAACACTGTTCAGATCGCTGAGCACTTAGTGAAAAAATTATAACTTTAGTTTATAAATCTTATATGGAAGAAAAAAAAAATCCTTTAAGCCCTCATCTTCAAATTTATAGATGGCAAATATCTTCTTTACTCTCCATTACACATAGAATTGTTGGAGTGATAAATATTTTAGCCATTACGATAATTTGTTTCTGGAGTTTGTCTTTATTGCTTGGAGCAGAGAGCTACTTAATTATAAATAATTTCCTTCAAAGTTTTTTTGGAAAATTTGTAGCTGTTGGANTTTGTTGGACNTTTAGTTTTCATATTTTNAATGANCTTACGNCANNTATTTTGGGATTTAGGGTANGGTTTCGATTTAAANATTTCNAAGNTNACTGGNGTNNTNGCTTTANTNGGATCATTTGTNNTTACAATTNNATTTTATNTAATNGGAAAAAATATTTTTTAANATGCATGTTTCTACNAAAAAATGGTTATTTACAAAAATAAGTTCTTTTTTACTTATNCCCTTNATGNTTTGGTTTATTGTAAATTTTATTTCTATTTATGAGAACGATTATCAATCAGTGGTTCTTTTCTTTGCTCAACAACCAACAAGAATTTTATTTTCAATATTTATAGTAATAGCTTTCTTTTTTTCAGCTTTAACAATAAGTGAGATATTCGAGGACTATATTAAAGATCAAAAAATCAAAAATGTCGCAAATAAACTATTAAATTTATTTGCTATAGTTATGCCTTTATTAACTATTACAGGAATATATAATTTAACTTAATGAGTGCATATAAAATTATAGATCATGAATATGATGTTGTTGTTTTAGGAGCAGGAGGGTCTGGTCTTAGAGCAGCGGTTGGTTTATCTGAGGCTGGATTGAAAACAGCCTGTATTTCAAAAGTCTTTCCAACAAGAAGCCATACATCTGCAGCTCAAGGAGGTATCTCGGCTGCACTTGGAAATATGGGAGAGGATGACTGGAGATGGCACATGTACGATACTGTCAAAGGTTCTGACTGGTTAGGTGATCAGGATGCTATAGAATATTTATGTAAGGAAGCTCCAAGAGCAGTTGTTGAATTAGAGAGATATGGTGTTCCATTTAGCAGAACAGATGATGGAAAAATTTATCAAAGACCTTTTGGTGGAATGACAAAAAATTATGGAAATGGAACAGCTCAAAGAACATGTGCTGCTGCTGATAGAACGGGCCATGCGATTTTACACACTCTTTATGGTCAAGCACTAAAACACAATACAGAATTTTTTATCGAATACTTTGCATTAGACTTAATAATGAAAAATGGAGAGTGCAAAGGAGTTATAGCTTGGAATTTAACTGATGGTACTATTCATAGGTTTAGATCGCACATTACAATAATAGCAACAGGTGGTTATGGTAAAGTTTATTACTCAGCTACTTCGGCGCATACTTGTACTGGTGATGGTAATGCAATGGTATTAAGAGCTGGGTTGCCCTTACAGGATATGGAGTTTGTGCAATTCCATCCAACTGGAATTTATGGAGTTGGATGTTTAATAACAGAAGGAGCAAGAGGAGAAGGAGGATTTTTAGTAAACGGTAAAGGTGAAAGATTTATGGAGCGTTACGCACCTAACGCAAAAGATTTAGCTTCTAGAGATGTAGTAAGCAGATCAATGGAGATGGAAATTAATGAAGGTAGAGGTGTTGGTAAAGATAAAGATCACATAAATTTACACTTAGATCATTTAGATAAAGAGGTTCTAGAAGAAAGACTCCCAGGTATTACCGAGGCTGCAAAGACTTTTGCAAATGTTGATGTGAATAAACAACCAATTCCAGTTGTTCCTACTGTTCACTATAATATGGGCGGTATTCCAACGAATTATAAAGCAGAAGTTTTAACTTTAAATGGTTCAGAAAAAACAGTACCCGGGCTTATGGCTATCGGGGAAGCAGCTTGCGTATCAGTGCATGGGGCTAATAGATTAGGTTCAAATTCATTAATTGACCTTGTGGTCTTTGGAAGAGCGGCTGCTAAAAGGGCAGCAGAACTTGTAAAACCAGGAATGGCTCATGAAGAAGTTTCGAGTTCAGAGACGGATAAATGTTTAGATAGATTTGATAAAATTAGAAACTCTTCAGGCGCTACTAAGACAGCAGAATTAAGATTAAATATGCAAAAAACAATGCAATCAAAATGTGCTGTGTTTAGAACAGAAAAAACATTAAAAGAAGGNGTNGATCAAATAAGAAAGCCTTATGANGGTATGGAAGATATTTCAGTNAAAGANAAATCTCTTCTTTTCAATACAGAATTAGTTGAAACTCTNGAATTTGATAATTTAATAAGACAAGCTCTTACCACTATGGACTCAGCTTATAGCAGAAAAGAGAGCAGAGGNGCTCATGCAAGAGAGGATTATAGNAAGAGAGATGATAAAAACTTTATGAAGCACACTTTNGCTTGGCAAAGTGACAAAAAAGTNGAAATAAAATATAGAGATGTCCACTCAAGAACACTAACGAATGATGTTCAATACTTCCCACCAAAGGAAAGAGTTTATTAAGAATGGTTCAATTTAACTTACCTCAAAGTTCAAAAATAGAAGTTGGTAAGTATTATAAAGACAAGACAAATTCAAAAAATTTAAAAAAAGTAAATGTTTATAGGTGGGACCCATCTACAAAACAAAGTCCAAGAGTCGATACTTTTGAAGTTGATATGGATAATTGTGGTCCAAAGGTTTTGGATATTTTATTCAAAATAAAAAACGAAATAGATCCATCGCTTACATTCAGAAGATCATGTGCCCATGGTGTTTGCGGTTCGTGCGCGATGAATATAGATGGAGTAAACACTTTAGCTTGCATTAAATCTCATACTGATATTAATGGAGATTTAAATGTTTATCCCCTACCTCATTTGAAGGTAGTAAAAGACCTAATCGGAGATCTAACTACTCTTTATAAACAGTACGAGTCGATTAAACCATGGCTGCAAACAGAACAAACAGGAAAAGAAAAAGAGGAAATCAAACAGTCTCAAAAAGACAGAGAGAAATTAGACGGTTATTATGAATGTATATTATGTGCTTGCTGTTCAACTTCTTGCCCAAGCTATTGGTGGAATGGTGACAAATACCTAGGACCTGCAGTTTTATTACAAGCTTACCGTTGGATCAATGATAGTAGAGATGGAGATAAAAAAGAGAGACTTAAAAAAGTAGCAGACGAACTTAAATTATATAGATGCCATACAATAATGAATTGCACTAATTCTTGTCCAAAAGGATTAAATCCAGCAAAAGCTATTGGATCTATAAAGAAAATGCTTGCAACAAGTTAAAAGCTTATTTATTCAATATCAGCATGAAAACTATTGAACACTTTGTTGGAGGCAAATCATTTAGCGGTGACTCAAAAAGAACAGGCAAAGTATTTAATCCAGCGACAGGTGAACAAAGTTCAGAGGTTAAACTTGCTTCAACAAAAGATGTAAATGAAGCCGTAAAAAATGCTAGAAAAGCTTTTGAGCCTTGGGCAAATACTCCTCCTCTTCAAAGAGCTAGAATAATGTTTAAATTTAAAGAGTTAATTGAGAAAAATTCCGACGAACTTACAAAAATCATAGTAGCTGAGCACGGCAAAGTTTATGAAGATGCAAGAGGATCATTAACAAGAGGTTTAGAGGTGGTTGAATATGCTTGTGGTATTCCTCAATTGCTTAAAGGAGAATTTACAGAAAACGTTGGAACTAATGTGGATAGCTGGTCTATTCGACAACCCTTAGGAGTTTGCGCAGGAATTACACCATTTAATTTTCCAGCGATGGTTCCGATGTGGATGTTTCCTATGGCAATAGCATGTGGAAATACTTTTGTTCTAAAACCGTCTGAAAAAGATCCTTCTTGTTCGATGCGATTAGCTGAGCTTTTGAAAGAAGCTGGTCTTCCAGACGGTGTATTTAATATTGTTAATGGAGATAAAGAAGCTGTAGATGCATTAATAAATAACAAAGATGTAGTAGCCATGAGCTTTGTTGGCTCTACACCAATTGCCAAATATATTTATGAAAACTGTGCAAAAAATGAAAAAAGGGTTCAAGCTCTTGGTGGCGCTAAAAATCATTGTGTAGTTATGCCTGATTGTGATTTGGATCAAGCGGTTAATGGTTTAATGGGTGCAGCTTATGGTTCAGCAGGTGAGAGATGTATGGCTCAGTCAGTTGCTGTGGCAGTAGGAGGTATCGGAGATAAACTTGTAAACTCTTTAGCTAAAAAAGTAGAAGCATTAAAAGTTGGACCTGGAATGGATAAACAATCTGAAATGGGGCCATTAGTAACGAAAGAACATTTGGCTAAAGTTAAAAATTATGTGGATATTGGAGAGAAAGAAGGAGCCAAACTAATTGTAGACGGAAGGAATTTTAAATTACAAGGTTATGAAGATGGTTATTATATAGGTGGCTGTTTATTTGATCATGTTAAGAAAAATATGAGAATTTATAAAGAGGAAATTTTTGGGCCTGTTTTATCAGTTGTAAGAGTTAAAGACTTTAATGAAGCTTTACAATTAGTAAACGATCATGAATTCGGAAATGGCGTGAGCATATTTACCAGAGACGGAGACTCTGGAAGAACTTTTTCTAATAAAGCAAAGATCGGGATGGTAGGGATAAATATACCGATACCAGTTCCAATGGCTTTTCATAGTTTTGGTGGGTGGAAAAGATCTTTATTTGGAGATCAACATATGCATGGTCCTGAAGGAGTAAGATTCTACACAAAATTAAAAACTATAACGTCAAGATGGCCATCAGGTTTACGATCTGACCCAGAGTTTGTTATGCCGACAATGAAATAAATGGGAAGGTAGTTAATGAAAAAGAAAATTACTTTAATAGGAGCTGGACAAATCGGGGGAACCCTGGCTCATTTAATTGCAATAAAAGAGTTAGCTGACGTTGTTTTATTTGATGTTGCTTCTGGTATAGCAAAAGGAAAAGCATTAGACATAGCTCAATCATCCCCAGTAGAGGGCTTTAACGTAAATTTATCCGGAACAGATAATTATGAGGATACCAAAAATTCAGATGTTATAATAGTTACAGCCGGTGTGCCAAGAAAACCTGGAATGACAAGAGATGATCTATTAGGCATTAATCTTAAAATTATAAAGCAAGTAGCTGAGGGAATAAAAAAAACATCACCTAATGCTTTTGTAATATGTATTACTAATCCATTAGACGTTATTGTAATGGCCTTACAAAAATATTCAGGTCTTCCTAAGAATAAAGTAGTAGGAATGGCTGGTATTTTAGACTCTTCAAGATTTATATACTTCTTATCCCAAGAGCTGAACGTTCCTGTTAAAAAAATCAAATCTTTTGTTTTAGGAGGACATGGAGACAGTATGGTAGCAATGCTTGGATCAACAGAAGTTGAGGGAAAAAAAATTAGTGATTTGATAAAAGAGGGAAAAATTTCAAAAGATAAATTAGATAAAATTATCGAGAGAACAAAAAAAGGAGGAGCTGAAATTGTTAAATATTTAGAAAAAGGATCAGCTTTTTATGCACCCGCATCTTCAGGTGTCGAAATGGCTGAAAGCTATTTAAAAAACTTAAAAAAACAACTACCGTGTGCAGCGTATTTAGATGGCGAGTATGGAATAAAAGACATTTATGCCGGGGTACCTGTAATAATTGGAGCTAATGGAGTAGAAAAGGTAATAGAGTTGCACTTGTCAGCAGATGAAAAAGACAATTTCAATAAATCTGTAAAGGCGGTACAGGATTTATTTGATGCTGCAAAAAAAATTGATACTTCATTATCTTAATATCAAATATTAGTTTAATGTTATTAAATGAAATCTTTAAAATTTTTTCTTTTTAATAATTTTCTCCCAATTATTCTATTTATTTTTTCTATTTTAATTTGCCAGTACACAGGGAATAGAGGAGTATATCCTATAGATAGTTTTGCACATTTTGATTCCGGTTTTAGAGTTTTAAAAGGTGAACATCCTTTTAAAGATTATTGGGTTGTGTCAGGTCCTATTATCGATTATTTCCAAAGTATTATTTTTTATATTTTTGGAACAAGCTGGCAAAGCTATCTTTTAAACTCATCTATACTTAATGGAATTATTTCCTTGTCAACCTTTTATCTTTTTATCAATTTGGGATTAAATAAGAGTCTAAGTTTTTTTTATTCAATTTGTTTTGCAATTTTAGCATATCCATCTAGTGGTACACCGTTTGTAGATCATCACTCAACATTTCTATCATTGTTAAGTTTGTATGCTTTAATTCTTGCTATAATTACTAATAAGTTTATTTTTTGGTTTTCAATCCCGATTCTAATTTTATTTGGATTTTTAAGTAAACAGGTACCTGCTGCATATATACTAATAACGATTATTTTGACCTTGATATTATACTTACCTTATTGTGGTAAAAATAATCTTATAAAGATATTTAAATATTTATCTGTATCATCATTATCGATTTTATGTCTGATAATTTTATTTTTAAAAGTTAATTCTATTAGATTAGATGACTTCATTACACAATACTTACTTTATCCTAGTACTTTAGGAGATCAAAGATATGAAAAGATAAATTATGATTTAAAAAATATTTTTTTAGATTATAAATTTATCTATATTTCATTTTTTTCATTACTTTTTCTAACGATTAAAAATTTGAATTTAAGAAAAAAATTATTAAATGATAAAAATTTCGTAATATTACTCATAAGTTTTCTTTTATTTATTTCATTGGTGCAGCATATGATTGTAACAAAAAATCAAATTTTTATATTTTTTTTAATACCATTTTTTTTGGGTTTAGCACATTTACAACTGAAATCAGTTAATACAAATTATAAAAAATATGTATCATTATTTTTAATACTATTTTGTGTAGGAATTACCATGAAATATCATCTTAGGTATAATATTGAAAGGAAATTTCACGAATTAAATAATATAAATTTTTCAAAATCAGTTAAAGGACAAACTATTAATAAAAAATTAACAGGACTAAATTGGATTACCCCAGAAAATTCAAGAAAATTTAAAATGAATTTTGAAGTTGAGTTGTTAAATAATTTTTTGAAAGTATTAGAAAATGACAATTCTGAAAGAATTGTGATAACAAACTACTCAATTTTCTCATTATTAATTAATGAAAAATTAAGTGGTTATTCAAGATGGTACCCTGGAGATAATTCTGCTTTTCCTGTTGAAGGAAATAGATATTTTGAAAATTACAAAAATTTTATAGTCACCTTTTTAAAAAAAAAGAAAATAAAAAATATTTATGTATTACCTGACGTAAGCGAGTTAAATCTGACAAATTACTTAGAAAAGGAATGTTTTACCAGACAAGAAATGAAAATGAAAATACTTAAGTTTATAATTAATCAAAACTGTAAACAGTTTACAAAAGTAAGATTATTATAAAATGATATTATTAAAAACATTAGCTATAATCTTTTTTAATTTAATCGATAAGTTTATACATCAAAAAAAAATATTATATTTTCTAAAAAATAAAAATCTTAGCATAAAAATATGGTTAGATATTGGATCACATAATGGATTGTATACAGATCTAATAAAAAATAATTTCAATTTGAAGAAGGGTTATTTATTCGAGCCACAAAAAAAAATTTTTAAATTTATCAAAAATAAGTATAGAAATAATAAAAAAATTAATACATATAATTTAGCGATTTCCAATTCAAATAAAGTAAAAAAAATTTATATNAATAAGCACGATCTGACATCTTCACTAACNAAAATTAATGANAANAACNTTTANCTAAAATTAAAAGCTATATTATTTGGTGGCAACATAAAAGAAATGATAACTAACAATTATAATATTGAAACAATAAAATTATCATATTTTATAAAGCAAAAAAAAATTAAAGAAGTAGATCTTATCAAGATTGATACCGAAGGTCATGAACTTAGTGTTCTTAAAGGAATCGAAAAAGAAATCAAGATTATTAAACATATTTTGATAGAGTTTCATAATAACAAAATTTATCAAAATTATAACAGTAATAAAGTTCACAAATATTTAATTAAAAATAATTTTGAATTAAAAAAAAGATTTAAGTTTCCTTTTACAGAATGGGAAGATAGAATTTATTCAAATAAAAATCTTAATTAGCATTTGTAATTTCAGAATTGACCTTGTTTAGGAATTTTTTTAATAAAATTGCATCCTCTCTGTCTAAAATTTTGTCCTTCTCTATTGAAGCTTTAATTTCATCTCTTACTTTTTCTTTTAAAAGTAAAATATTTTCTTTAGATTTAAAATTATAAAATTTAGACTCCAAATTTTGCAATAAGCTGCCTATAGTCAATTTATAAGCAATAATTACGCACAAGAAAATAAAAATTGATTTATATATAAATAATCTCATTTATTTAATTTTTCTCAAAAATTTCATTAATAATAATATTCCCTCTCTTTAAAGTATAAATTTTACTATAGCTACTAGGAATTAAGTATTTTTTTTCATAATTAGGATTTTTTTCATAAATATAATTTGAAAAAATAAATTCTTGATCCTTATTTGTAGTGATCATTGAAGAAAATACATTTTTTTGAGTATTTTTCAAAATTAATTTACTGTATTCCAAAGGAGTATAACTTGACACTTTTATATTAATTTTTTTTTTATTATATTTTTTTTCCGATAAAAATCTTAATGCTTCAGCATTACCAAGACCCCAATAATCGACTTCAAAAAGTTTATTTGCATTTTTTTCAAATAGATAATTAAAATAAACATTTTGGTAAGGATGAAATTTAATTAAATTATAAAAATTGTTAAAAATTAAAAAAATAATTAAGATAAAAATCACATTTTTAATTTTTGAAATTCTTTTTTTTTGAAAAAGAAAAATTGTTCCAATACTTGCAATATAAATAAAGCTTGGATATATGAAGTACAGGTGCCTCCACCCCCCATATAAAGTTGAGTTCAAAAAAATAACTGAAAAAATGGGAGTTATAAAAAATAAAAAGATAAAAAAATCTTTTTTTTCTACTGAGGATACCCAAAGTTTATTTTTTTCTGACAAATTTAGAAATTTATTTAAAAATTTAATTCCAATAATGTAAAAACCAATTAAAAAAAATAGAGTTAAAATAATTGGCGTTGTCGCGACAATCCACACCGGAATATAATGCCAAGGTAAATTTGAAGCTTTATAATATTTGCCAAGATATAAAATTCCTTGACCGGACCAATCAAAATTTGCAAAAGATTTAATTGTAAAAATAAAATTATCTATTGGCGAGGTCCATAAAAAAGGCCAAAAAATATAAATCAAAATTGGAAAAGAAATTAATAAAAAAATAATTTTAAAAACACTTTTTTTAAAAAAATTTTTTTCTTCTAGACAATTTAGTAATAAAAAAACAAAAAATAGAAAAAATAATATTAATCCCATTACTCTTACATTCGTAGCCAAAGCAGTGAATAAGGAAAACAGAAATAAATTTTTATAATTTAAATCTTCAAAATTTTTGAGTGCAAAATAAAGTGAGAATACGCAGAAAGACATAAACACAATATCTTTGCAATTATAAAACGACTCCGCAAAAATTCTTGGTGAACTTAAGAAAAAAAAGGTAATTAAAATTGCGAATAAAGTGTTGTTATATCTCTCTCTTATTATTTTATAAAAAAAAATTGACGATAAAAAGAAAAAACAAAATGTTAAAAGATGTTTAAATTGAAAAGCATTTCGACTATTCTCAATATTAAAAAATTCTTCAATAAATGAAGCTAAAGTTTCAAAAAAAATTCCATATTGAATAAGATTACCTGATCTAATGTAATCAGACCAATACATTAATTCAAATTTTTTTCTAACTTGATCTATTGACTCTATGTTTATTGAAAAAAATTCTAGAAGATAAATATACCAATAATATCCGATGCTTCTTTGAAAAGGTTCATCTGATGATAACCCAAAATCTTTGTATATATTTAAACCTATAATGAAAAAAAAAATAAAAAAAACAATAGAAATAATTTGATGAAATCTAGGAGAAGACAAATTTTTAAAAAAATTATTTAAATTCATTGTAATTTTTATAGAATAATTACCATTATATTAATGAAAATTTTCACTAAATTATATATAAGATTTTCAAATGAATATTCACGAATATCAAGCTAAAAAAATTCTAAAAGATTACGGAGCTCCAATTTCAAATGGTATATTAATTGAAAATCTTGATGAAATAAGTGAAAAAATATTAAACCTGAGAGGGGATGAGTTCGTTTTAAAAGCACAGATTCATGCTGGAGGAAGAGGCAAAGCTGGAGGTGTAAAATTAATCAGAAATCTTGAGGAACTTAAAAAAGAGGCAAAAGAATTAATGGGTAAAGTTTTAGTTACACATCAGACTGGACCCAAAGGAAAAGAGGTAAAAAGATTGTATATTGAGGAAGCATCAAGCATTTCCAAAGAATTTTATTTATCATGTTTAATAGACAGAGAGTCCTCTAAAATTGCTTTTATTAGCAGCACTGAAGGAGGCATGGATATAGAAAAAGTTGCATCCGAGACTCCTAATAAAATTATTACAAACAAAATAGATTTTAAAAATGAGAGTATAAACCGAAACGAGATTGAAAAAATTATTTCAATATTTAATTTTGACGATGAGCAAAAAAAGGTTGCTTCAAAATTGATTAACTCCTTATACAAAATTATTATAGAAAAAGATGCTAACTTAATCGAAATAAATCCTTTAATAATCACAAAAAATAATAAAGTAATTTGCTTAGATGCTAAAATGAGTTTTGATGATAATGCTATTTTTAGAAGACCTGAAATTTTAAAACTCAGAGACTTAAACGAAGAGGAACCAGCAGAGATAGAGGCAAGTAAGTACGACCTAGCATATATCAAACTTGATGGATCAATTGGTTGTATGGTGAATGGAGCTGGTTTAGCTATGGCAACAATGGATATTATAAAAATTTATGGAAAAGAACCTGCAAACTTTTTAGATGTAGGTGGAGGAGCATCAAAGGAAAAAGTAGCAGCAGCTTTTAAATTAATCCTGTCGGACAAAAATGTAAAAGGAATACTTATAAATATATTTGGTGGAATAATGAGATGTGATGTTCTTGCTCAAGGTGTGGTTGAAGCAGCAAAAGAAATAAACTTATCTATTCCTTTAGTAGTAAGATTAGCTGGAACAAATTTTAAAGAGGGAAAAGAAATTTTGGATAAGTCTAATTTAAAAATATTATCAGCTTCAGATTTAAACGATGCAGCAAAAAAAATCGTAGAGGCAGTGAAATAATGTCAGTTTTAATTAATAAAAAAACTAAGGTAATTTGCCAAGGCTTTACCGGGAAGCACGGAACTTTTCATTCAGAACAAGCTTTAAAATATGGAACAAAGTTAGTTGGAGGCGTGACACCAAAAAAAGGAGGACAAAAACATCTTGACCTTCCAGTTTTCAATACAGTTCAAGAAGCTAAAGATAAAACTTCTGCTGATGCAACAATGATCTACGTTCCACCAAAATTTGCAGGAGCAGCAATCATTGAAGCAATCGAAGCAAAAATTGAATTAATAGTTTGTATAACTGAAGGAATACCTGTTTTAGATATGCTTAAAGTAAAACAAGTTTTAAAGACAAGCAAATCAAGACTAGTCGGTCCAAACTGTCCAGGAGTAATTACACCAGATGAATGTAAAATTGGAATAATGCCAGGAAATATACATAAAAAAGGAACTGTTGGTATCGTTTCAAGATCCGGAACACTTACCTACGAGGCCGTAGCACAAACTTCTGCTAATGGTATGGGTCAATCAACTTGTATTGGAATAGGAGGAGATCCAATTAACGGCACAAATTTTATAGATTGCTTGGAGTTATTTCTGAAAGATAAAGACACAAAATCAATAGTTATGATTGGGGAGATTGGTGGTTCCGCAGAGGAGGAGGCAGCAGAGTTTTTAAAAAAGGAAAAAATTAAAAAACCAATGGTTGGCTTTATTGCCGGATTAACCGCTCCACCTGGAAGAAGAATGGGCCATGCTGGTGCTATAATCTCGGGAGGCAAAGGGGGAGCTGAAGATA